>Ga0209364_1000319_pt1 | contig 11047 bp, 1 predicted proteins | sample WorMetHERISLAND2_3_FD_187387 | JGI IMG/M metagenome (GOLD analysis project Ga0209364, IMG submission 187387) | Marine gutless worms symbiont microbial communities from Max Planck institute for Marine Microbiology, Germany - Olavius albidus HERON... | ecosystem: Host-associated > Annelida >... | reverse complement strand
GCCTACATATGGCAATATAAATAAATAATCTCCGGATTAGTACAATTCTTCAATTATTACTGCGCGACGCTATGCGTTGCGCGGTCTTAGTCATCGTAATTCTGTCCGTCCGTCTGTTCGTCCGTCCGTCCGTTTGTCACACTTGTGGACTGTGTCCACATGGGTCGACCTACGATCACGGTTTCTTCACCGTATGGTAGCCCCATGATTCTAGTTTTTAGAGATATCAGGTTCATCCCGAAATTCGAAGGGGGTCACCCCGAGCGTTGAATGAGGGTGGGGTGGGTACGAATTGGCGATTTTCGACCTTTAAGCCCCCGTATCTCCGAAACAGTGCAAGATACGACAAAGGTTACTATTGATCACTAATAGGCAATCGAATACGCGCTTTCGATTGGTACCCTGAAATGACTATGGACGGCAATTATGCACTCTGTTGCATTACACTCATGTTTTTCGGAGCCAACCACTAAAATTTGAATGAAGATAGACCCATACAATCAACGGCAGAAATGTAGCGCAGGGATCCTAGTTTCTAGCAAGATAAGTTTTATGCAAATATTCGCGGCCGGGTTTCCTGGAGTGGGGTGGTCGAAAATGGCGATTTTCGCTTCTTTCGCTCGCTATATCTTCCGAATCTTGACATATAACTTATAAGACCACATTTACTATATTATATGTGGCCCCTTAGTGGCTCTTCAATGATACCGATACAGATGACCTTGAATGGCCATTTTGCGTTAAAATCTATTTCGGGTTCGGCAACTAATGGGTTGGCGTCTCCGGCTTTCGGGCAAAACTGTTCGAAAATTTGAAGAGCTACCTATATACTGTCAGCGACAAAAATGTAGCCCACGGAACGTAGTTTCTGGAAGTATAAGGCTTATGCAGATATTCGCAGGGGATCCATGGGGAGGGGGCGTCAAATAAGAGCGTGGTCGTTGAAAATGCCGATTTTCGCTTCTGTCGTTCACTGTCTTCCGAACATTTTACATACATGGTGGCCACACGACAGCTTTCAGGTGATACGACTGTCAATGACCTTGGCGATATTTCAAGGTCATTAGACTGTTTCACATCAAATTTCTCAAAAACGGTGTGCGATACGGCAAAAGTTACTATAGATTAAAATCGCTAATAGGAAATCATACTGCTTTCGATTGGTGCCACTTTTGATGACCTTGAAGTACATTTGAAGGTCATTTCAGCTTAGGTTGTCATTTCCACGTCCATTTCAGCAATTTTGGCCGGCTTTCGCGTCGCGCAGTCTCCCAGCAATAGCTGAGCTTCTTGTGGTTTACAGTTACCAAACTTTAAGGAATAGCGACAATAGTTGCCAGCATTTCACCCACAAGTGTATACTCATTAGTGCAACTTCCTCGCACGTCTGCGCCACGTACATAACGGCTAAAATGGTGTACTTACGTTGGCATTTGGCCTTCCATGTTACATTTGGTACAGCTATTAGCTGGACTGGTACTGTTGACTACTGTATTGCAAACATTTAGGCTATGTACCAACTGAAGGTTAAACATCACTTATACATGTACCTGTTGTGTGTGTGGCTGTGGAGATGGTTGGCAATGTGAACATGGCTGCTGGTACGTCGAACCCCTCGACTGTACGAATCCTCTCGCGAAAGGGCTTTTGCCCAAATTCTCCGAGCAGTCGTATCGACCGTAATTCGTCGTCGTCCGCACACCCGTGACGTCGGCAGGTCTTGAGTGATAGTTAGTGCAGTAACGATCGGCAGACATTCTGGGTACATGCTGGCGGCAAGGGACGTGGTCATGAAACGCTGCTGCTCGTGACGTCCGAGTGGCGTACGACGGCGTGTACGTGGAAGGAATGGAAGCAGTGGCCGGTTGCGTACGACTGAACGCAGTCACGTCACGGTACGTCGTAGAACCGGTGACGTCACAACCGGAGCTTCGACTCGAAGACGGCGAGCAAGTAGGTCGACACGGTGCGTAAGACGTAGTGCATGTCGCACGATCATCAGCAACCGTTGTAAGTGATTCGCGCCTTCTATCGGCCGTACTCAAACCACCACAGGGTGCTCTCGAAACAGACGCGCCTTGACAGTCTAGCAACCAGTCTTCGGTTTCAGCGAACTGGTGCAAGTCGGTAACCGATTCATCGTCAGCATATGATGAGTCGAATGGGTACAGCTGACACAATGACGCACCGTCAGAGGCAGCAGCCTCTCTGCTGATTCTTACAGCACTTGCTCTGTCAGATGAAGAGCGATACCTTGAAGCTGTGCTGCCACTAGCACGTGGCCTTGTCTCGTCTTGACTGGTAGCGCTGTCTAATTCTCGCTGACGTTCATCTGTCGCTGTATCATCCGGGTGCTTCTTTTTCATGCGTTCTCGCGTGACAGTGCGAGAGTCGCGAGCGTTGATGTAATTCGCCAGCGTAACGTCGCTTGTGGTAGACTCTCTCCCATCTGTCGACACTGACGCTTGTGAACTTGTACCGGATGTCGGACCGCCCGAGTCCAGAACGTTCGGTAAAGATCGCCGACTACCGGACAAATCCGCATCTGCCAGTCTAGCGTCGACATCACTCTTGGCTCCAGATACCGGAGCAAAAGTTACTGATCGCCGCTGCCGACTTGAAGGCACCGTCTGACGTTGCATCGAGCTGCGACGCACTTGACATGTACTGTGCTGGTCGTCACTCCGTCGATCGCACAACCTCCTGTCGTCTTCCCTACGCGTTTCCCTCACATCATCTTCAGGCACAGTGTCAACGATCGACCGAGAACGAGTTAGAAAAGCGTCTTCATGGTCAGTCTCATCTGGTATTCTCATAGAAGACGGGCGCTCTGCACTGTCAATAATAGCCGCGTCATCTCCTACTCTCGTAAACGACGGGCGCATAAACTCAGACGGATGTGACTCTTGTATTCTCATGGAAGAAGGGAGCGCTGCATTGTCAATAAGAGCTGTGTCGTCTCCGACTCTGGTAAAGGACGGGCGCATTAACTCAGACGGACGCGACTCTTGTATTCTCATAGAAGAAGGGCGCTCAGCACTGTCAGTAGTGGCAGCGTCATCTCCTACTCTCGTAAACGACGGACGCATAAACTCAGACGGATGTGACTCTTGTATTCTCATGAAAGACGGGTGCTCAGCATTGTCAATAATAGCTGTGTCATCTCCTACTCTGGTAAACGACCGCTGCATAAACTCAGACGGACGCGACTCTTGTATTCTCATAGAAGAAGGGCGCTCAGCATTGTCTTCAATGGCTGCGTCATCTCCGACCCTAGTAAACGAGGGGCGCATTAACTCAGACGGACGTGACCCTTGTATTCTCATAGAAGAAGGGCGCTCAGCACTGTCAGTAATGGCTGTGTCATCTCCTACCCTAGTAAATGACGGACGCATAAACTCAGATGGATGTGACTCTGTAATTCTCATAGAAGAAGGGCGCTCTGCATTGTCAATAAGAGCTGTGTCGTCTCCGACTCTGGTAAAGGACGGGCGCATTAACTCAGACGGACGCGACTCTTGTATTCTCATGGAAGAAGGGCGCTCAGCACTGTCAGTAATGGCTGTGTCATCGCCGACCCTAGTAAACCACGGGCGCATTAACTCAGACGGACGCGACGCTTCATGACTCGATCTGTGTTTGTCTTCAGGCAGCTGCAGGTCGGATCTACGTTGCATAGACCCACGAACCGCATCCCTGGCATCAGTTGCTGCAGCATCATCGTTCCACTCTTCATACTGGCTGGTTTTCCAATCGTCATATCGGTTAAAACTGCGTCGAGTACTTTCGTATGCGGGCAAGTCCGTAGAAGACGGGCGTAGTCTGTCATCAGGTTTTGCAGCCACTGACATCGCTTTACTGTCAAAAGCAGTAGTTGACGTTGCGGCGTCAACAGTGGCTGGACTACTGTCACGTTGACGAAACTGTGTGAAAGACGGGTGACTTATGTCATCTGGTCTTGCAGGCACTAATGGCAAATAAGTTTCCTTGGTGCCAAGAGCAGTAGGCCTAGTTAAAGTTGCACTATCCACTCTGGTACCTCTGCTTGGTTGAAGCTGGGTAGAATATGGGCGAATCGTGTCATCTGGTCTTGCAGCTATGGAAGAAAAAGTTTCCTTTCTACCCAAACCTACAGCTGAAGTTGCAGTATCGACGGTACCTCTTGCACTGCCTCGCTGAAGAAACTGTGTGAACGACGGATGCGTTCTGTCGTCCGGTCTTGCAGGCACTAATGGTAAAACACTTTCATGACTACCAATAGCTGTAGTTGAAGTTGCGCTATCCATGGTACCTCTCGTACCTTCGCTTGGTCGAAACTGCGTCATGTCATCTGGTCCTGTAGATACAGATAAATGAGTTTGTTTCCTATCCAAACCAACAGATGAAGTTGCACTATCCAAGGTGCCTCTGGAAATGTCTTGCTGAGGAAACTGCATAGAAGATGGGTGAATTATGTTTTCCGGTCTTGCAGTCACAGAAGGAAGAGTTTGGTTCCTACCCAAACCAACAGATGAAGTTGCACTATTCAAGGTGCCTCTGAAAATGTCTTGCTGACGAAACTGTGAAGAAGGTGGGTGCATTATGCCACCTGGTCTTGCAGAGACAGATGGAAGAGAGTCTTTCCTACCCAAACCAACAAATGAAGTTGCACTATCCAAGGTGCCTCTGGTACTGTCTTGCTGAGGAAACTGCGTAGAAGATGGGTGCTTTATGTCATCAGGTCTTGCGGGCACTGACGACAACGTTTCCTTTCTACCAACAGCTGTACTTGATGCTGAAGCATCCATCGTGGTTCTTGCAGTTTCACGTGGTGGAAACTTAGTAGAAGATGGATGCTGTATGTCATCCGGCTTTGCAGTCACTGTCGGTAAAACCTCATTCCTACCAAGAGCAGTTGTTGAAGTTGCAGTGTCAAAGGACGCTCTGGCTTGGCCACTATCACGTGCTGATACACGGGATGGACGTAGTGTGTCGTCCGGCCTTACAGATTCTGGCGAAAATGTCTTCCAGTCAACAGCTGCTTGTGAAGTTTCCGCATCAACAGAGCCTCGAGAACTGTCACGATGTGACAACTGTGCAGAAAATGGACGCATTCTGTCATCGAATACTTCAGACGCATCTGGCAAAGCTGTGGTTGAAACAGCAGTATCAAAAGTGGACCTGGCTCGAGCATCTTCGTGTGAAAAAGATGGATATGTTATGTCACCTTGGTCTGTAGTCACTGATGTCCAGGTTTCTCTCCTATCAACAGCTGTGCTTGACGTTGTGGTGTCAAAGCCGCCTGCAACTTTATCACGTGACGGAAACTGAGTGGAGGGAGGATGTATAATGTCCACAGATCTAGCAGACTTCGGCAAACTCTCTTTCCTGTCAGTAGCTGTGGTTAAAGTTGCAGAGTCGACAGCAGCTCCAGCACTTTCACGTGGTAGGAAATGTGAAGAAGACCGGTCTGGTCTTGCAGACTCAGGCTGAAAAGTCTCCTTTCTACCAAGAGGTGTAGTTGATACTGAAGTGCCCAGAGTAGTTTGAGCCGCATCACGCTGCTGATACTGTGCCGATGATTGACGCTCCGTCTCCTTTCTGTCCAGTCCTGTAGCTGAAGTTGGAGCTCGAGTACTGTCACGCTGTCCAGACACGCTCTCATGTCGTGAAACTGAAGTGTCCAGAGTAGCTTGAGCTGCATCACGCTGCTGATATTGTGCCGATGATTGACGCTCCGTCTCCTTTCTGTCCAGTCCTGTAGCTGAAGTTGGAGCTCGAGTACTGTCACGCTGTCCAGACACGCTCTCATGTCGTGAAACTGAACTGCCCAGAGTAGTTTGAGCCGCATCACGCTGCTGATACTGTGCTGATGATTGACGCTCAGACTCCTTTCTGTCCAGTCCTGTAGTTGAAGTTGGAGCTCGAGTACTGTCACGCTGTCCAGACATGCTCTCATGTCGTAAAACTGAAGTGTCCAGAGTACTTTGAGCCGCATCACGCTGCTGATATTGTGCCGATGATTGACGCTCCATCTCCTTTCTGTCCAGTCCCGTAGCTGAAGTTGGAGCTCTAGTACTGTCACGCTGTCCAGACACGCTCTCATGTCCTGAAGATGGCTGTATTACATCGTCTGGCCTTGCAGGCACATGTGTTGAAGTCTTGTCCCTGCCAAATGCTGCAGATGATGCTGTGACTCGGGCACTGTCGCGTGTTATTTCTTGTGGTCTCACAGACACCGACGACAGAGTTTCCTTTCTACCAACAGCTGAAGCTGATGTTGCAGCATCAATGGTGGCTCTAGTTTGGGCACTCCCTTGTGCTGGAAACTGCGTAGAAGAAGGATGTAATATATCATCTGTTCTTGCAGGAACTATTGGCAATGTTTCCTTCCTATCACGTGACATAGTAGAAGTCACAGTTTCAGCATCTGTCAGCTGAGACCTCTGAAGGCTTGCAGATGAGGGATGTGTAACATCATCCTGACGCGTGACTTTAGCATGCTCTCTCATAGGCAAACGTGTAGAAGACGGCTGACTGATATCATCTGGCTTAGCAGGCTCTGTTGACTGCAAATGTGTACCGCTTGTATCTCTAGTCGACGGTATTCTTTTAGTAAATTCTGATCTAGTACTGTCACTTGAAACAATACGTGTAGATGACGGATGCAGTATATCGTCCGGTATTGCAGGTACATCATACTGAAAATATTCTCTGTCAATAACTGTAGTAGTAGTAGTCGTTTTCTCAATGTCTGTGTCAAGTCTGCCACTGACAGTAGGTTTAAGCTGAGCACGGGTGAGCGACGGATGAAGATAGCTGTCTGACTTTGCTGGAACTGGAGATGTCTGCGAGATACTATTGGTGTGCAGTCTAGATAGTGAAGGATGCTGCGGCTCGTCATACTTTGCAAAGTGACTCAGTGTTGTCCGTGATGGGTGCTGTGCATCATCAGGCCTTGCAGGAATGGACGTCTCAGGCCTTGCAGGAATGGACGTCGAAGTCATCGAAGGATGCTGCGGCTCGTCATACTTTGCAAAGTGACTTAGTGTAGTCCGTGATGGGTGCTGTGCATCATCAGGCCTTGCAGGAATGGATGTCGAAGTCATCGAAGTCATTTTGTGCAAAGACGGGTGAAGATATTCGTCGGGTGTAGACGTGTCTAACTCAGTGCGTGGTGTGGACTTTGGGGCAATCCGACTAACGGAAGGATGCAAAGATTCATCTGGCTGCGCCGCATCTGAAGGCAAGAAACTCAAACGATGGCCAACCTGTTCAAGTTTACTAGATGACGGTTTCTGTGGATAATCAGGCCAAGCTTGTGATAAGTTCTGATCAGCAGCATGTGATGAAAACGATGAACGAATTCTCTGTAGTTCAGACTGTTGAGTTGACTTAGGTTTTACGACTATCATCTTTGAACTACGACTCAACAGCGATTGGGTTTCTGGCTGTAAATGTTCATATGCGATGCCATACAGATATGTTGGTAGGAAGCTGTCCTGCAATCCTCTGAAGCATTTTTTCTGTCTGTCGAAACGATCCCGTAGAAACCGACTGGCGGCTATGTTTGCAGCATCAGTTGCATCGGAGACAGGAATGTTAACATTCATCCGCTGACTCAGGTCTGTACGAGAACGTTCACCACTCAGATATGAAAAATTTGATAAAGAGTTAGTGTACAAGAGTTTTTCAGCAGGACCACTATCCTCATCATCTGACAGTTGAAGATCGAAAGCTTGCGACACTGAGGAAGAAGCAACGCTCACATCAAACTGCTTGGCATCAGCTGTCTGTGTTCCTTCAGGCTTGAAAGGAGCGTACGATAACCGACCCTGAGTTGAGACCTGCGGTTGGTCTTGTGACGGTGCAGGGACGTCTGCATTGGCTTCAACTGGCTGCTGGAGAGAGGCTACTTGTGCTTTACCAGCTGACCGGACCTGAGCCCGTGCTGACACTCCTTGTATCTCTTTCAGAACAGTCGGCAACATTTTCTCACCTCGCTGCTCAGCTAACGTCTTCAACCTGTCTATGGTCTGCTGGTCAGAACCTGTGGATCTTTTGTTCTCAGCAGAAGCCAAGCTTACTTTGGCCGGAGCATCTCTTATACTAGCAGTTGGCGCTGGTAGCGACTGATCACCAGACGCTCTCTGATCCAATGAAGTCGAGTCGAGATTAGAAGGAGCAGCAAATGGTGGCCACACTGCAGCCGGAAACATTGAACCAGCTTTGGGAGTCAACTTGTACACCGTGGTTTTTCGGCCTTCGGCATCCGTTCGTTCCACCTTCTGCACGTCCTTCATTGTGTCGACTTGGACTTGGACCGGCTGACTGGCTGCGTCACTCTGAGCCTGGCTCACTGGAGACAGCCGAGTACCTGGACTGGTAGGCTCTGTGGCAACGGGCGTAGGTTGTGTACTGACAGGCACGACTGGACTGGCTGGTAAGACCTGACCAGCTGGAGTAGCAGCTCGACTGAACGATGCTGTCTGACTATCAGGCTGTACTCCGTGGTCAGAACGTGGTGAAGGTGATAGGGTGATTGGTACGGAAGCTGCATCAGAAACAACAGGGCTATTTAGCGCAGTCTTGATTCTGTCTATATTAGACTGAGTTTGAGGAGTTCGGCTACGACTTGGCGTAGTAACTGTCATTGCTGGGGTCACGTGTTCTGGTTCAGGCTCCGGCTCAGTCACTAGAACGTTTGGCGACGGCTTCTTGGGGCTTTTCCGTTTCATCTTCGCTATCGATCTGAGCGTCAGCGGCCGCACCACGCCGACGTCAGACTCGGAGCTCTCGCTGTCAAAGAGAAAGGTGCTGGTGCTGCTTCTGCCAGGCGATGATGGCTGCATGGTGATGGCTGATGATGGCGATATGCTACGAACTGAAGGAAAACGCCTTCCGCTGTCTACAACACTCCGGCGGCTATCATCGGCTGATGTCTCTGCTTGCTGTTTCAGCAGCTGGTTTTGCTCTTGTAACTTCTGAACTGCCATGTTGGTCAGTGGATAGTTGCGCTCAGTGTCTGCGTAACTGTACTCAGTGACGGTCAGGAGGGTGCGACTAGTAATGCTGGTATCTGACGGCGACAAGGCGCTGTCTGAAATCATTCTCTCCATGGGCGCTGACGCTACATCGTCATCATCACGTCCAACGTCAATCAATGGTTGTATTGGAGTCTCCTCCTTAGCTTGCAGCAGGCTCTCAGGCGCCAATTGCGTCAGTGACGGCTGCAGCCCGACATCAGCAACCGCCACGTCCATGTCATCAAGCAACGCAACCGTTTCATCATCATTCAACTGGTACTTGTCATAAGCCTTCGGAGTCTGTCGACGTGGCTGCTGATCAGCGAGGTTATTAGCGCCTTCTGGCTCAGGACGTGGCACGTTAGTTCGACTTCCACTGCGACAACAACCATACACAGCATGGACACTCTTTTTTTGGCCAGTTGTATATATTTACGGGTCGGGTCCCCACAAACGTTGTTGGGGTTGTATCAGATTTTCAAAGTTCTAAAACTTTTCCATTTCTCAACCAATCCTAATTAAACTTCAGCTAATGATTTAATGATTGGTGGCAATATTCCTGATTTTCGTAAAGAGTCGGATTTTTAAGATAAGTGCTAATTAACTAATAAGTAGCAAAATACTGAAAATCGACAGGTAGCGACACCTGGTGAAAAAAATGAAATGCGCGTTCCCGGGTCCACAACGGCTTCAAACGTTGCTGTCCCTGTTATATATTACCAGTTGAGCACTGAAGACTGCACGTGGTTCATTAGTCAATTGTTGACGTGACTTTGGGTTGATTGAGTTGCTACTAGCTTACAGTCTTGGTTTTTTGGTGTTTTTTTCTCTTTATGTTTTTATGTTTGTCTGTCTTTCTGTCTTTCCCTGTGTGTACCTTGTGTACGATTTTAATAGTTTGGAATAGTTTTTAGTCTTTTGCTTAGCTTTTAACCCCCCCCCCCAAAAAAAAAAATAATAATAATTTTTTCAATATTTTATACCTTCGGGAACTGAGTACTGAGGGTCTAAAAAATAATAATAATAATATACAACTGACCAAAAAAAGAACAAAAGAAGAAAAAGAAATGTGCTGGTGTTGCTCTCAAAATTGTCAAATGCTACATTAATTAAAAAAATTTTCTATTTCTTCCTGCTATATTGTCACTTGGTCATCTTTTTGCAACAGTTATCTGGAAAATTAAACTGCAGAGTGCAGACCGCTACAAACCTGAGTGTTGGATTCTAGCAACCACACCACGAAGCAGCAGTACCACATCTACTGGATAGTCAGGGTAAAAATATGATCTTCATTTACTTTCCTTGGATAACTTTGGCAAATGTAGACCAATTCTGATATTTTTTTCACTTTCACATTTTGGAATAAAAAGCAAAAAACTGTAATAAATCCTACCACATCGCCTAAAATCTGTAGCAGCACTAATTTGAACGTTAACTGTACCATGTTTAATTCATACTAGCCTCAGTAATCTGTATGGCGTCAGATGTTGTGATAATAAACTAGCAGCTATTTCTGTCCGATATGTATCTGTTTTTGGCTCACTGACTTTTCCGAGTGTTGCTGAAGTCATGTGACGACAGTGCAAAATGTTATATATTTCAACAGTGTTTTATAATATAATACGAGCAAGAAAGAAGCGAGACGTTGAGTACTGACCGTGTGTGTTTGTAGAGGTACCAGACGCCAGCGAGAAAAGCGGCCAGCAGAATCAAACCAACAGCCACAAGTGGGATACTCACCACTTCTGCATGTGTAAACAAATCAGTTATGATGCCACTCATATCTGACTAAGTTTATACAAACAACTCAGTAAGTAAGTAAATAAATAGTTTAATGCAAAAGACAAATGCTAATGCACAAACATATGATACATAAAATACAGTAGTAAAATATAATCACACTGACAACATTAACATAAAACTAGAATGGTTCAACTGCCTGCTACTGCTGCAATAGAATATGTCGCCGCTTGTTGGGTGTCCGGGGCCGGGGGATTTTTGTCCGGGGGTGCTTTTGTCTGGGGGGTCTTTTGCCCGGGGGG
>Ga0209364_1000316_pt1 | contig 11152 bp, 4 predicted proteins | sample WorMetHERISLAND2_3_FD_187387 | JGI IMG/M metagenome (GOLD analysis project Ga0209364, IMG submission 187387) | Marine gutless worms symbiont microbial communities from Max Planck institute for Marine Microbiology, Germany - Olavius albidus HERON... | ecosystem: Host-associated > Annelida >... | reverse complement strand
TGAAGTTGGGACCCCCCTAGGAAATCAATCCTCACCGAACCACGTCATCTGGCACAAAAACGGTGGCGATACTCCCAGAAATGTGTTCTCCAGAGCTTGGCAAGAAGTCAGCAAAAAATATATATATATATATATAAATAAAAAAAAGACATTGAACATGATATTTCACCCCTATGCCAGGGCGGCCCTGCGGGGCCGATTTTCACAATTTTTGGCATGTGGGGTCATACCGCCGACGTAATCATCCACATCAAATTTCAAGTCAATTGGTCAAAGGGTTTGGGTTCTACAGGTACCCAAAGTCGGGTGTTTCCCATTGACTTTGATCGTCGCCCTTACAACAGTGTTACGCACTACCGTGCTACACTGTGAAAACATCGAACATGATATTTTACCAGATGTTCGGGCAGCCAATTTTCACCCTTTTTGGCATGCGGGGTCATATCGCCTACGTAATCACCTGTTTCAAATTGCAAATCGATTGGTTAAGAGGTTTTGGGGATGTGGGCACCCAAAATCTGGTGTTTCCCATTGACTTTTATCATCGCCCTTACAACAGTGTTACACACTACCATGCTACACTGTGATAGTTCAACTCTGTGTGTAAAACAGAATGAACTGTGAAGTTTAGAGTCCGGTTGTAGAGCCAGTTTTTGTGGTCTTGTTCAGGGATGGGTGATCAGCACACAAGTGTGCAGAAGTACAGTCTATCGGAACACGCTCAGCTACGTCGCACCCTTCACCACGAGGTCCTACTGGAACACCAGAGCCAGGGACGGATCTTTCTGCCAGAGAACTTTTCCAACAAGCCGTCGACGGACAGCGAGTGGGCGCTGGATGAGTACTACTTCCTGCAGCCGGTGCCGGCAAGGCAGCGTCGAGCAATGCTGCGCGAAGCAGGGATATCCCGGATCGACCCGACCGAACGCGAGGAGTGCCGAAGTTTGCGGGTTTCCCGCGGCCGCTGCGGCTGCTCGTGTCGGGAAATCTGCCGGCCGCCGTCGTGTGCTTGCTACCGGTCCGGCATCGGCTGCCAGGTGGATCAGATGGCATTTCCGTGTTCCTGTTCGCGCAGCGGATGCACTAATCCGTACGGTCGTGTGGAGTTTAATGCGGCTCGCGTACGCGCACACTTCATTCGGACTTTGCTGCAGCTGGGACTGGAACAGAGCTCTGCGACTGAGTATGACAATGGATTGGCTCCGCCGGCAAAACGCTGTCGCCTTGAAGATAACCATCTACCAACATCTTTGTCGGCGTCGTCATTTGCATCGTCGTCGTCGTTGTTAGTCAATTCTTCTTGTGTAGACAATGCGTCGGTGTCGGCAGCAAATGGATTTGAGCCACAGCCCGTTTATTTTCATTCGGCAGAAGGGTTGCCCGGTCCGGATACAATGGTTGTAGCATATGATGAGGATTATGATGAGGATGGTGATGGGAGTAGCAGCGAAACTTCGAGTGATAGTTGCGCGAGTTTTGACGGAATTCCGAATGACGTCGGAGACAGTGGAATGACGGGGACCCTGCGTGACAATCGGCAGAGAACATTGGATAATTATGTCATTCGATTCAGCCGGCAACACACATACACAGACCCGGCACCCGGTATCTGTGGTTTCGCCGGTGGCCTTCAGTTGGGTTCGGCAGCACAGTCGTCATTAAATGCACCCCTGAGCTGCTCCGTGACTTGTCCGAGTTTGACGGAGCGGTCTCATCCTCTGATTGGTTTGAGAGCAGCAGACACAACGCATGTCTACTGTCTGCCGGACCATACTGCACATGTTTACTCTGTGCCAAGTGTCAGCAAGCATGACTCGTCTTGCCCGTCTGTGTCCTCGGACACGTACCATGTGTCAGTGGCTAGTACACATGATCACACTCAGAGTTACTACACTAGCTGTAACTACCCGGTGTCAGACGACCACACAACTGGATACTTGACACTGCAGCATACTACAGCCAGCTGTTATCCACAGCACAGCACTGTTCATGGCTATACTGCAACGTACAATTCACTCAATCCTTCCATACAGCAAGGCAATACGTGTGTTTACTCCACTCCATGTGACACAGAACATGGCTCGTGTCTGCTACAAGATACTGCATGCAGCAGCTCAGCAGCTGATAATCAGATACAGCAGGCAGACCATAATACACAAGGATCCCATATGCCAGACATTACAGATAGCTATGAAACACAGTGCACTGGTCACTCTGTGGCAGATAATGACAGGCACAAGTACTATGATACTGATAACACTACATTCAGCTACTCAACGACAAGCACACAACATGGCTACTCAAAGCCAGAAAACACCACAAACAGCTGTTTGGTATCAAATGATAACACAGATGGCGGTGAGACTGCACAATACTGCTCCTGTCAACAAACTACTACTGGCTACTCCACACCACAAAACAACGCTTGCAACTATTCATTGTCACATGATAAGGCAACAGATGAGACTCTGCATGGGTTCTCCAGCAGAGAAACAGATGTACACAGTTACTGCACAACACATAATACTGCATTGTGTGAAAACACTGTATTGGAAAACTCTACACTCAGACACTCTAGTTCGGATGATGCGACACAGAGCCACTTCCCAACAGATGACATGGTTCATAGATTTGCTGGAACAGGTGATGAAACAGAAGGCTCTAGTACAGCTGAAGTTACGGTTCACAGCTACACTCGACCTTACAGCACTGCGTGCAAACACTCGGTACAACAAGCCATTTCTCACGATGTTCAACTGAACCATTTCATACCAAATAACAATGTAAATGCTAACTCGCAGTCTGACGACACGGCATGCAAGTCCTTTGTGCCGGACAGTGACACACATAGTAGCTGCAATCTCAATGAAACTGCACCAAGCAATACACATGTTTGCTTAGTTAATACACGTGATGAGTCCAAAGCCGACAACCCTGTACTTGACCAATTTGTGCCAGATGATACTATAAATAACCACTCTTCCGCGGGTGAAACTACTTCCAGCTACTCTGCAGCAGATACAGACCACATTATACGTAGGTATTCTGTGTCAGAAAACTGTACGAATGCTGGTTTTGTGCCAGACAATACTGCCACTTCCATGTCAGAAAGCAACGGAAATAGTTCGCCAGTACGAGGTTACACTCTGACCAGCTGCTCCGTGCAACATAACGTTGGTCTGGTCGGTGATGTGAGTCTGAACTCTGATGACGTTGTAGCTTCGGCTGTGATGACAGCAAGCCTCAGTGCACAGAACGGCTGGTGTGTTTCTGATGCTGGTTGTCAAGTTTCAGCTCCGCTGGGGGAGATGCAGCGTGAGGGGGTGATGGAGACTGTACATGAGGTCTGCGGGACACCTGGAAATGAGGATGTACTCGAGGTCTCTTATACACCTGAGAATGAGAATGAGAATGTACCCGAGGTGTCTGATACACCCGAGGTTTCTGATACACCCGAGGTGTCTGATACACCCGAGGTGTCTGATACACCCGAGGTCTCTGATGCACCCGAGGTCTCTGATGCACCCGAGGTCTCTGATGCACCCGAGGTCTCTGATGCACCCGAGGTGTCTGATACACCCGAGGTCTCTGAGACTCTGAATGATGTGGCATCAGTCACAGGCATGGCATTAGAACACAGTACACTGCCTGAGACAATCACTGAGACCTGCATTGTCTCTCGGCCATGTTCTATGCTAACATCGTCTTGTGTGTTAAGCAATCAGCTGAATAGTGCTGTTGAATCACTTGTTCCAGTACAACCCGATGACATGACTGCAACCAGTGATAGTGTCTCGTGTCCTGTCCAGTGCTTACTGAGTGATGGTCAAGCTGCACTGACCGCAGTGCACACACAAGCCCAGTGCTCATCCAGTGATGGTCAAGCTGCACTGACCGCAGTGCACACACAAGCCCAGTGCTCATCCAGTGATGGTCAAGCTGCACTGACCGCAGTGCACACACAAGCCCAGTGCTCACTGAGTGATGGTCAAGCTGCACACACAAGCTTCGTGCCTGGTCCCAGCTACTAACCAGACGTCTGCTCCAGATAGGAGTTTGGTGACTGACTTTCCAAACACATCGCTGACATCTTGCCGTACTGAAGAATTGGAATACGCTTGTGCTGTTAGCAGCATTGCATCAACGTTGAAGAGTCAGAGTGACAACAAGAACGACGTACTGAACATTGCTTTAGACGTTGCATCAGAGATGGACATATCAGATAAAGTTGGTCGTGATGAAACAGACGTGGAAGTAACTTGTGCTGTTTGTGAGGTTACATCAACAACAGATTATCGCGTTGATCGCAGGAATTCTGCGACATACAGTACTGTTTGTGGACTGTCGTCTGATTCTGAGGTCATGCCAGACGTAGCTTGTCAAGCTGATTGTGTTGATTCATCCTATAGCAGTGCCGTGAAGCATTGTGATGTTGCAGCTGCTGCAGCCAATGATACCAACACTGGCGATCTGTGATTTCAGATTCACCAGATTCATTCTCATTCTGCTGCAGACTGGTGAGTGGTGGCAGCCACCTGACAAACAGAACTAGAACCAGATTCTTCTGTAGGCACCTGGTGAATGGAGGCTGTCGACAGTCACTTCATTTGTAACATGCCGTGCGGTATTAAAATAGTGAGTAAAATTGAAATGTGCGAAATGCGGAAGATTAAGCCAGCTTAGCTGGGTTTTGGGCACGCTGTAATATAAGCACAGTTACTTACTTGTGAATGAAGTCATCTGATGCGTGTCGTAGAATTTGATGCATTGCCTGGAGTCACTGATGAGATTCTAGTTCTAGTCAATTATCAGTCCACCACTGCTGATTATTGTAGCCGCCGACTCACATTGTGAGAATGATGTATTTCTGCGCTTCGTGAGTGCCATGCACTCATATTGTAGCAACCATGCAGTCAGCTGTTTAAATTATTAGTCTAATGTTAATGTCCTTGTTGAGACAGTAACTCGGGGGTTGGCAAAGTCCGGCTCACAGGCCATATCCGGCCCGTGAACTCCGTCGATCCGGCCCGCGGTGGTTCATCAGTTTTAACATTAAATCCAGCCTGTGTTCTCCCGCCAAATGCACCAATGGATAAGTGATTGTTTTCATGCCGAGAGTGGTTTAGTCGCACTCTGATAGTCAACGCTGATTGGCTGAGCTGTCTTACACTCGTTGACTCTTTGACGCTGACTGGCTCCCTTACGTGACTTGACCCGTTCAGTCACTAGTCCAGTAACATTGGGACATTTTTGGTGAAGTTTGGAAAAACTAATGTACAGCTGAGAATCTGTGGAGTTGATCCGGCCTACAGCAAGTTCATCGGGCGCTCATCCAGCCCTCGACCTTGAAAAGTTTTCCGACCCCTGGTGTAACTCTGTCCGGAACGATACACATTACCAAGCAGGTTCACTCTTTCCTGTTAGGTTGTAAACTTACGACATTGTGAAAAATACAAGTTATCATTATTGCTATTACTGATACCATTATTATTTATTATTATTAATATTGTTATTGTTTTTGTTATTGCCTCTGATTGTTATTGTCATATTATCAGAATTTGTTATCAGTATACATAGACACTGTTCTCGCATGAAATATATTTTTACCAGTTCCTACTGAAGCCAAAACGATAACTGTTAAGTTGTGTTGTAGTTGCTTCATTATGCACAAATTATTTAAGCTCTGATTATTAGCATTGTTGTATGTGAACATTTTGCTGTTTGTAAAGCAACGAGTGACTGTAACGTAGTGAAATGCATTGATGTAACGAAGCAATTTGTAAAGCTGAATTGTAGCAAATATTTTATTTTTACTTTTGCTGTTATATCAGCATATGGTGTTTAATACTCGATAATGTTGAGTGTGTAAATTGTGACTGTTTGCTTGTTTCTACAATTACAGGGTGTTCCAGAAAAAAATTAAAGTTTACGCACCACAATTTTGTAACCGTACGTCACAGATTCGAGCGGTTTTCAGCAAAATGCTCAGAAACAAATTGCATACATGCCAAAGGCCAGTGTCTGAATACAGCAGTTAAATATTCTTCATTTGCTGCTGGCATGTGAACTACTTGAAAACAAAATTAACTGCAAAATCTTTAAGGCCAATTAGTAGCATAAACAAAGTTGGCGCTAAACCCACTTTCCAGAATTAAGAGAAACGGTGCTCAATATGTCCACCGTGAGAATGAATAACGGATGATAGAGCTTTAATTAACAAGCGATTTTTTATAGTCAAATGTGGCAGTTTTATTGTTTAAATGTAGGTGACGTCACTGCTGACGTGCAGCTACTTCCACTCAATTAACAAAGAATACTTATCTGTTAGTTAACAGCAGTCCCTGTTGTGCATTTTGATGCAACAGTGCAATTCTAAGACAAACGGTTCAAAGTTAATTACATGGAAAACTTTGTGCAATTTTTTTTCTGGAACACCCTGTAGATGATGGTATTTAACAAGATTAACGGTACATAGACTTTGGGCTGGTACAGAACGTACGCCAAGCGAGATGTCATTTGAGGCAGGAGACCAAATTCTACATCGTGGTTTATAAAATTGTGGCAACGCTAATAACTTACTGTATGAAAACTGTGAATTCGCGTGGACACATGATGCTGTGTTTTTGCAACGTGTCTACAACTCCTGGAAATCTCATGGTATTTTATTGATGCTCCTAGAAAATTTACTTGTCAGCTAAGATATGCCAATTACTGAACCAAATCTGGTTACGTCTTTAAACCCAAGAAACTGTCATTTGACCATTTTCTATGCAGTTTCATTCATAATGTCGTGCATAGCTGAAAGTGCTTGTGTTTGTATCTCATGCTGTAATACTTAGGAGGCTCAAGCAGTCTACAAATCCTGCTGGAACTTTGTTAAATGTGTCCCGAAAATCTCCTGGAAATTTGCTAGGCTGGATTTGTAGACACCCTGTTTTGTTGAATCATTTAAAGTACAATTTTTGCACTTTTTAATCGTGAAGAAATCATCCGTATGTGTTGCAGTAAATGCATACATGTTTGTGTTAGCATACTGTCATGTGTTGATAGTGTGTAACATCCTGTTGTCAAATCAATGTCATGTGATTGATATGTGGCGTCATGTGATGTTGCAACAGGCGATTGTTGCAGACTTTTGATGAAACTTTCTTGTGATACCAATAACATCAGTTCCCAAAAAAACATTCAAGTAAAGGGCAACAAAGCAATTTCAGGAATTATTTTAATTTTAAGGTCGGCCAGGTTAAATTCATGATGAGTGCTGAGTACATCTGCAGGTTATTGTGTGACAAAATGTTAAGCTCAAACTGCAAAATGGCGATGGTCCAGCTATCATGTTGTGCTTTGTACTAGGCATTAATCTGAGAAACATTTAAACGATGTTTGGTGTTTGTTGATAATAGGCAGTTGCCAGAGACTGAATTTTGTAACAACTTTTATAGGTTTATGTATTTGCAGTAGTCACAACAAGTGATCTGGGAAGTTGTCATAATCTGCTGTTATCTGTCCACATATTTATGTGTGTGTATGTATATATAGGTTTGAGACTTTGTTATGTATGTAGTGATTAAAGTACATGAGAACAGTTGGATGGATGGATGCAATGTGAAAATGTCTTTGATGTAGGACTGAGTCAAACACCAGCACCACCATGGGGTGGGGCAGTTGCACCCCCTAGCCATCCCTACACTTAACCCTAAGATTCGTGTAAATGTGATGAGTCCGAATGCAGTTGGGGCCAGGGTGGGGGAGATAGCAGACGGAATAATGAGACAATGGGTGTCACAGTATTGTTTACTCATATACTGTCATTAACAGTTCTGCTGGAAGGTTGAAACATGTTAGTGAAGCATAAATTTGATATTACAGTGTGTGAGTTTCACCCCACATCCCTACCAGGGTGTCACTGCTTCTGTCCCCAAGCACCTTGGTATTGCCCCCACCTCTTTACCCTGGCGGCACTAATGGGGGTAAAAGGCTGGGAACAAATGCTGCTGTCACTGTGTTGCAGTGAACATGTTGAGCAAGTCATTGGTTACTGGTCATGGTTTGAGAAAAGACAAGAATGACTGGGTTGAAAGATGTCTGGATTATAGACTGCTATACTTACAGACAGGCTCACAGATGCCATGGAAGTAGGTGCCATGGTAGTCAGTAAAGATTCAAGAAGTAAATGCCCCTCCCCTATGACAGATAACATCTTTTAAGCATTGATTCTCTGGAGAATAAGACGAAAGGCACAAGCACTTCTTACAGGTGTCCTAGGGCCTGTTGGTTTGGGTTTGGTCCTGTTTTTTTGCGTTTTTTGTGTTTATTTTATGGTTAATATTTTTGTGTTTTTTTGTGTATTTTCTCTTATATTTTGAGGCTAGTTGTCAGTACGAGTGCAGTTGACTGTCTACTGAGACTCGTCTCTGCTATGAACTGTTATGTGTTGAGCGGAACATTGAACTATTTATTGAGTTCACTTTTTAGTGTAGCTGTTGAAAAGTAATATTGTATACCGGTACCTGACTGATTACAGTGACTGATGGATTTCTGCCGTGAATCTGCTACCTGCTCATACACATTAACCTCCAACATGGGCAGTGCCACCGTTTTGACACTGGGCTAGAAATGTCTGCTGGCAAAAAAATGTATCCCCGCCCAATTTCCTTAAAAAGTTACAGGGTACAAAGGTCAGTCTTGTCGAAGCCAAGCCTACAAATTTACAGTGAAAGCTGATTTATGAAGGGGGAAAGTGCAGGATCAGTTGAATCTTCTTGTATCCATCCCCCAGACATCGGATTACTGGAGTACATTGTATCCTTAATTACCCAATTTCTATGGTGGCGCCGCCCATGACCTCGAATAATACTTTTCGTCATTGTTAGCGCGTGATGATATTAATCATCGCAAACTGTTCGTTTATTTATCATAGTAATTTAAACTGTCCGTAGTAAATGTAGAATATTGCTGTACAATATTGAGCAGATGCTGACAACAGTCGTTCACGATTTTTTCGACGTTTTCGTACACTATGAAAGCAGCTTGAATTATTGTGCTTGCTGGAAATGCGTACTATGTGTATTATATGGAGATATCTTATTGTTTCTTGGCATGGTACATCATCTGACCGGTCTACCATACTGGGACAGTTTGGACATCGTACCGTACTTGTTAATATTGTACATATTGTGATAGTGAATGATCTAGGTGACAGTTATTGTTGTGTTGTTGTTGTCGTTTTGTGTTAAGTGTGTGTGTGTGCGCGTGATTGTGCCCGAAGAATACGTAATACAAGTACTTTGTTTTTGCTGTTGTTGAATTTCTCACCACAAAGGCAGTTACCGTCGGTACATCATTAAGGACCGCGGCTAAGTGGATTCCAGCGTTTCTCAGATGACCCGTGACCTCATACTGAAGACATAGTTCGAGAAAACGTATGAAGCAAAGCTAAAAAAACAAAAATCTCCCTGGCCAAAAGTCCCCCCGCCCAAAAGTGCCCCGGGCAAAAGACCCCCGGGGAAAAAGTGCCCAGCGGCGACATATTCTATTGCAGCGGTAGCAGGCAATTGAACCATTCTAGTTTTCATGTGCCATTGTGCCAAGAATACAGTTACAGGTGTACATAAAAACTCGTAAAAAAGAACACACTTGCCAAAACATACCAGGCTCAAAGAGGACTTACATGGCATAAAGCTTACAGTTGCTCATACTGTTGTTATTTTCATGGCCAATATTTTGTCACAGAAGTTTTTTTCATTATTAACTTTTTCTGTCTGTACGGAGAATACGTCTTTGGTCGTAACGAGCCAGTACTACAGAATGACGCTGTAGGATGAAGGCTTGCAGTACATGGTGCGCTAAAAACGAGACCACCCTACATTTTCCGAATATCTAGCAAACCAGTAAACCACAAAACATAATTGCACGATTTTTACGCGCGACAGCATATATGATATAGCGCGTATATGCCACGCCAATTCCATCCGTCTGTCCGTCCGTCTGACACACGCGTGTATTGTATCAAAACGGCTGAACGTATCATCAAAACTCTTTCACCATCTGATAGGCCCAGTTTTTCGTCATCGAGGGTCGTTGCGTAAATCTGACGGCTTCACCCCCAACGGGGGCGACAAATACAACGGGGTAGCAATTTTCGACCAATATGCGGCTATATCTCAGAAAGGGTACTAGATAGAGGCATAGTTACTATTGAAGATATAAAGTCGTATGTGCTCTATCGAATAGTGCCACTTTCGATGACCTTGAGTGATCCTGAACCTAAGTTTCAAGGTCACAGTATAGTTTAAAGGCGAATATCTCGCAAACGGTGCATCCGATCCACTCCATGTTTGGTCCTAGGCTAGGGTTTTCGGGGTCGTCGGATCGAATGACGCTATTTGCGGTTCGATAAAATCCACGATGGCGGCTGACGGGCATCTTGGATATACAAAAATGGCCATAAATTCGCAACCGTTTTGCCGATCGACGTGATCTTTGCTTCTAGGGTCAGGTTTTTGGGGTCGGCCGATCTAATGGTGCCGCTTTCGATGACTTTGAGTGACCCCGAACTCCAGTTTCAAGGTCACAGTATACTTTAAAGGCGAATATCTCGCAATCGGTGCATCCGATCCACTCCATGTTTGGCTAGGCTACGGTTTTCGGGGTCGGCGGATCGAACGATGCTATTTCCGGTTCGATAATATCCAAGATGGCGGCTGACTGACGGCCATCTTGGAATGACGGCTCTGTCGAGCGTAACCCTTGCGTCAGCTGGGCTTTCTTGTTGCACACGTCAAGGTCAGTACTGAACATGTATATACACCGTGTCCGGAAAAAAAGAGTCTGGGGGTATTTCAGGCATAACTTCATCAAAAAATACTGGCCGATTTTTTCACAACTTTTTACCACGCGAAGCTACGTATAGCGCCGTATTGCCAAGGCAAGTTGTCTGTCCGTCTGTCTGTGACGTTGAGGTATCGTGATCAATCAATCAATCAATTTATTTGTTCAACAAACAGTACAATAGGACACAATAAAACGTCAATACAAATGCAGAGTTGAAACAGGAATGACTAGGCTGATAGCACTTACAGTCACCTGTCGTGAACTCTATTATTTACCGTAGTATAGATATAGCCGGCTTTCCATAGCTGACCGACACGCG
>Ga0209364_1000314_pt1 | contig 11219 bp, 9 predicted proteins | sample WorMetHERISLAND2_3_FD_187387 | JGI IMG/M metagenome (GOLD analysis project Ga0209364, IMG submission 187387) | Marine gutless worms symbiont microbial communities from Max Planck institute for Marine Microbiology, Germany - Olavius albidus HERON... | ecosystem: Host-associated > Annelida >... | reverse complement strand
TGTTTGGACGTCTCAAGGACTTCCGACGCATCGCAACCAGATACGACAAGAACGCCGACAACTTCATGGCCGCCTTATGCCTGGCCGCCCTCATCTGCTATTGGATTTAAATGAGTCTGGACCCTAGTCTTTTCTGTTTGCTCCTGGTCTTTCAGCATTGCCGTAGGATTGCTTAATGGGGTAAGAGGGCGCCGTCAACCGCTCGAAGGTGCTCCAGTGCATCCCCTTGGGTTTCGCGCCTGGGCCGTTGAGACAGCCCGGCTCCCAGCCCAGCTTGTCGCGGATTCGATCTGCCCGCCGTGCCATCCTGTCGTAATCCGTATTCCTCTGGCTGGGATAGGTCAATTGGTAACAGTGACGACAAGCGAAGATGCCGCCACCGTAGAGGATTGCCACCCGCTGGCCGCACCCGTCGGCGGGACACCGGAACCAGGTCCGTTTCCCGTCAAGATGGGCGGTGGTCCAATCGAGATAGACGGGGTAGCTTTCGTCCTGCCAGTCTTCGCCGCCACGCCGGTGGCGGTAGTCGACCAGACTCCCCTTCGTTTTTTTGTCGAAATCATGTGGGAAATTCGGATTTCCCTCCGTGGGCACTGGGCGGCTTGAATTTCCAAATGCCCTGGAGGGTGCTGCAGAAACCACTAAAACCACCAATACTCACTTCTAAGTGGGTTTCTGTGGTTTCTGTAGTAGGTGTTTGGGGCATTTTCGGCAATTCGCCCTCGCTTGCTTCAAGCTCCCGCTGCCATCTCATGCTGCAGAGCGGGGTTTACCCGGTAGACAATGGTGGGCTGCCCCCCTTCCCCTGGCTTGGATGCTTTTCGCTCACCACGGATACGACAGTGATCCTCCAGTATCACGAGTGCTCCCGGTGTCGTTTCGCGGGTCAAATGCGCCCATCCGCGACGGGAGATGTTCTCGCGGTGAACCCCTCTTCCAGGTCCGGTAATCACTTATCCAACGCCGTTGCGGCGGCTATCTCAGGGGCGGTCACGCTCGCATACAGCCGTCTGGCGTGGCTCTCCAGGTAGACTGCCCACGCGATAGCGGCCTTCAGCGCACCCGCGCCGACCGGGCCCCCTGCGGGTGATCGGCAGGGTGAATCAGCAGCGCCGAGCTCGGAACCAGGGAACCGAATTTGAGCAAGTGAGATTCCAGGACCAGTTCTATATCAGTGGCCCGGACACGCTGTATGTGCGCTTCATACTAGGCGAAGCGACTGGCGTGAGATCCGGTAATCTCCGGGTCCAAGCATTACTATGTTATCCTCTGATCACCAAAACCACTGTCAGAAAACCCAACAGAGAGGAAGAAGATATGCCAGATCTTAAGAAATACAGATTATTTATCAGTCATTCTTGGACCTATAGTGATAAGTATGAAAAGTTAGTTTATTTTTTTAATGAACATCCGTATTTTTCATGGGAAAATTACTCGGTTCCAATGGATGATCCTATCCATAATTCAAATAATGACACTCAGCTTTACAATGCAATCAAAGAAAAGATTTACCCAGTAAATTGCGTAGTTATGCTTGCCGGCGTATACAGCACTTACTCAAAATGGATCAATAAGGAAATACAAATTTCGAAGAAAGATTATAGTAAGCCAATTATCGCTGTCGAACCTTGGGCCTCAAAGAGAACCTCAAAGGTTGTAAAGGACAACGCGGATGAAATTGTAAAGTGGCAAAGTGCGTCTATTGTTAACGCTATTAGACGGCACTCTATCTAGTGGAAATAAATAATGAGTCTTTTAAGACAATCCAAAGAAACATACGGGGTAGAATATGAAAAGCATCTATTCGAGCAGTATAAGCTATATGTAGAAATGACTGATCGAGTTAGTACACGCCGCATGTTGGCAAATTCTTTTTTCGTCAGCGTTCACACTGTATTAATTGCGGCTTTTACGGTGATGTTTAAGGAGAAAGCTCTTCAACCAACATTAGTTGGATTAATGCCGTTTTTGGCTGTCTTATTGCTGTGTTTCGTGTGGTGGCGGGTAGTTCATTCATACAAACAGCTAAATTCAGGAAAGTTTAAGGTAGTCCACTCATTAGAGAAGATGCTTCCCGCCGCGCCCTACGATGAAGAATGGGTAGAGCTCGGCAGAGGCAATGACTCAAAGAAGTATTTGACTCTAACTTATATCGAAAACTTGGTGCCAGTATGCTTTGGTCTACTTTATGCGCTGCTAGCTGGTTCACTATACCTTGGAGTTTAATGCCAGGGTCTTGGAGTTTAATGCCAGGGTCTTGTTGGATGCCATCAAGATGAAGACCACTGGTGAGCTGGCCAGACCCCGCATCAATGAGCCACGGACACTCAGCGATATCTAATAAGCTTTCCTGTTACCGAGATAGTGCACTCACTCGATCAAATCGCGTAAGGACTGGACCAGGCGGTCGAGCCACCAGAGTGGGCATTTCCATCCGTAAAGAAACTCGATAATCATTTTTGAAAACTTGCGTAGATTTATTTACTGGATAATCTTCCCGTTTTAGCACCTGAAACTAAAGAAAAAAGGGGTGAGGGTAAGGTGTTAAAGAAACCGCCGTTTTCTTTATTCTCCTCTGTAGAGTCATGACGCCGCAGTGCTGTGCTCCCCGCTCTCCTGCGAGGCGCGGGAATCCGTTTGTTCCTGACCTTTCAGAATTTTCTGTGGGATTGCTTAATGGAGCTGGAGGGGGCAGGTAGGGTTCTAGCGCGTGAGCCTCTCAGAGGCCTGTAGAGAGGTTTTCTCTTTCCTTGTTAGGGGGTCATACCCTAAACATCTGCAATCGCCTGAGAGAGGCTCTGAGGGCCTTTCCGACGGCTTCTGTGCATCGTTTCTGTTTGGGTTTGACGTTCTGCGCCAGTGAGCTGGAATTGGGCTCCCGGCATGATCTCCTGCTCTGAGCTTTTCCCTAGGCAGAGATTTCTTCCTGTAGACCCTTCCGCTGGACCCTCTGCCGTTCCGCCTTGTCAGGATGGCTGATGACTGTCCGGTCTGTGTCATAGATTGAGGAGTAAGGTCTCGTTGCGGAGAGTTTTCCACGGGAGTATAGAGACCGCTGATCAGATAATCCTGTTTCTCTTGCTTGAGATCTCGAGAGGTTATCTTTGGGAAAACTAAGCACTTAGATGAGACCCTCAGACTGAAGGGTCCGAAAGGACGGCATAGCCGTGCTGAATGTGCGTAATTTGACGGAATTCAAGTGGAATTTGTGTTCCTCATCTCTGTTTCCAGGAGGTCCTTATCACCATGACTGATAACCTTCGTCGAGGGCAATAACTCGTTTTGAATCGGTTTCTTCCTTGTTGATGACTTGGCTCCGGTCGTATTTCCCATTGCCAGATGTTTTCTTACCATCCTTGATTTAAATTGTGTTCTTCTTGTCTTCGATTCGGAGGGGGACATCATGGATAAAGTTATTGCGATCCATACCTTGTCTGATTTTGAACGGAGGTTTCGTGTACCCAAAATTTGCCAGTGCAAACTGTGTCATGCCAGAATGCCACTTACGGGTGAGGCCTCTTATTCTAGAGGGATTGCTCTTGACGGGTCTTCAAGCGGTTGAAAAAATTATTGAACTCCGCATCGTTTTTTTCTCCAATTGCGAATCATTATCCGCATGATACCAGGGTGCTCTGCTAGATTGGCTGCTGTTGTAAATCCAAGCTCATAGAGTCTATCTTATAAATATTTTGTGTATTCTCGACGAACTTATTTTGTTAATTTGGATGGTCTCATTTCTTATTCCCCATGGTCGAGCGTAAAAACTCTCTTTGGCCATTTTAGATGGCTAAAAATGAAGTGTAGAGTGGTCCACCTTCTTGCGTCGGACACTTTTTAGCTGCCTTCTCCCGAGCCTTTTCGTCTGCATTGTGGGCATGACTTGTTGGGGCTATTCCTGAGTCATTGATCTGCACATTCCGAAGCTGCGCAAGGGGAGTTATTTGTCGTGCTATAACCACACCCCCCGTGCCGTCGAGTGTATTAGGGAGACCCTTAGGGCATCCTAGGGCATTTTAGTCGCCTAACTATTGGCTGTGGAGGAAAGTACGACTAGCTATGTAACGAGCTGACATTTCATATCTCAGTTGCAAGCCTAGGACTTATAATTCTATAAAATACGACACGCAACACTGCTCACCCTAGCGATTTCTGATCATGTCACATAAGTAGGACCGGATAAGTCGTCTCCGATCATAGGGCTGACCATCACATGCGATGCGGCAGGATGCGACTTCGTATGGAGCGATCTATCGAAAAAACTCTTCGATGGACCTGCTCTGGAAGATTTTCTAGATCCATGGTAGGCCATGGTACTCAAAGCTATCCTAATAGTTTTTAAGTTGTGGTTTACATGTACACCTGGTGTCATCAGGTGTGCAATTGATTGCCTTCTGGTAAATCTCTTGTACTTGTTGGGAAGTCATGCTGTCGAAACGCGGAGAGAGTGTCATTCCAAAAAATTTAGTGCTGAAAAGCCCGAACACTTTTCTCCTTTGCTGAGGATCTACCCATGCACCTCCGCTATTACCTCCACGGAACGGGTTATCTGACATCCGAGTAGGTCCAGACGAAGTGTTAATATCACGTCTGACTTTGTACATGTATTTACTTTGATTATAGTTCCACGGATATCCAATGGCTATTACGCGGCTTGGAAGATCACCTGAAACCCCTAACTCCAACGCACGTAGCTCTTCTGGTAGTGGAGGAGCGATGCGAATAAAACCGTAGTCGTTCTCAGGCCTTTTTCTACCACCTGGTAACCAATCAGGGTGGACTGTTGCGCATTCCCATGAAAATCTCTCCCCCTGGTTATCGTTGCAACGAAGACAGAATGAGAAATTGCTTTTCCATACGTCACCGCTGCGTAGACAATGAGCTGCGGTTAATATGATGTTGTTTCTTGTTTCTCCTTTCTGAACGAACTGTGCGGTACAAAAGTAGTCTTCTGTTCCTTCCCTTGAGAAAAGCTTCCCAGCATTTTTGTAAGGTACTCGATTGAGATCTGCTCTGGTTGGTGGTGGTGGCGATTCTGATTTTTCTAAAACTACTCTATCTTCCTTTTCTATCTTGAGATCATCAGATGTTTTTGAGCGCTGTAGAACATTTTTTAATTCTTCTTCGCTGATCTCTGGAGGAGATATTGGGATTGCATTTAGCATGCGTTCTTTGGTCCAGTGTTCTTCGGGATCGTCTGTAGTTGAGCTTGACTGTTCCTGTGCATTGATTCCGGAGATTATTAAAATCAATGTAGAGAGTGAAAAACTAAGTAGGTGTTTCATGTTTTTTCCTCTAGTAAGATTGATATTTCCAAGTGGAGTAATTCACTCCATCAGACTTCTTTAGAAGGAAGGATTAGGGAAAGGGATTTCTGTACATGTTTCCCTGCTCTCGGCGAGAGCTTATTTGTGCCGTGGCTATTTTTCTGTTGAGTGGTTTCTCACATAATGGATTGTGCTATAAGACTATAATAGCTTAATGGTGTTTCGGGTGTGCTTTGCATGTGGCCTCTGCTTAGTTATGTGCCTGTTGTGGATTCTACCACATTGTGCGTCTGGTTGTAGATGAGTGTGCGTGGGTTTGCGGCTTGCTTTTTTCTGCCATTGCTTATGCGTTGGACTCTGAATAAGCGCCTGTCTCTATACTTAAACGAGGGTTGTTGTACTCTGCCCGTTGTTCATGTTCTTTTGCTCTCCTGTGTTCCTCTCTGAAGCATGTCTGGTTGCAGCGAAGGACATTTGGTTTTGGATAAAAAAGTATTTGAATAGGTATAAATTTGATTAGAAAGAAATGACACTTACTCGTTTTTCACATGACACTTATTTTCTACAGAAAAACCCTTGGGCAGGATTTTTTCAAAATATTACACATATTCAGGTGTGAATACCCGGAAGCAAGCCAAAAAAAGGCCATTCGACCCGTTTAGGTAGTTGCGGGTAATAGGCTCCCGTAGCGGAGTTTCGTTCTCCGCTCGTCGACCCCTGTGCCCCGTGATTCGACGCTAGGTCGGTAACGATTGGGGACTTCGGTAGACGCCCGGAAGTAATTTCTTGGCTTCCTCGTAGATCTTATCTCGGCTCCAGTCCGGGTGTTCCGTCAGGATAGCAAGTGCGAGTTTTGAGATGAGCGCTTTGGCTTCGGGGTTGAGCTGAGCGAGGTATTTGCTTACCGGGTCAAGGCTGCGGGTGCCGGTTGTGGCGATGATAGTTTGCACGGGCGTCGGCCAATTTTTAGCTTCCTTCTCCTGAGCCTTTTCGTCCGCATTGTGGGCATGACTTGTCGGGGCCATTCCGGCGATTTTCGCGGTCAGCCGCTTCATCATCGTTGCCCCTCTTTTGGCGCATGCCTTCTCATAGGCTTTCTGTTTTATCCTGAGCCGCTCTCTGGCTTTCGCGCGTTCCTTGTCAAGCCAGCCCCGGAGCCCCAGCGCGTCGAAGAGCGTGGTGGAAACGATCTTGATCGCGGAAAAACTTCTGTAGGAGCCATCCTTCAAGCGTTCCCGGATTTGGGACACGGTGAGATACCCCACGTCCTTAAGCGTCGCTACGATCCTCGCCACGCGCCGTTCGCCTAACCCTGCCCAGGTCGCCAGGTGGTCCATGGTGTAGTTGAAGAATCCATGTTCCGTCGGGAAGCCCACGCGCCCGGTAGCTAAATCCATACGCAGCACCAGCGCGACGAGAAGCATGCCAATGCCGTCGCGGCGCTCGCTGCGGACTTTGCGTCCATCGGCGTGGAAATTTAAAACCGGCAGTAATCCGAGTTTTTCAACGTGCGACAGTAACTTTCTTACCGCTTCCTGGGTGAATTTTGGGCGATTTTCCGGTATCGGGATATCGAGGAGCTTGGGATTTTTCGGATCGTGCCCGCAGCGGTTACCGCTTCCGCAGTGCTTCTCGCAAGGCGTGGGGGCTAGGGAAAGGGTTGAGTAAGAGGTGGAAGGAAGTGTACTCGTGGGGCGCTGAGAGCCGCCTGAGGCGGTTTCCAACCTTGACCCGAAGATAGCCTGCTTTAAGGAGGACTCGAAGTAATCCTGCTTCTTGAGAGCGGCCGCTATCTTCTTGGATAGCCTGAACTGGAAGGCGTCGTTCTTCCAGGATTTCCGGGACTTTCGGGATTTGGAGGCATCCCGGTTGTCTGCCGGCGCTGGGATACCGGAGGGGAAAACCCTGTCATCAACTAGGTTGCAATCTAGTTCAGGAGAGCATACGATTTTCATCGCTACTTGCTTTGCTTGCTGTAAAAAATGTAGCTCTCTCGGCAGTGCGGCTAACACTAACCGGGAAACCAAAAGGCCTAGTAACTTCGGTTACTGGGCCTTTGTTCTTTGTGGGGCCGTTTCGCGACCTGAGAGACTCAGGTGTAGCCGCTGAGAGGCGAGGTGGACAGCCGGGCGCTTCAATCATCATCCGGCATCCGGCATCCGGCATCCGGCATCCGGCATCCGGCATCCGGCATCCGGCATCCGGCATCCGGCATCCGGCATCCGGAAAAATGTGGATTTATCCTTAAAAAAGTCAATGATTTAGACCGGAAAATGAGATGGATGATGTAACCTAAGTGCTTCAAAGAATTTTGGCGTTAGCCTGATCTTCAGCGGAGTCTCCGCTAAGAATTCCTCTTCGTCCTACTCTCGTTTCGCCAACAATGCCAGTCCTCATAGGCTTCAACGAGGGTTGCGAGCACGTCAAGCTCGTCATCCTCGGCCGGTGAACGTTCTCTATCCATGAGTGCTTCAATGCGAGCAAGAGCGCTGGCGTAGTCCTGCTCGGTACGGATTGGTCTCACATGAGACGCACTCATAGCAGGGAATCGGGATACCTCGCAAGTGATTGTGGAATGGCACGAATGGAAGAATACCAAAAGGATTGATGCGGGGCGAACCAGCCATTCCATTTCCAGCTCCGCACGTCGATGGATCGGTAATCGCCGGTAGAGTTTTTCGCGCCCCAGTACCAGCGCCGTCCGCTATCCATGCCGCCCATGTTCGCCTCCGGATTTTTTTACCAGCGATGGCTTCCGGCTCGCCTTTGGCGCAGTGCCCAAGGTGGGGATGGTCGATGCGCTCGAAATGGATGCAGTCGCCACAATGGACGGAGCAGGGACGCGGTATCGGCTTGTTGGCTACCCGGTTCCAGTACCAGGGGCAGCCCAGGACCTCGCCAGAGAACCACAGCCAGATCGGGCCGCAGCGGGCGCATAGGGCCGCTTTTGTGTAGTGAGTGGGGGTAACCCCCTTGGTCCATCGCCCGACGCCAAGAAAGCTCCTTTGCGAAGGACAGAAGGGTATCTGCCGATAGGTCCCCGGTCTGCCAGTCCGCCTTGTCCTCCGGCGCCAGCGCCGATAGTACCGCCGCCGGGGTGATGGGCAGGTCCTTGCAGACGATCTCCAAGGCATCGAGATGGTCAGCCGGGCCCCGCCGTTGGGTTTGTACTTGAACATCTATGTTTTTGGGTGGCACAGGTGGCGCAGGTGGCACAGTCAATGATGGCGCGGGGTTTGAGCGTGCCACCTGTTTTCCACTCGGTGGCACAGGTGGCACAAATGCCAGGTTGGTTGCCCGGTTTGTGCCACCTGTGCCACCAAGACCAGGTTGTGGTGGCACGCCGCCAGCCCGCATCATTGTTGGTTGTGCCACCTGTGCCACCTGTGCCACCTGAAAACAAAGAGGGGTTAGCTCGGATTCGATCAGGTCTAGCGCACGCTCAAGACTCATGTTTCCGCCCTGATCGTGATGGGGTAGACCTTCTTGGTGTCCTTGTGCCCTGCAATGCGTTCGGATTTCAGCCGCTTACCGCCGGGTTTGGGGGCCGGTAGCATCCCGGCATCCTGTAGGGCGTCAAGCCCGCGCGAGAAGTCGGTGCCTTCTAATGCATCGCGCATCCCACCGGAAGTGAACAGGTAGGCTCTCCCGTCGGCGGTATCCTTCCACCAACCCGCTCGCTCTCGGATGATGGGGCCTCGGCCTGAGGGCTTCTCATTTGCATTGGAAAACCGTGCATCTCCGTGCCGGTCAATGAAGCCGCAAACCTGCTCGATGATTGTCCGTTTCTCGTCATTGCCGTGCCCACGCTCATCGAGCCATAACCGGAAGCATTCACCAGCGGCCTTGGCTGCGTCGCCGGTGGGCCAACCAGTTAATCCGTACTCGGTCGCCAACTCACCGGCCATGCCATACAGCGCGAACCGCGCCGCGACTCGTTTCGCCTGGCCTTCAGCGGCCTGGGAGAAGATCGGTAGAGCCTTGGTACGCTCGAAATTGGCGCTCCAGTCGCGGTCATCTCGGGTCAGTTGTTCGAGGAAGGCACGGCCGGTGTGCCCGTAGTGAACCGCCGTCGCCTGCCTGATCGAATTGGCGAATGTTGCGCCGTCCGGGGAACCGTGCAGGTGATCGAATGCACCATAGGCCCGTGCTGCTCGCACAATGACCAATCTCACGGTTTGACCGGCTTTGATCTTGCCGCCGCCTTCATGGATCATGGTTTCGGTGGTGACTTCTCCGCTCGATAGAACCGCACAGCGCCAGCGCGTGAGACTGCGGGCCGCGCCACTCCTGTTCGCCCGTTGTTTACCCACCCCGTTACTCAAGGCATAGATGATTCGGCCGACATCGCGGGCATCGCATTCGCCGATTTCATCCACGGCTAACAGGCAGTCATTGAACAGCGATGCCGCACCCTCCATTCCATTTGCGGTTGTATTCCAACTCCGTTTGTAGTTTGGGCTTCCCCATATCGCGCACGCCGCTTCAACGCTGATGCTTTTGCCGGTGGAGCTGTCGCCGGTGAAATGCACGCCGCCGCTCTCCGAGTGCGTGAGCTGCAGCAGCGGACCGGCGAATCCTACCGATAGCGCCAACATCAATAACGGGTTGCCAACGGCTCGTGCCGCGATTTCCTTTTGCCAGCCGTCCAGCGTTCCCGCCGCGGTGTACTCGATATGGCCGCGATCAAGCGTCTGGAAGGTCACGTCGGACGCTGTGGGGCCAATGACGGTATCGGGCAACACGAATGATCCCGCTCCCGCCCATCCGGTCTGCATGGCGCATCGCATCCGCCGCTTGGGGGTTTGCCATTGGAGATAGGCCGCGAGTTGTTTGCGGGCATGGTTCGGGTCCAGGTTGACGCCCATCGCCAGCAGTGCCCCGCGCAGCTCTTCGCCGTAGCCTTTCAGCATCTCCATTGGCATCGCCCACTCGCGCCACTCGTTGAGCGTCGTCTTGAACCGCAACAGCCGCCCGAAATTGTCCTTTTGTCCATCGTGGGTAACGGCGTCCACATGCAACGGCGAGCAAATCCAGGTGTCCACCGGGGCGGTGGAGCCATCCTTTTGTGTCTGTATTCCGCAGAAGTAGACGCCAGGCTGGTAGTTCCGCCCGTCGTCGCCTTCCTGCCAATCATCCAACACGCGATAGCCAGGCCGCTGACCTTCCGGCGGGGGGAAGGGTGCCGACTCCGGCCAGCTCTCACTGGCTGCCGGGTCCGGAGCCGTGGCTTGACGGATGGCCCCGGCGACCGCCTCCAGGCCCCATTCCCGCTGCAGGTCGTTGAAGTCGGAATAGTCCTTGCCCTGCTCCTTAGACCGCTTTCCTGCCTCGATGTCTTTGGGGCGTCTGTCCTTGAAATCGGGAACGGCAACCTCTGCCTTGATGGCTTGCGCTGCCTCCTTGGCTTTGGTCAGACCGGGATTCCTGGGGTCCGTGTAGTCGTCATCGGCGCACACCACCATCGGTAGGTCCGGCCATTTACGGCGTAGGGCCTTCGTGACCGGCCCGAGGTTCACGTCGCTGAAGGCCACGACCACGGGCAGTCCAACCGCTTCGTGGATGCTGGCTCCGGTGGCAAAGCCGGTGGAAATGCACAGGGCCTCCGCGCCTTCGGCACCGCCGAGGATGTACATGCCGCCCTTGGCGGAGGCGTTGGGATGAAATTGCTTGTCGCCGTCGGGTGAGATGAATTGGAGGGAATCGCCGGCGTCATCGAGGGCTTCAAGGAAAACGACCGGGGCAAACTCATCATGGCTTGCGGCACCGGCAAGACCTTGGCGGCGCTCCGGCTCATGGAAAAGCTCACGGATGCGAACGGGCGGGTGCTGTTTCTCACGCCATCGATTGCCCTGGTTGCCCAATCGCTGCGTGAATGGACGGCTCAAGCACTGGAGCCGATCCATGCCTTTGCCGTCTGTTCGGATACCAAGGTCGACAAAAACAAGGAAGACA
>Ga0209364_1000313_pt1 | contig 11258 bp, 9 predicted proteins | sample WorMetHERISLAND2_3_FD_187387 | JGI IMG/M metagenome (GOLD analysis project Ga0209364, IMG submission 187387) | Marine gutless worms symbiont microbial communities from Max Planck institute for Marine Microbiology, Germany - Olavius albidus HERON... | ecosystem: Host-associated > Annelida >... | reverse complement strand
TTTGACACAGTACACGCGTGACAGACATACGGACTACGGAATTTCCGTTGCACATGACATACGCGCTACAACATAGACCTACTGACGCACGTGAAAACGAGTAATACGACAAACTTCAAAAAAGCTTTCCGGCACGCCGGGCGGCTGTTTGAGACTGTCCGTTTACGGCAGACTAAGTCTAGTTTGTATATTTTCTGTCTGTTTACTGTTCAGTCTTGTCCTAAGTATTTAAAGCGATATTCACTGTGGAAGAGAATCAGTAGAGCATATTGCAAAAGCATCATTGAAATTTCAAGGGGGGAACACATGGAGAGTCCAACTTATAATCATTGATTATGACATGACAGTTCTTGGGCACTTCCATGTCTATTTCAGTAGAGTTCCTTCTGTGTGAAGAGTATACTGCTCTTACCCTACAAAACCGCACAGCAGACCCATAAAGTGACTTCATCTTTTCAGAATGTTTAAACTGCACTAAATATGGTCAGTTCATTCTCAGACAAATAATTTAAGTTGTTGCCAGCAGATGTCATATTTTAAGGCTAAAATACGCCAGATTCATTTTCTTCGGGGATTCCACCCCAGTCTCTGCTGGGGTAACTCACAGTGCTCCCCAAGCCACCTAACTGGATTTAAGGGGTCCTACTTCTACGGAAAGGAAAGGGGATGGGAAGGTTGCATCAATGCGTCATGGCTGTTGGGGGATGGATGCCCTTGCCTACAACACTTGCTTGCCCATTATCTTAATATCAACAATAAATGTTCTTTCTACAGATTTGCCAGTAAATCGGTGATAAGTAAATTAAATGTGAAACTGCTGTTGTTTATAAAGTTTACATCACACTTTTGCAGTTTGCACAGTCAAAAATCTTTACTGTATCAAAAAACAACTGTGTTGATGATGTTACTCTGACATCATCACCAAAGTTGTTACCTAGTTGTTTTTGTTACAGTAAAAAGATTTCGAATGTGCAAAAATCACTGGAATCCAGTTATGCAAAAGTTAAAACAATCATATTCCACATGCATTTTGATATCTGTATAAATGAGTAATATGTGTGTCACATTTCAAGTTGAAATTCTGAACAGTTGCTTAGAAAATGTCAAAAAATAGGCATTAGTTTTTCGGAGTGTCTACGTTTACACCTAGGAGTAGCCATATCTCGAATGCTATGTTTACGCGCAGCCTGCTATTGGCTGTCAGCCTGGCAGCAGGCAGGCGCAGTGCACCACGGTACACGTACAGCGGCCATAGTTAATGTGCGTCGATTCGTTACTAAAACGTCGTTATTTACTTGTAAGTGGGTCAGTTAGGGTCAGGAGGGGCATCGTGGGTCGGTTAGGGTTAGGGCTAGTGCTAGGGTTAGCGCTAGGGTTACAGTTAGGGATAGGGATAGGATTTAGGCGTAACCATAGCTGGTCGTCTATATTTACGCCTAGGCGTAACCATAGCCTCTGCCTAGTTTTTTTTACCACTTACTGACTATGTAACTAATAGTGTCTTACCACGTTGATATGTTCTGCCTGTTAAATTGTAGCATCGATAAAGTGTCCCGTATTACGTCCGTGGTTCTTGTTATCCATGGAACCGACGACGAAGTTATTGACTTTTCCCACGGTCAGATGATCTACCAGCGCTGTCCACGTACCGTGGAGCCTCTGTGGGTCGATGGTGCTGGCCACAACGATATAGAGCTGCATGAACAGTACCTGGAGCGACTGATACGTTTCATTGACATTGAGCTGCCAATCAGTTGACAGCATGACCCACCAAGTCTGTACCTGCATACAAACCGCATGTGTATTGGCGTTCAGTGTTGAGAAATTTCATTGGTAAAAATAATGTGCTCGGTCACTGCCATTTGTCATCATTGTGACCATTACTTACATCCTCATTACTTACAGTGACTGGTTTCTGCATCCAGTAGATGTGGGTTTGCAGTGGCCAGATTTCTACAGCTTATTAAAATGTAAAATGTATGGTAAATGTAAAAATGATTATAGTGTCCAAAATGACAAGTCACTGCGCGGGCACTGAACAAGAGAAAAGAGAATCAGAGATTGGGATAGGATAGATACCAATTATGTGATGTTTGCATTTCTGTTTTAATTTTGGACTCAGTGTAATGTATGTAATCCTTAAACAACTAGCCTTGTATTCCTAAACATATACTGGTCTAGATTTATTGACTGTATACTGTATCATTGTTATGCTCCAGTCTTCAATAGCTGCCTATAAAACTCCTCTTTACATGAATAGACTGGATTTAAAATAGAAAAGATCTGTTATTGTTATTGATTAATAACACTTCTGTTTTGTCGTTAATGAAACTTGCATCAGTAGCAAGCTGTAAAAATAGGACAATTTTATGTACTGCCGTGATTATAAGTTCATTAGTGGAATTGTGGTTTAATGTGCGGTAATGGATACCAGCAGCTTTTGCACTGTTAATCCAGTTGTACAGAAGTATAGAATAGTTTCTGTCCATTGTTTTCTGTTTGACCTTTTTCTGTGTAGTGTCTTTAAATCTGTATGTTTAGTTTATAGCAGACAGGTAATTTGGTGGAAGAACTAAAGACACTGACAAAACCCATTTTATGTTACAGCATGATGTATCAGATATACAGCAGGCATGCCGTTGGTGATAGGTTGTGTACTCGGAGTAGAAAGGATTAAAATATACTAATAGCAGTGTTGTCATTTGTCCTTTGTTAATTACATTTAAGTGATACTAATCATATGTTAAAATGATACAGGTAACCCAGATAATTATTGGTTTTATTAGATCTTAGTGGTAATTGTTATTACGCTTATAGTAGTGATGTAAATTTACCGGTAAAATATGTTTGCGGTAAAAAACGGATTTTTTACCGGTTTTTTTACCAGTAAAATACGATAGTTTGAACAGTTACCAATAGTGCCAAACTTTGAAATTTTTTTTACTGCAAGCCATATATTCTGTGATTAGGCTTATGCTTCATTGTTTGCTGTCACATGCATTTTAAGTAACTTTAAAAGCAAAAAAATTAACAATTTGAAACCATTACTGTTCTACTGAAAATAATGTAGTATGAATATTGCACCTGTAAAACTGTCTCCCGGATAACCTATACTGTGTTGGTGGAGACGTTAAACCCTGCTCAATCCAATCCAAAGCATGTGGTGAACCTGGCTACTGAAAAAGTAGTAAAATTTATTAATTTTTAATTATATTATATTAATTACATTTATATTTTTTACAGTTTTGCCACTTTACACACAAAGTCAAATTCAAATGCCTCTTTATTACATGCAGCTCCACTTGTAAATTGTAGAATTTCTAATTTACCAGTCAGCGGTTAAAAATGAATCGGATTTTTTACCAGTAAAAAAAACGTTTTTTTTACTGGTAAAAAACATTTTACATCACTATCATATAGTGCATGTGAAGTTTACTTTTTGATCTTTATGCATTTGTGATGACTTTTTTGAGAATGCATTATTCATTGCATCTGCACTTCTATACTGACTACTACTGTGAGAAGGATAAAACCAGATATAGCAAACTGAGACCCCAAAATCTGTTTTTTTTCTGGACCAGTATTTTATTAACAAATAATGACTCCTGTGTGATAATTGCTTTTGTGCGCCCTAACTGGCCATGCCGCATGTCAGTGCAACATCGTAATGGTGACTTCCAGCATCGTGTGAGGCATGAAATACAGTCAGCAGCTTGCTTATTCTCCTGCATCTGACTGACTAGTCAGTGGTTGTGGAACTGTGTGAGCTTCCTTTCATTTGGGATAATTGTCGGGTGTTATTGTTTATTCAAAATCATTGTGTAATTATTCAGTCGGTACAGTTATGGATATGCAGTAGAAGTTCATGTATTTTGCGAGTTGCAGCATACAGTTTGTACAAGCATTCCTGGAGTTGTGTGGCATGTCTGCACCCTACCAGTGTAAATAATATAATGGGAGGAGCAACAACTGTGTTACTTTTACATACTGATTGTGTGTAGCATGGACCGCCGGACAGTTCTGCTTTTTTGCAATTGATTTGTACGTGTGTTGGTTCAGTTAATGGTTTTTATTTATTCACTTCTCAAGGTGGTGTGTTGGCATGGTGCATAATTTTAGGGTGTAGGATTTGCTTTTGTATTGCAGCGAGTTAAACACCCAGCAGCCCGCCAATTGTGCAGAAATCGGTGCAAGTTTATTACACTCCATTGCTTCTGTAATTGGCATTTGGTACAGTCACATGTGTTGGCATACACAGCACATAGTATAATAAGCTGGCCCCTTTTCTGTATTTTGCAGCTTCGTCTAGCCCAGTGCTGTATGATGGGCTTCATGGCTTGGCAGTCTTTCATTCTATGTTTGCAGTCAGGAGTACTCAAAAAAGTGCATATTGCATTAGATAATAGAAAAGATGTTGTCAGTAACAAAAGTTCTGGCCAGTATTTTGACGTTTTAATTTGAACTACTGATTTAACCATGATGCAACTACTGTAGTGACACCACTTTTTATTTTGTTTAACCAGTAACTTTTTATAGAGTCAACGCACGTTTAGACTGGGCTTGGGCTGTGCAAAATACCAGATTTTGGACTGTTTGTAGAGCAGGACTTTAACCAAATTGATTCCATTCTTAATGCCAAAACAACTGTGTCACAGCACAGAAATAGCGGTAGTAGCCTAGTAGAACTAGCATTATCTTAATACTAGCTATTCTCATACATTAAGAGAAATGTGATATTGAAATGTCATTTTGCATATGTTTATATATAATTAGTTGATTACTGTGAAAAATATATGAAACATTTATCCTGTTAAGTTAATGTTGTTACTCTTATTATTTACATGGTATTTGGTTGTCAGTGAACTTAATTGAGAATTGTTTGTAGAGCACGACTTTAACCAGATTACATACAGCCCATGTAGGTTATAATTTGCTATTAATGCACTGGAGAAATTTATCAATTAAATGAAGTGAAATAATATGCTTCTTAGGGGGAATGTTGGTGGTCGTCATTTTTGCAGTTGGAAGTACATTGTTTGGTATAGTTTAGCTTCATTTCATAGTTCTGGTTTTACATAATTGCTACACTACCATACAGATTGGCTGTTCTTTTGTCGCGAGATATTGTGCTTCAGCCGTTAATCCATTTGCAGTTTTCAGTTTTGCCATTTTAGCTGAGTTGTTGTTGTACACTCAAGAAGTAAAGCGCATATATGTACAGACAGTGTGTAGTGTGTATTGAGTGTATTCATAACTGCTGATTCAGTGTGTGCGTGTGTGTTTGTTTGGCTGTTTTCATATAAGGGTTGTATGTGTTGCAAGACTTCATAACAGTTATGTATTGATTAATTTGAGATCTGCATTGATGGACAGTTCATCGGGTATTCAAGTTCGTCACCGTCTTTTTCAGTTCCTTTATTAGTTGATTTTCTGTTTGGTTCCACTCAGTAGTCAGCTGGCTACTCGTCAGTTTTTAAGTAGGCGTCAAAATTTTTGTGTGGTATTATATCATAACATGAAATTAATACCTGCTACCAGCTCTTACAACTTGTGTTTAATACATCCACTTATAAATACTTTTTCTCCCTGAAGTAAAAGTGATGCTGCAATTTAACTTATTATAAGCTGTGGGTTGGAAATGTCACTAAGACTTGAGCAACCTTGTTATTTTAACATTAACATTTTAACAACGGCATTGTTTTAATTTATGAAAATTGCCACAGTATGCATAATAAAGTAGTGCAGCTGCAAGTTGAAGTGATCAACTTCTGCCATAGATGTAGGAGATGTGGGCATGGCAATTGCCCCCAAATTTGGGGAAAAGTATTTTTGGACAAATATCATGTAAAATTCGGTACATATTCATCAGGCAAAAATGTCTTGCCTCCCCAAAGTTGACTGAGCTCCTACACCTATGACTTCTGCTGCTACTGCTAGTACTTTGCATATAGTTCTTTTGCACGTAACTGTAAGTATACTGTGTATATACTGTTCATATATTTGAAAGCATGCAGTGTGTTTTAATTAGCTGTGTAGCTTTACTGAATGAAAGTAGCTTATTGAGCTGTTTACTTTGCCCATAATGTGTTCTGTATTTCTGGGGCATTTCTGTTGTGTTCATTAGTTTATTGTGGTATTGCATTCACATAGTTGTGAATTACCTGAACCGGGAATTTCATCATGACTATTGTAACTTTCCCTATTAACAAGTGTGGCTTGGTGGTGTAGCGGTAGGGCGTCAGATTCGTGATCAAGAGGTCGCGAGTTCGATTCCCGGCTGTTCCACCGCTAGGTGCAACTCTGGGCAAGTTGTTCACACACATGTGCCTCTGTTCACCAAGCAGTATAAATTGGTACTGGCTTCGGCTGGGGAGTAAACAGACACACCACGCGATGCACTAGCCCCGTATACATGGTCTGGCAGCGTAAGCTGGTGTCTGGCTGAGGGCTATGGAAACGGAGATCAGCGCCGCCCGATGGGCCATGTGGCTCGGGAAGGACTTTACTTTTTTTACTATTAACTTCTAACTCAGTTTCTGTCTCTGTCTTCAGAAATAGAAAAGATGTGCACATACTGAACAGGAGCTGCTATTTCCAATTGTTCTTGGTATATTTTTATAGTGAAAATATGTCATTGGTGGCGAATATACGGCTATTGAGTTGCAAACACGTGAAATCCATGGAGTATTCATGATTGTATTGGGCCCAGTGTGACATAAACAAAGCATCTGTATATGTCAATCATGTTTTCAGGCCAACAAGAGTACGACTACTGAGACCATTGGCAGCACCGGGGACAAAACGTTATAAATATTTTAGGGATGTGATGGATTCCGAATCCGACGGAATCCGGCACTTTTCCGAAATCCGACGGATACTTAAAATCCGATCGTGACGGATTTAGAAATTTTTGTTCTGGTCCACCTCTACAATTATTTTCGTAAATAACAAACAGCAGTACATTAGTTGATGGAGGTCTGTTGTGTTTTCTTTACTTTTTTTGAAAACAATCACAATTATTTCAACTGTTCACCTCTAGTTCGTTTGCAACTGTTTAATTAAAATAAGTAAGTTCAAAAGTTGAATGGCAGTAGCTACAATAGCTGATAATTTTGATCGCGCGACAAATCTGCATCCGCATCTGACAGATTTTGCACATGAAATCCGCATCCGTACAACTGGCTTCATCACATCGCTAGAATATTTGTATATGCCAAATGTAATGAAAAAATATTTGATAATGCACCAAAGTTAAATCAGAGGTGCAGTGTACCAGTCCACTCAACCATAGGCGTAGGAGACGGGGGAGGAGGGGGCACATGCCCCCCTAAAATTCGGGAAAAATATTTTTCAGGCAATTATTATGTAAAATTCGGGCATTTTCGGGCAAAAATCGTGTAAAATTGGGGAATTTTGTTAATTTTTTTGGGAAAATATTACAAAAATTCGGGTATTTTGGTAATTTTTCGGACAAGAATCGTGTAAAATTTGTGCATTTTGTTAATTTTTCATACATATTTTTCGGGCAAATATGTCGTGCCCCCTAAAGTTAACTGAGCTCATACGCCTATGCACTCAACAGTCCTGTTATAATGAATTTGAGATATAAATTCATGGTTATATACAGTGTACGTTGCAGCAGTGTTTGCTTTCATAGTGAATGAAAATTAGATTTACTTTAAATTTGTACTGAATTTGTTTATCACATCTATATGACAAGAGAGAATTACCATAATATCTGTGGTGAACATCAAAAAGTAACATGCATGAATTACCATGTGCCGAGTTTTTTAGGCCTGTGCAGTGGATATGTGCAATTGTGCATGTGTATCCTTGTTTTCTGCACAGAAGAGTACATTGTTAATGAACATGATAGTCCAGTACATACTGTTAGTCTGTTAATGTCATTGTTACTTTTGATTGAGTTTAAAATAGGACTGTAATGTCTATCTGACTGGTTTATGGCATCAAACTATTACATTAATTTCATTGTCGGTGCATCTGTGTTTATAAAATCAAACTTACTGTACTAGGTTTGTTGTTCTGCGCGTAAAATTGATATGTTTATTGTTGTGAAATTGTGATTCACTATGCTTATTACCGCGCAATGCACTTAAGTGCATATGCGCGGTCTTGGGATCGCATGTCGTCCGTCCGTCTGTCCGTCTGTGACGTTGGTGAGCTGTGATCACATACGTTGGAAATCTTGGAAACTAATTGCACCGACAATTAGCGCAACACCTTCGCTCCTTGTAGCCGAAAGGGGATCCACCTACTCCCAGGGGAACATGGAGAAATTTGGGGGAGACTTGAGGTGGGGTAGGGAAAAAGTGGCGTGCTGGAGAACAAAAGCGGCAATATCTCTGAAACGCGTAAAGATAGAGGAAAAGTTACTATGGACGGCCTATAGAAACTCACCAACGCTCTTTCGAATGGTACCACCCCCGACCCCCTATGGCCTCCCTTTCCTCAAAATTGGGGGTTTGCAATTTAGCTACCCCTCTTATCTCAGGAACAGGTAAAGCTACGGTCTTCAAATTTGGCGGATACATTTATATGGCCAATCGGAATAAAAGCCCATTAAAAATTTTGAAGAAAATGGAGCGTGGGCGTATCCAGAGACTGCCTGATTTTTTGGGGGGTACCCCCTATTATCTCGGGAACGGGCAAAGCTACAGATTTCAAATTTGGCGGGTACATTTACAGGGACATTCCGAATAAAAGCTTATTGAAAATTTCGGAGAAAAGGGAGCGTGGGCGTATCCGGGGAGTGCCCAAATTTTTTTGGGTACCCCCTGTTATCTCAGGAACTGGTAAAGCTACGGACTTCAAATTTTGTAGGAACATTCATAGAGTCAATCCGAACAAAAGCCCATGAAAAATGTTGGGAATTGTAGCCGTGGGCGTAGTCAGGGATACCCGAAAATTTTCAGGGCACCCATGTAGGCCTATAGGGCGCACTGTGCGGTCATCTTTGCGATAGCACAGCTTTCTTGTACTATTTCAGTTGAGTTTGTTTATATTCAGTGGCGTAACCACTATGAGGCAACTACCTCCAGGCGCCAAATCAGGAAGGGTGATGGATAACAAAGTTCAGACAAAAATGCTATAATGACAGGCGTTAATTGTGCTTCAGAAGTACATACAAGAAAGCTGTGCTATCGCAAAGATGACCGCGCAATGCGCCCTATACATGGTGCACTGAAAATTTTCTGGACTCCCTGACTACGCCCACGGATACTATTCCCAACATTTTTCATGAGCTTTTGTTCCGTTCCACCCTATGAATGTTCCCTCAAAATTTGAAGTCCGTAGCTTTATCCATTCCTGAAATAATAGGGGTACCCAAAAATTTGGGCAGTCCCTGGATACGCCCACGCTCCATTTTCTCCAAAAATTTTAATGGGCTTTTATTCGGATTGGCCCTCTAAATGTACCTGCCAAATTTGAAGTCCGTAACTTTACCTGTTTCTGAGATAAGAGGGGGTAGCTAAGTTGCAAACCCGCAATCTCGAGGAAGGGGAGGTCATAAAGGGTCGGCGATGGTACCGTCCGAAAGAGTGATGATGAGTTTCTATAGGTCGTCCGTAGTAACTTTTCCTCTATTTTTACGCATTTTCAGAGATATTGCCGCTTTTGTTCTCCAGCATGCCACTTTTTCCCTACCCCACCTCTAGTCTCCCCCAAATTTCCCCATGTTACCCTGGGAGTAGGTGGATCGCCTTCTGGCTACAAAGAGCGAAGGTGTTGGGCTAATTGTCCGTGCAATTAGTTTCCAAGATTTCCAACCTATGTGATCACAATCGACCAACGTCACAGACGGACAGACAGACGGACGGACGGACGACATGCGATCCCAAGACCGCGCATTTGCACTAAAGTGCATTGCGCGGTAAAAAGTACTCCATCCTGACACTTTGAAGTAAGACTATATACTTACATTACATAGTCAAAAGCTTGATTGTAGGGGCATGAAAGAAGAGGGAGGGGCCTAAAGGGATGGAAGAGGGAGTGATTGGGAATAAAAACGGAAAGGGAGTTTACGTACTTTTACTGACGGTGATGGACGCAGTCAGTGCTCGAATTGTTCAAAAACAGCTAGAGGGGTCGAGCACGTGGGCTGTATATATGGCGTTGAGAAGGGACCCTCCTCAATCCCCTTATGGAAGGGCAGTGCCCTTCTCCTTCAAAATTTTTGATCTTTGATCTTGAAAAGGCATATTTTCATAGATCGGTAAGCGCTAAAAAATTTATAATCAAAATACCCGTATACACATGGGATGCATGGTGGTTGATGGTGGATGTGTGACAGAAGCAAACCATTCATTGCCAGTAATATGAGCTATGGGGGTTGCCGTGACCCCCCGAGGGGGTTTAAATTTATCAGAGCTAGGGAGTCACTCCAACCCCCCCGGCAATTCAAGCACTATGGACGCTCCTTGGTTGCCTGATTTTAGCTTGTCTCTGGGTGAATCCGATGTAGTTACTCGACTGTGTTGAAAGGATGACTGATGACTGACTGCAGTAGTCTGCACCATTCATAGTAATTAACCGTTAGTAATAAGTTTGAGCATGAATTTTTATGTATGTCTATGTGACGTGTTTTGTTTATGTCTGTGTATTATTATTGTTTCATAATAATCCTGGTGTTGTTTATGTGTTTATTTATTCATAGTTCAACTTAATGCACAGTGTGGGCTGTTAAAAATCGTGCCACTGTTGTTTTTGTGCTAATTTTGGCAATGCAACGCTTTTAATAATTATTCTCTCACTGTTGCATTCAGCATTGAACTTTGGATGAAGCTGGAATAAAACTTTTCACCTCGCTGAAATCTGTTGCTGGGCACCAGATAGGACTAAAATGATATCGTTTAGAGGCGACTAAACTAGGGTTATTTAGGTTAGTTTACTTATTTATGTCGCCGCTAAGGCGACATATATTCGTTTGCTTCATGGCAAAATCGGCTTTTTGGTTTTTTTCGACCCTAGCTCCGTAAAAAGGGGTGGGACCCATATTGTGCTTGGATGAAATATGTAGTGTGCCTCCACCTCTACATACCCTGAAAATTTGGGGAGCGGGGGTCTACTCCCCGCGGAGCTACGGGGCCGAGTTTGTCTTTTTGTTTTTGTTTGTCCATCACGCTACGATGCTAGGCACAGAAAGCCTAAACGGTGTGTATACGCAACTGAACTTGGGGGGAACGGGCATAAGCCCCCTGGACAAAAGTCCCCCCGGGCAAAAGACCCCCAGACAAGCA
>Ga0209364_1000310_pt1 | contig 11294 bp, 2 predicted proteins | sample WorMetHERISLAND2_3_FD_187387 | JGI IMG/M metagenome (GOLD analysis project Ga0209364, IMG submission 187387) | Marine gutless worms symbiont microbial communities from Max Planck institute for Marine Microbiology, Germany - Olavius albidus HERON... | ecosystem: Host-associated > Annelida >... | reverse complement strand
CTGTACGGCTGTAGGCCTACTGCCATTACTGCGAGAGGAATTTCGGCTATTGAAATTGATTTTGCACTCGGAATTGCGGCGACGGGCGGCCTCACGTCGGGCTTTGCCCTGCCCATCTAGTGTTGTATTTCAAACACTAGAGCTGAACATCAGATACGTTTCTCACCAGCCGCGCACGCCTACGTAGTCATTTTCGAATTTGGCTTCCCTTTTGACAATAAGACGATGCCCTGAAAACTCCGTGATGTTATCTGTAACGGTCAGGAGTTATCGTGTTGACAGACAAACAAAATCAGCCACAAAGATACACTGCTGAAATAATCACCCTCGTTGTGCTACGCTGCGCGGGTGGTAGGGCCTAATTAGTTGGCGTGCCTGTTTTACAGGCCAGTGGCGGACGGTCTGAAAGCAGGTGTGGCTGTGCAGCCGCAGCTGTTTGTTGAAGCATCTGTGTCGTTTGTGGTCATCTACAACTTCGCTGTCATTGTCTCCAAGATGACGCCAGTTCAGACCGTCGATCTCATCAATCATCTCTGGATCACCTTCGACAAAGTCGCTGCCAAGCACAATGTCTATAAGGTCGGGCATCGCAAGTATACGCCTATTTATCTGTGTTGCACCAAACTAGCGATATAATCTTACCTATCTTACCTTGTGTGGCCTCACAGGAGAGCCAATCATCCTGTGGGAACGGGGGCTTAGGCCGCTTAGCGGATTAGAAAAAGCCCAGCCTTGTTTGTCTTAGTTTATCAAGTCTCCCCTTGAAGGCATGTAGATGCATCCACCATATCTGTATTGCAACCAAACTACCGATATCTCAGTGTTTTCAGCCATGTTATTAGCTGTATGTCGTGCGCCGATTGAGTCACTCAACGATGTCGTGTGTTAGGCCTGGCCCTAGTGGTTGTAGACGATACACACTATGCTAATAAATACGAAAAAAACACTTCCCACAACATACTTAGTGATACCAAGTGTTGAAGTGTTCTGAATAAGGAGACTTCACCTCAAACAACGGTTCATTTTGTCATTACCATTAATATTAGGCCTATATTTGCTAGTTGTTGGCTATAAAAATTAGATCACATCGAGATTTTTGTTCCCCGAGTCTTTTCCCAGTTCTGAGGCTATCTGATGGAGGTCAGCTCAGAAGACAGATAAACTAAGGTAGGATTAGTTCGGTAAAGTGCACCGTGCAGGAGAGTGGAGTTTAGTGATAGATTATCGGATACTGATGCAGGAAACGAAAGATCTTTGTGACGTTTTCAGGAATAGCCTATGGGCAATATAACGCGAAACACATTAAATTGAATATTATAGAAAAATGTATTAATGAGAACCAAACGTCACGATATAACTAAGGGATAATAAACGACAGACTGTCAGTTACAAAGGTAGAATATTGACGGATAGACAGACTGACAGATAATTACAGAGAAACTATACGAAGTCCCCAAGGTCAAACGTCTCTATACTACAGCAAACTAGCAAACAAGCAACCCAGCCTATTAACTCGGGCTTTACGCTCTAAAACAATCCGTTACTCAGTCTCAGTTCACTACAGTCTCTAAACTAGACTACCCCAGGCCTTACGTCCTACATATAACTATATAACTGCCTATAACATCAAAATCGTCCCCACAACGAACGACGACCGATTCCGTCCGGTCCAACACAGTGTCTGTTCAGCTAAGCCTACAGACGGCCTGCAGCACCGCGGCGGGCGGTCACTACAGTGTCAACGATACGACTGGACACGACTCCGTGACATCCGTCGCCGCCAAAGAAGATGCTCGGGGTATGACAATTCACCGACATCTTCATGATCTCGTCATGGTCCAAGCGGTGCTCAAAGATTCATACAACACAAAACATAGCAAGTAATGAAAACAACTGATTATAGAGCTTAACTAATATTTACACGGGCCATACAGCACTGCCTGGACGTCTACTCCGTTAGTGGAATAGGATGCGGTCCTATACGGGAGAGACAGTCCGCCGCTGTATTACTTTTGCCCTCCTTGTACTTAAAGGTAACGTTAAACTCTGAAAGAGCCAAGGTCCATCTCATCAGCTTGGCGCTACGAGGAGATGCCTGTGTTAAGAAAGTCAAAGGGTTATGATCAGACATCAGGGTGACGGGACACCAGAAAATCCACCTCTGAAATTTCTGCAACGCCCATATAGCTGCATAGGCTTCTTTTTCCACCGTCGCCCACTTACACTGGGTAGGACTCAACTTTACACTTGCAAAAGCCACGGGTTTTGCATGACCGTTTTCATCCAGCTGGGTTACCGCAGCGGCTACAGCGTAGTCACTTGCATCTACACAGATGGTGAAGGGCTTTGTACAATCTATGATTGTTAACGGCGTAGAGGCAGCATTAATCAGCAAAGCCTTCAGCCGGTCAAACCCTTGTTGTTCCTTTCGATCCCAGATTACTTTATCTGGACACCCCTTTTTGGTGAGTTCGGTCAAAGGGTAAGCATGCTGTGAAAAACCAGGAATAAACTCTCTAAAATATGAAAAGAAACCAAGAACTTGTCGAACTTGTTTCTTGTTAACTGGCGTAGCCATGTTCTTCACAGAAGCCATCTTGTCTGGGTCTGCACGACGGAACCCAGAACCAATGATTTGTCCTACAAAAAGAACTTCACTCAAAGCGAAATTGCACTTTTTCAGATTGAGTGTGAAACCAGATTTACGTATTTGCTGCAAGAATTGTTCGACATGATCAAGATGATTATGCCAAGTTCCAGAATACACCGACATATCATCAACAAATGACGCTGTGAATTTGCGAACTGGTTGCAATACCTGTTGCATAGCCCGTACAAATGTACTACCACTAGATCTCATTCCGAACGGGGTACGTGTGAACTCAAATAACCCAAATTCACAAATGAATGCTGTCAGCCAGCAATCAGACTCCCGAACGGCTGTCTGGTAGTAACCTTTTGTGGCATCAAACGTGCTTATGAAGCGAGCCTTGCCAACTTCTTGCACAATATCGGCGACATCAGGGAGTGGATATGCGTCAGCAACCGTGTATCTGTTGACATAGCGGTAATCGACCGCTAGGCGCACTCCTCCCTTACCATCCTTCCCCTTCAGGACACAGACCACCGGGCTGGCCATTGGACTCTTAGAATGACGTATCAAGCCCAGGTCTAGAAGATCTTGAAGCTGCTGTTCAACCTCAGGTCTGAGATTGATGGGAATTTTGTACGGAGCAAGTCGCTTCGGTACAAAACTGTTAAGCAACGGAACCGTGTGTTCTACCAATGAACAAAATCCGGGTACGTCGGAAAAGCAATCGGCATACTTGTCCAAAAGTTTCTGCAATTCTGCACGTTGTTCAGGCTCTAAATGAAGTAATTTCGACTCCTCAATATGTTCACTAGGTGGCTTGCAATTATCAGGTAGCGATTTGGTCTCAGGGACTATCACCTGACCAAAATCTGAGTCTTTCTCATATATGATTGCACTATTACACCCAGCAGTCATTGGAATCTCACATGTGACTTTTTGAATACGGTAATTGAATTTGCGGAGTTTGTTTGCATGCATGTGATGGTTAGTGCCATTTAACTCCACAATGTAACTGTATGGCGATTTCTTTAAAACTACTGTGGCTGGTCCTTGCCAACGGCTGAATGTTTTACTCGCCGTGCTATCAGGAACCAAAACCAACACTTGTTCGCCAACACTGAAGACTTTGTCTTGACTGCGAAGGTTGTAACGTGTAGTATATTGAGCTTGTTTCTTAGCAGCATGTGAAGATGCATACTGTTCAGCACTTTTGAAGCGTTCGCGGAGTTCACGAAGATATTCTACCACACCTTTCCCAAGATTCAAGGGTGGATCCTCCTCCCCCGTCCAAGTGTCTTTGAGAACCGCTAACGGCCCTTTAGGAAGACGGCCAAAAGCTAACAACCAAGGTGGAACACCGGTTGTCTCATTCACAGATTCTCTGAACGCCCAAAGAATACAAGCAAGATGTGTATACCACTGTTTCGGATGATCAATAGCAACCTTGGATATAGCAGACTTTATAGAACCCACCAGACGTTCCACCAAACCACAAGCTTGCGGATGTGCTGGAGTTGAGAACCTAGGACAACATCCAAGCCTTTTTAAGAACTCTCTGGTCAAATTGCCTTTGAAATTCGTCGCGTTATCAGAAGAAATAATATGAGGAATACCTGTTTGAGCAAACTGCTGTAAGAGTGCATCGCAAACAGATTTAGCTGACAAAGAGTGAAGAGGATATGCAGCGGGCCAACGACTAGTACTGTCACAAAGTAAAAGACAATAGTTATAGCGCACTTTCTGATTCGGGAAAAGAGGTCCCAAACAGTCCATAAACCAGTGACTGAATACTTCGTCAGCACGAGGAATGGGAGAAATCGGCACACGATCAAGTACAGTAGTTCTTGCACGTTTCTGACACTGTTCACAAGTTCTAGAATGTCGTTTGCAATCCGCAGTTAAAGTCGGCCAATAGAAAGATAGACGAATTCTGTCTCTTGTTTTGATTGGACCAAGATGAGCTCCATAAACCTCGTGAGCAAGTGTTAAGACTTGTAAACGACGAGTAAGAGGGACACACAATTGTTCACATAATTGTCCAGCGACTGTACCAGAATGATACAATAAATCATTTTTGACATAGTAGCCACCTTTGGTTTTTGCGGCTAAAGCCCAACTACCGGACAAAGTTGTATCTTGTTTCTGTTCTTGACGTAGTTCGACAGTGTTTAATGCTCTGTGACTGTCGTTTGTGTTCATTATGGACGAGTCAATTTCGTCGTCTGTGTCTGTTGTCTTTTCATCATCAGAGATTGAAGTGTCTGTGATTGTGTCATTGTGTACACAAATATCTTGTTGTGTGAACTGTTCAGCGTTATTTTGTTTAGCTGAGAGTAATACTTTGACGACAGGATCTGTAAGAATGAGGTCATTGTTTACCTCAGAAGTCATTGCCATGACAACAGATATGCTGTCTCCCATGTGATCAGGTGTTGTGATGAAAAGAGTCACCAAATCAGCATTCACAGGTTCACCAAACAAACCTCGAAGTTTTATTGTTCCTTCACATGGTATGTGTGAGTTTATGTTCTGAATTATTCTGGGATGAATCACTGAAATCATTGCCCCGGAATCATGTAATGCTTTGACAGGAGTTGACAATCCATCAATATGTACATCAATGTAAGCTAAGTCAGCGATTTCGTATTTAGCATTGTGCATGATAGGAATATCAGCCTCATGCAGTGAGCAATTATCATTACACAACGTGCTGATTGATTGTGTATCAAGTTCGACAGTTTGAGTTGGTGCAATGTTTACATGCATTGCTACTGCATCGTGACTTGCACTTGTGTTAGTCTGTACATCCGACTTTGCAGTTGCTGGTGTAACACTCATGGCTGCATTAATGCGTGCTGTGTTGTGCTGTGAGCTGTTGGTGTATTGTTTTGTTGGAAAACGTTCACCAAATTTACGTCCAGAGTTGCGATGTGGACAGTGTTTGATAGTGTGTAGACGACTATCACACTCAAAACATCTGCGTTCAGGTTTACCTTGTTGCTGTGGTTTACCTGTACGAAATTTGTCATTGTAAACAGCAGGTTTAGTTGATGGAGTATGGATGTAAGCAACATCAGTGTGTGATTTAACATCAGTGTTGTGACTAGCAATGTAAGTGTCCACAACCTCAGCAAGTTTACTATGTGACAACCAACCGTCTGTTGCAGTGTTTTCAACTGCCAGAATGTGTTTAAGACAATCAGGTGGCAACATAGGTTTTACATGATCAGCAACCAACAAAGACAAAAGATTATCAAATGTAGTAACCTTTCTGCTAGCTACATAATATTTCAGCAGAGTAGTTAACCTGCTAACAAACATAACATACGTTTCATCACAATGCTTTGTAGCTGTCTGGTATCTGGTAAGATACGCCCAAGGAGTTAGTTTATATTCACGCAAGAGCAAATCTTTTACTTCCTTATACGTCGACGCCTTCGTCTTGTCCATGCGCCCGACAAGTGCACGAGCCTTGTCTGTTAAATAGGGCAACAACAATTGTGCCTGGAATTCTGCAGGTGCTCCTATATTATCAAACAAACGCTCAGCATTCTCAAAGAAAGCTGGGAGGTCTGCTGCATCTGTTGGCATGCGGCCAAGAACACCGCGCAGAGCGTCACCATATTTTTTAGCTTGAGCTGCTGGATTCTCTGCAGCTTCTGCTTGCAAACGTAAACGTTCGCGCTCCAACTTTACTTTTTCAGCATCTAAAGACAGTTGCTGTTGTTGTGCTGCTAACGACTCGTTTCTGATTTTCATTTCCTCTGCCATTTTATCATGTTCTAATTTTAGCTTTTCATTTTCGAGCTTCATTTCTTCAGCCCATTTACGTTCCTCAAAATCAAGACGCCTTTTCTCAAGCTGTGGGTCGGCCATCGGGACCATAGCTGCCGCCGGTGAAGGTTTTTCACGGCCACTAGCTACTAGCTCTGCCCAGGCTTCCAATAATAACGGCCTACTAAGCGTGCTAATCACTGCTGTTGGCATACCAGCTGTGGTTAATTTCTGTCGCAAACGTTCATCACTCATTTTCTGAATGAGCTCACGTTGTTGCTCAGACAAACTATCCATATTTACGATTAAAATGTACAAACAAGATTTAACCGTAATATGTGAGAAACAGACAAGTACAAAATAATGTAATTAAGCGTGAAAAAAGAGAGCTGTTATAATTAAAAAACAGCGACGGAATGGATCTCCCAAGGATCGCGTTTTGTATAGTTAAAGCCAAAACGGAGTAGACTCACTCGATCAAGGCAGGCTGGTTGTGCTAGCTGTGGTGCCTATAGCTGTGAGTTGACACACGACTCGTGGCTCCACTCGTCACGGTTCACTTGCGCGAACGCCCGACACAGTTGACTTGAGCTGGCCGGCTGGGCAGTGAATCGACCGTGTCTGCTATGCCCGTGCTTAACTTGTTCGACACCAACGCCGGTACGAAAGCTGGCCAAAACAAACTTCCAAGCGAAAGTATAACGAAATAAATGACAATTTATTAAAGCACTGATTACACGAAAAGTTAGCTTCTGACACCAAATATGTGACGTTTTCAGGAATAGCCTATGGGCGATATAATGCGAAACACATTCAGTTGAGTATTATAAAAGAATGTATTAAAATGAAAACCAAACGTCACGATAACTAAGGGATAATAAACGACAGACTGTCAGTTACAAAGATAGAAGAATGACGGACAGACAGACTGACAGATAATTACAGTGAAACTATACGAAGTCCCCAAGGTCAGACGTCTATACTATACAGCAAACTAGCAACCCAGCAACCCAGCCTATTAACTCGGGCTTTACGCTCTAAAACAATCTGTTACTCAGTCTCAGTTCACTACAGTCTCTAAACTAGACTACCCCAGGCCTTACGTCCTACATATAACTATGTAACTGCCTATAACATCAAAATCGCCCTAAACAACGGACAACGTCCGACCCCTATCGGCTCAACGCACTAACTAATCAGCTAAGCCTACAGACGGCCTACAGCACCGCGGCGGGCGGTCACGTGACTACAGTGTCAACGATATGACTGGACACGACTCCGTGACATCCGTCGCCGCCGAAGAAGATGCTCGGGGTATGACAATTCACCGACATCTTCATGATCTCGTTACGGTCCAAGCGGTGCTCAAAGATTCATACAACACAAAACATAGTAACTAATGTAAACAACTGATTATAGAGCTTAACTAGAACTATTTACACTGGCCATACAGCACTGCCTGGACGTCTACTCCGTTAGTAGAATAGGATGCGGTCCTATACGGGAGAGACAGTCCGCCGCTGTATTAATTTTGCCCTCCTTGTACTTGAAGGTAACGTTAAACTCTGAAAGAGCCAAGGTCCATCTCATCAGCTTGGCGCTACGAGGAGATGCCTGCGTTAAGAAAGTCAAAGGGTTATGATCAGACATCAGGGTGACGGGACACCAGAAAATCCATCTCTGAAATTTCTGCAACGCCCATATGGCTGCATAGGCTTCTTTTTCCACCGTCGCCCACTTACTCTGGGTAGGACTCAACTTTACACTTGCAAAAGCCACGGGTTTTGCACGACCGTTTTCATCCAGTTGGGTCACCGCAGCGGCTACAGCGTAGTCACTTGCATCTACACAGATGGTGAAGGGCTTTGTGCAATCTATGACTGTTAATGGCGTGGAGGCAGCATTAATCAGCAAAGCCTTCAGCCGGTCAAACCCTTGTTGTTCCTTAGGACCCCAGATCACTTTATCTGGACACCCCTTTTTGGTGAGTTCGGTCAAAGGGTAAGCATGCTGTGAAAAACCAGGAATAAACTCTCTAAAATATGAAAAGAAACCAAGAACTTGTCGAACTTGTTTCTTGTTAACAGGCGTAGCCATGTTCTCCACAGAAGCCATCTTGTCTGGGTCTGCACGACGGAACCCAGAACCAATGATTTGTCCTACAAAAAGAACTTCACTCAAAGCGAAATTGCACTTTTTCAGATTGAGTGTGAAACCAGATTTACGTATTTGCTGCAAGAATTGTTCGACATGATCAAGATGATTATGCCAAGTTCCAGAATACACCGACATATCATCAACAAATGACGCTGTGAATTTGCGAACTGGTTGCAATACCTGTTGCATAGCCCGTACAAATGTACTACCACTAGATCTCATTCCGAACGGGGTACGTGTGAACTCAAATAACCCAAATTCACAAATGAATGCTGTCAGCCAGCAATCAGACTCCCGAACGGCTGTCTGGTAGTAACCTTTTGTGGCATCAAACGTGCTTATGAAGCGAGCCTTGCCAACTTCTTGCACAATATCGGCGACATCAGGGAGTGGATATGCGTCAGCAACCGTGTATCTGTTGACATAGCGGTAATCGACCGCTAGGCGCACTCCTCCCTTACCATCCTTCCCCTTCAGGACACAGACCACCGGGCTGGCCATTGGACTCTTAGAATGACGTATCAAGCCCAGGTCTAGAAGATCTTGAAGCTGCTGTTCAACCTCAGGTCTGAGATTGATGGGAATTTTGTACGGAGCAAGTCGCTTCGGTACAAAACTGTTAAGCAACGGAACCGTGTGTTCTACCAATGAACAAAATCCGGGTACGTCGGAAAAGCAATCGGCATACTTGTCCAAAAGTTTCTGCAATTCTGCACGTTGTTCAGGCTCTAAATGAAGTAATTTCGACTCCTCAATATGTTCACTAGGTGGCTTGCAATTATCAGGTAGCGATTTGGTCTCAGGGACTATCACCTGACCAAAATCTGAGTCTTTCTCATATATGATTGCACTATTACACCCAGCAGTCATTGGAATCTCACATGTGACTTTTTGAATACGGTAATTGAATTTGCGGAGTTTGTTTGCATGCATGTGATGGTTAGTGCCATTTAACTCCACAATGTAACTGTATGGCGATTTCTTTAAAACTACTGTGGCTGGTCCTTGCCAACGGCTGAATGTTTTACTCGCCGTGCTATCAGGAACCAAAACCAACACTTGTTCGCCAACACTGAAGACTTTGTCTTGACTGCGAAGGTTGTAACGTGTAGTATATTGAGCTTGTTTCTTAGCAGCATGTGAAGATGCATACTGTTCAGCACTTTTGAAGCGTTCGCGGAGTTCACGAAGATATTCTACCACACCTTTCCCAAGATTCAAGGGTGGATCCTCCTCCCCCGTCCAAGTGTCTTTGAGAACCGCTAACGGCCCTTTAGGAAGACGGCCAAAAGCTAACAACCAAGGTGGAACACCGGTTGTCTCATTCACAGATTCTCTGAACGCCCAAAGAATACAAGCAAGATGTGTATACCACTGTTTCGGATGATCAATAGCAACCTTGGATATAGCAGACTTTATAGAACCCACCAGACGTTCCACCAAACCACAAGCTTGCGGATGTGCTGGAGTTGAGAACCTAGGACAACATCCAAGCCTTTTTAAGAACTCTCTGGTCAAATTGCCTTTGAAATTCGTCGCGTTATCAGAAGAAATAATATGAGGAATACCTGTTTGAGCAAACTGCTGTAAGAGTGCATCGCAAACAGATTTAGCTGACAAAGAGTGAAGAGGATATGCAGCGGGCCAACGACTAGTACTGTCACAAAGTAAAAGACAATAGTTATAGCGCACTTTCTGATTCGGGAAAAGAGGTCCCAAACAGTCCATAAACCAGTGACTGAATACTTCGTCAGCACGAGGAATGGGAGAAATCGGCACACGATCAAGTACAGTAGTTCTTGCACGTTTCTGACACTGTTCACAAGTTCTAGAATGTCGTTTGCAATCCGCAGTTAAAGTCGGCCAATAGAAAGATAGACGAATTCTGTCTCTTGTTTTGATTGGACCAAGATGAGCTCCATAAACCTCGTGAGCAAGTGTTAAGACTTGTAAACGACGAGTAAGAGGGACACACAATTGTTCACATAATTGTCCAGCGACTGTACCAGAATGATACAATAAATCATTTTTGACATAGTAGCCACCTTTGGTTTTTGCGGCTAAAGCCCAACTACCGGACAAAGTTGTATCTTGTTTCTGTTCTTGACGTAGTTCGACAGTGTTTAATGCTCTGTGACTGTCGTTTGTGTTCATTATGGACGAGTCAATTTCGTCGTCTGTGTCTGTTGTCTTTTCATCATCAGAGATTGAAGTGTCTGTGATTGTGTCATTGTGTACACAAATATCTTGTTGTGTGAACTGTTCAGCGTTATTTTGTTTAGCTGAGAGTAATACTTTGACGACAGGATCTGTAAGAATGAGGTCATTGTTTACCTCAGAAGTCATTGCCATGACAACAGATATGCTGTCTCCCATGTGATCAGGTGTTGTGATGAAAAGAGTCACCAAATCAGCATTCACAGGTTCACCAAACAAACCTCGAAGTTTTATTGTTCCTTCACATGGTATGTGTGAGTTTATGTTCTGAATTATTCTGGGATGAATCACTGAAATCATTGCCCCAGAATCATGTAATGCTTTGACAGGAGTTGACAATCCATCAATATGCACATCAATGTATGCTAAGTCAGCGATTTCGTATTTAGCATTGTGCATGATAGGAATATCAGCCTCATGCAGTGAGGTAAAAAAAAGGTAAAGACGTCGATTTATATAGCGCGTTTCATGCACCAGGCACCCCTAACGCGCACGTCACTGAAACTAGGCCGCCAGACCGCAATTTAGGTCACCGCCAAGCCTGCAAACACAG
>Ga0209364_1000309_pt1 | contig 11297 bp, 8 predicted proteins | sample WorMetHERISLAND2_3_FD_187387 | JGI IMG/M metagenome (GOLD analysis project Ga0209364, IMG submission 187387) | Marine gutless worms symbiont microbial communities from Max Planck institute for Marine Microbiology, Germany - Olavius albidus HERON... | ecosystem: Host-associated > Annelida >... | reverse complement strand
CACAGCAATAACAGCACTGCACAGTGTGCAAACAAGTACCACACAATTCAACCAGGGTGTTTACAAATTTTGCAAACTGAAATTCCCCGAGTTTTCCAGGTTTTTCAGACCCTCTAAACAGTTATTTCCAGACAACTGTAAAGAGAAAACCCGATGTAACGAATTAACCTAGCAGTCATTTTGGCAGCTTTCTTGCAGAAGTACACAATATGTTATTTAAGAAACATGGTGTCTGAACTGAACTTTAGCAAAATCTGCCGTTTGAGCTTAAACACAGTGCACCTCGTACAACGCTTCCACTAAATGCCCAAAATTCTGATGAGTAGAAGTGATGCCCAGCGCAACAGACGCTGGAGCCATACGGATCACTAAAAAATAACACAAAAATTCCCGGAGTAAATATAAAATTCCCCGAGTTTTCCAGGTAATCCAGAGTTGTAAGCACCCTATCAACGCTAACTCTGTGGATTAGACAAGCGCTGCATTATCTGCCCAGCCAGCTGTAAGTCCACACCTCCGGGTCAATGTTAATGGCTTCCCGAGAATGGCGACTGTGCTGGGAATAACCTCAGGCAATAATCACACAGTGGCGCCACCAGCAACGCTACAGCACAATCGGTCATTGTACTGACACAGCTTACGACATCAAGTAGCGGGCTTTCCAGACATTAGAATATCAACCGTCGGCTATGCTACTGGCTGGTGCCGCTGGAGTCTGTATCTAACTAACCGGCTAACTCACCTCAGGCACTCTTAACAGCTATAATATAAAAATTTCTAGAAGAATTACAGAAAACGGAAACGGCCAACTTTCACAAAAATTTGCCAATCGGAATGCAAATATGGGTCATATCAGTAAATGTGTATCATTCGTCGCAACATAATCACTCAAATCAAACTGAAAACAACAAGGAAGAACAATACATTACAACTTCAAATAAGCATACTTTATATCGCCACCATCATCATCATTATTGAGACACACACAGTCATGGATTAATCCCCTCTAATGTGCCATAAAGTAGCTAGTTCCAAGACATCGTCCAGGGGAGACGCTGAGAGGCCTAGTTCATACTGAGTTCATGTTAAAAAAACTTAAATCTGACATGACCAAAGCTTCCAGGGTCGTATTTTGCAGTCTGATGATGACAAATCATTGTAGACAGCCCTGTGTCTACATGTAGAGGTGGGCAGCCTCAATACATGACTGAACATGCACTAAGACTCACTTAAAGCTGGTTGTTCACTGTTCAGTGTCACTCCAGACTGGAGACATCCAGTATGTGACCAGTGCTATCTAGTACTTCACATACACTAACTATTCTTAATGTCCAACAGATCAAATCCAGGTCCCTTTACACTTGCAATGTAACTTATGTAAGCTGGTGTCTGGGCTGAGAAGTGAGGACTTACGAAACGGAGATCAGAGGCATGCCACGAGCCATCACCAGATACCGTAAGCTCAGGAAGTACTTTACCTTAGATTTACAACAGGCTTGTGCTACTACAATATTTTCATCATTGGTGTTGATATGCAACTTGATCCACAGCACCAATTATTAACCAACCACCAGGTCAAATCAGTCTTTCACACTTCCTTCCTAATGTCACATTTCTACATTCTGCAGTGACAATGCTTGATTTGACAATGAAATACACACTGTGATGACACAATTTCAATTAATTGTTTCATTAATTAAATAATCGATGAAATTTGCAATTGATTAATTGCTGTAGCATTAACCAGAAGAAATAATTCATGACAGGAAGTATTTTCAGTTTGAATGCTCGTCGCTCGCACACGCGTAATGACACAGCCCGATATAGACAGCACGGCACAGTGCACACACAGCAGTGGCATGGGCGATTAGATTCAGTTAGTGGGCAGATGTCAACGGGACAGGTTGTGCTTATTCAGTTAATTAATTCATTAATAATTATAACATACTGACTGCACATTTGCACACCGAAGCTGGGCGTAAGAAAAACGCAGCAGTAGATGTCAAGAGGAACGGCCTTACGGTCAACGCAAATGTACTGGGTGTACTACCTAATTAATATCAGGGTTGTAGTCTCGGTCTCGAATGTTTCGGTCTCGAGATGGACTTGAGGTGTATGTTTGAACATCTCAGTCTCGCCTCAATACCATTATTCCAATGTCTCGATCGCATTTCGAGACTCTGATGTCATGGGTGCCGTCTCAGTCTCGGCATCATACGTCTTTACAACCCCACCTTGTATGAATACTCATCACTGGCCTCACCAGAGTCAATGAAGACGACAGATTACAGCCTATGTTTTTACACTTTTTTTCTGCAAAGTACATTTGACACTAGGTATGGCTTATTCAACCATATACAATCGTCTATGTGTTCAGACGGCAGGTACCCAATGGCAGTGGTAAAATTTTCGCTGTGGAGTTCTCGACATCAAAACAAAACTGTAATTGATTGTGCATAGCTGAATAAGTTATATCTACTTACTTTCGAAAGTACTTATAAGACAAGAATTTTTTTAATGTAAAAAAAAACGTGTGCCCGTGCCGTAATCCGTCGATTTTACTGCCGTCAGAGTCCAGAGAAGTGTTTTGTCAGCACTTCCCTCATGGCCAGTCAGTAAGTCGTAGAAAGTAACTAGTGACACAGCGGTCTAATGGCTAGGCCAAAACACTTGTGCCTCGATAGCTGGACCCCACTATAGGCTGAAGAAGCCTTCTGGCCAGTGTAGGAGGACGGCAGAGACTAAGAGACAAAGCCACTGTGTAGTGAGAAATTTCATTCGTCAGACGGTTTCGGTTTCACCTAGCCTAAAACACAGAACTCAGTATCGCTGCGCGGATCGAACGAGTGTCGATCAAAATTATTACTACGTAGGAACTGAAGCTTTATTCGAAATAATGTGGACGATGAACTATTTCCTCGCAGGAATATAGCGTTGGAACTATTTGTGACCCAGTTGCTATTGACGACGCATGGACACGTGATGTAAACATATCGTCTGAGGCGCTGATTGGTCGACAAGAAATATAAACTAACGCCTATTGGTCAACAAAAATCGGCCGGAATTCGAGTTGTGAAAAAAATGGCGTCAGGAGAGATTGCCTTAAAGATGTTGAATTTATGAATATATTCCGGAGAGATAGAGTTCTGGAAGTGATCATTAGTTACGTCCAGGAGTGACGCTACTGATCGCGTGTGAGTTTATTGTTGTGAGACGTGTCGGAGAGATTGCCGACATTGAAACACTCGTCAGCGTCAGAGTTTAATCGGCTGAGTTGATGTGTATTATCGACTGAGTGGACAGTTCGATAAAATATTGCTTATTACGAAGTTCTGGAAGTCGACATTCGTTTCCTTCGGTGTTTCTACGTGAATTTCTGAGTGTCGGCTATATCGTTGATACAGGACAAATCAAAATTACTGAGAGTCGACGTTTCGTGATCTGCTGGAATCTGGTGCCAGATTTCCTTTCATCCACAGGATATTTCCAGTGCCGTGAGAAATTTAACCTATTTTTTCTGGGGTTAAATGCGCTGGTATATATTAAACAAGAGTGGCCACATAGGCTAGAAGATTGGTCAAGAGTTATTGGTTTTGCAGTTTGTTGTGAATTGCATATGTTTGATTATTTTTTATTATTAAATATTCACTATTTTTCTACACTCTGATTGATATTACCACGGATTGTCAAACACAGCTAATATTTCAAAACTTTAGGGAAAACTGTAGTAGATAGGAGGTAGGAGTTGTTGGGCTGTAAATTGGTTTCGGATCATATACAGCCAAGCCCCCCAATTAATTCCTCCCTGATCATTACACCATGGTGGTCATTGCGTATATTAATTAAATAAATAAATTTAGAAGCGTAACCAGACTTAATCTAATTGCACTGGGGCACTGAGAGACCAAGGACAAAACGTTATTAGTTAAAGTCCGTGTCAAAGTCTGTGAATCAATCAGCTAACAGCAAACAAACAGAAACTTCTTTGCATCAGATGCCACAGATGCCCGAGCATACTACCATCATGTATATGGTGTGAGTTTGATAACAGGATGCCAAACTGCCAACACATATATACCAGAAGTCAAAACAAAAATTAAAGATATCCAACTCTTGTCCATATCAATTCACCAAATACTGACTGATTTTCGGAATTCTTTCACTGGTATAATCAGCAGGAAATATGCAATAAAACTGATCATTAAAGGTACAACCACATCCCGACACTAATATGCAAAATGTTATTTTTCAAAAATTGCACTAAAAGCACGGCCATGGTAGAAACTGGGCCACATCAGTTTGACATTTGTCCGTGCAAGAGTCAAGGTAACTCGATGGAGTATATTATTGTGACTTGCTTCTATCACAGCAGTTGCTCCTCATCCGTCAGGTTTCTGGTGAGTTCATAGTTCAGCAAGACAGTATTCCAGTACACAGGGCTGGGGGCATGCAAATTTTCAGGCATTAACATTTCACAAGGCAGTGTAGTGGCATGTTTAAGGATCGTTAACGATTATTTTGTTTATTGCAAATTTCCTGCTGAATGTTGCAGTGGAAAAATTTGGAAAATGGGTCAATAACTGGTGCAGCTATGAACCAGAGTTTGGTGTTGTTGTTTTTTTTGAGATACGGTGTAATGACAACAGTGCACAGCAGCTAACAGTGAATTATCAGCCGACAGAATGCAGACTAGTGCAGCCAGTTAACACTAAACAGACTGCACATCTGTGATAAGTAACACAGGCTGACGGGTCACACCATTACAATGCAAGCACAGTCACACTCAGACTCAGGTGCTGGTGATGGTGAAAAGAATGCAGGATGCTGAGCTGGCAGCAGCAGCAGCAGCAAGAACACATCACACATGCCACAGCTTATCTATCCCATTAGCTGATTCACTGCTGCCTGATACATACTGTACACAGCCTCTGCTATAAAATGAATGGCTACTTTCTGTACTATGGGATGATTAGTCCACTTATGAAACACACACATACAGCAAACCAGCTAAACCCCATAAATAACCGACCTGCTCTTTCTCCAGCATGTCGGCTTTGCGCAATATCTTCATAGCATACACATGTCCCGTATCTTTCTTCTGTACTAACCGCACCTGTTGACATCCAGAAAAACTGCAATTCACTACTGACAAAAATGGCAAATATAAACCATCAGACAGACAGAAGTAGGCCCACTCATTGAATACAACGAAATAACTGCTCATACCATACAAACACTCAGTTTCCCAGGCGGCTAGTTGGCTCAGTTCGCTGCTAACGTTTAATGGCATAACAATCATGCAACTCACTCATCAGAGTCACTAAACACTCAGACACATTCTGTGATAATTCACCATCAGATTCACAGAAATGTTGTTACACGTATATTAAGCCAAAAGTTAGCAAATTATCACGTTTCACATTGCATTTATAACACATCCTTTGCATTAAACTTTATCATCATGTCCTATATTGACCTTGAATGACCTTGAACAATATACGGCAGGTCGTCAACGTATGGTGCATTGGTGCTCACTGCCACTGCCTGAAACAACTTACCCCAGTATCTTAGACATTCAGAGCTCTTTATCAACATTTGATACGTGATTTTAAAACTTCCTTGTTTTTTTCTCAGTATTAAAAGTGACGCTAACAGCATTTTATAAACTTTTTGTGTCTCTGACCCATGCAACAAATTTATCACTGAACTGTATATGATTTTAACAATAAATAAATAAATAATAAAGACATCAAACACAATTCACGATGTTGACTAAATAATCACGTCTAGTGAAAGACAACTCTCTTGTATGAAACATGATTCCACGCAGACCAAAGTTCATTGCGTCATCAGGGCGATCATACTCTTCACGGCGCTTTGAGCCGGCGAGTGACACCCGCAAGATGTTAAACCCCATAACGCTGGCATACCACCTCGCCAGCCTGCAGGCTCCGTTAACAGCAGCCAGCGCCGTTAACTGACAACAGCAGTATGTCAGCAGTCCTAGTAACAGGTAACAGAACTGGTGACAAAGAACTCGCCCTTTTCTGCCCTGGCGGTGGCCAAATAACCATCGCCAGTGCGCATATCCATGGAAGGTTGGCCAGGCTGAGTGGGCCTGGGTAGCTGATTAAAGGAGTGATCATAAGTAAAATAAAACATGCAATAAAACTTAAAATAAGTCCTGCAAGTCTTGCAGGACTTGTTTTAAGTTTTATTGCATGTTTTATTTTACTTGTGATCGCTCCTTAAACACCGAGAAGGTAAACTCGCGAATGGTCGCCCATGTCGGTACTAACCCGGCCTAACGCAGAGTAGCTTCGTTAATATGCGCAACGCCGTTAGCACTACGCCAAGCCGCCTTTCTATGAAAGCAGAATAACATTGCTTTACATAACCTTAGAGATAGATACCGGATAAAATCAGCAGTAAACACCTTGCAAAGGCTGGGCAGGGGAACAGGCAATGTTTGGCAGAACGGCATAATTTAACAGTTAGCACGGACTGGGAGAGAAATGTAAACAGACAGACGTGACGCCGGGCGTAATTAACAGCCGCCTGCGGACAGTTGGACAGTAAGGAGCACCTGACAGCTGACCAGACCACCCACAACGCCGCTGTGCGCATCTGTCAGCGCCACGTGCCAACGGTACAGTGCAGACACACTCAAATCATCATCACAGTTCCATGCATCATGTAACGTTTCAACACACTCCATGTTAGTCACCGGTCACCGGTACCGGCCGGCTGCTAGTAACTCAGCAGCAAAAACGCCCAGAACCTTACTGAACAACTACGTCCACTATACAGTGTGAGTCAAAAAATCCCCCTCCCCCCCGAGATTTCCTGATATTTTTTCCCAAACAGTTGGGAATTCTTATACCAAATTTTTATGTGGCTATTATACATTCCTATCTACGCTGGACTACAAATTTTTATTTAATTATCTCCAACTATGACAAAGTTATGGCATATTAAGTGCGACCACCCAGCGTGCATTTCGGCCGATGCTGGACATATTGACCATATGATGGTGGTCGTGCTTAATATGGCATAACTTCATCAAAGTTGCAGATAATTAAATAACAATTTGTAGTCTAGCATAGATGTGAACGTCTAACAGGCGTGTAAAATTTGGACAAAAAATTTGGGAAAAAATGCCAGAAAACTTTGGGGGGATTTTTTTGACTCACACTGTATACACAACTGAAATATAACTGGGTCACTAGCGTCACCAAAGCAACTTGGGTTATAAGTGGCCTCAGCTGTGGCGGCGGCGTACTACACCAAGCTGCGACAACAGGGTGCAGGCGCAGACAAGGCAGAATGAAAATCAGCTACAAAAGCGCAGAACTACAACAACTGCTGTTAACTTTCGGTTTCCGTTTAGCCGGCCAATTTTCCAGAATTATCCCAGCTCAGGCCGCGCTCTGCAGAAAGGAACTTGAGGAAAATGCCGGAGTGGAACTTTGTGCAGGCTGGGTACCCGCCCAACAGCGTGAAATCACTGAACGGCACAACAGACGCACAGAACGTCAGCTGAAATAAAAAGCTGGCGTTCAGCTGGTGCAGCCTTCTAATTGTTCAGGTACCGCAGTACAGATGCAGCTACACCCGCAAGCACTTGTACAAACAGCACCTATAACTTTTCTACTCTGTGCACTTGTTGGATACTGTAGAAATGCTGTTAGGAAAAACACTAACAAGCCGGTAGGCGACTGGATCTCCGCGCCTAGCCAAATTTCGTTGCCATGGCAACAAGGGTCGGCCCACAATATAATGCATGGTTCCATTGAATTGGCCATCCCCGAAAACCCCTGGTAAGCCCAAACATCTCCGGTCTACCTGCTATACAAGCCGACTTAGAGGCGATTTTGTGCAAATTCTGGGGAGTAAATTTTGGGCGCTAGGGGGCCTAAATCAAAAATCTAAAAACAACGTTTTGTAGAGTGCCACATGGAGAAATGACGGCCAAAAATGGCTCAATTCCATCGAGAAACAAAAAAGAAGAAGCAATTTAATGGGGCGTGACAGACAGACATCTGGACAGACTGAGTCAATTGTTGACAATAATGACTCCTAGCTAGGCGCGAAGATCAACAGCACGTTGCATGAAATGTGACCACCCACACCCACACCCACACCCACACAGATGTTAACCGAGTTTGTGCATGAATTTATGAGATCACCAACGATCACGTGATACCACGACGCGGTCACGATGATGACATCACAGGCCAGTGCACCAGATGATAATAATAAACTACCGAGCACGAGGAACAAGACCGTGAGCAAATAGCACGCTGCCGGTACAAAACTACCGTGCACCCGGCCAGACAAAATGAGGGACTAGGGGTGAGCGAGCGCAACGAGGCGTGGCAAACACACGTCAATAACCTGATCAATAACCAATATCCCGTACACAGAGCTAGCTGGCAGCCCCTTCACTCTCTCACTCACGCACAGACCTTAACAGCCCGTACACCTGCAGGGCTCAATACAAGTCACACTGACTGCCGGTAATTGCCAAAGTGAAGTGTACTCCTCTGAACTAAACTGACCCAACTGTGCACTCTGTAATGCAGATCTGGTAACACTCTTGAAAGCAGACTTTGCAAGCTATGACAATCATGATCAACAAATCCGATTTAGTGAAATACCATTAAACAGCTTTTCAAATTTATTTTTACTGGCTTTGTACGGTAAATTAATTAAGCAGAGATGCACAAATTAACACTCATGTACGTAACTATTATATAATATTGTTAATTTCTGCAGCTGTAACATAAAAAATAAACTTATGAAGCCACAGTTTACACAGTGAATGTGTTTCATTGCATTACCACCATTAGGGTTGCTCAGTTAGTGTAGTGGTAGGGCGTTGGACCAGTGATCTCTCGATCACGAGTTCGGTTCCCAGCCAGTGCATTGCCGGGTAGCCTAGGTCAACTCAGCCTTCCATCCCTCCAGGGTAGGTAAATCGAGTACCGGCCTACTGGCTGGAGTGAAGGCGGGTCACGTTCACTTGTGTCGGGTGGCAGGTAACACTGTGTGATCCCATATGGCAAGTGACGCCCCGTAGCTGTGAGATGGAATTCCACTAACAGCTATATGCTCCTTTACCTATTTTTATTGCCGGATTAACCCATAAGCAAACTAAGCATGCGCTTATGGCACCAAGCTGCAAGGGGGCACAAAGCAAAACTGGTAGAAAATTAATTAAGTAATTATACATTTCAAAGAGTACACATTTACGCAGCGAAGCACCAAAAAGTGCACTTCCGCTTTGCTCAAATGCTCAATACACAAATCGGGTGGGCCATGGGCGGTTGACTACATACATGGGGTCGATTCCATATTTTGTCGGACCCAATGATTGAAGCTATTTTAGGCCTAGTTATATATTTTAATTCAGGGGCATCCAAAGGCACCCCCGGCGTCACAAAATGCGTCACAGAAATCCTCAGGGGGGGGCAAAAATAAGGAAGTTGAGGGGAAAAAGTTTAAATTTGGTCAGTTGATTAAAACTGTTGCCACCAGATGTCATATTTTAAGGCTAAAATGCACCAAATTCGATTTCGGCTGGAGCTCCGCCCCAGACCCCGCTGGGGGAGCTCACAGCGCTCCCACCCCCTAGCTTGATTTAACGGGTCCTACTTGTAAGGGAAGTGGAGGGAGGGGAAAGGAAAAGGGAAAGAAAGGGTGAAGGAGGGAGGAAAGGGGAAAGAAAGGGGAGGGGAAAAGAAGGAGGGGAGGTTGAGTCATGGCTTTTGGCAGATGGACGTCCCTGTTTTAATTCTAATCCTGCCTTGCACGACTCTGCAGAAGTGACCATTTCAGCTTGCAGAAATGCCGAAAAATACGCTATGTAACGTTGATTTTTGAAAAAATTTCTGGGGTCATAACTCCAGACCCCCATACTGGCGCCCCTCCCCAGATATCACCCCCGAGGGGGCAGCTAGACTGTCAAGTGCTTAGGGCACCACAATATCTTAATCTGGCCCTGATTACCACTTCAAAGTATTGGAAGAAAGCTAACAGAAAATGCTCAGAAGGACCTCAAAAATGTGCATATTATAGTTTACATTATTGCAACAGCTTTTTTAGTGTGATACGAGCAGGGCACAAAGTGGGGAAAAAGAAGTACCAGTATGCCCCTTTCCCTTCCCTGTTCCCTTTTCCCTCCCCCTTTCCCTCTTCCTTCCTTTCCCTTTCCCTCCCCCTCCCGTGCTCTTTCTGTATCCTCCCCTCCCATTAGAAGTAGGCCCCTTAAATCTAGCTAAGGGGCCTGGGGAGTGCTGTTAAGCATTTTTGACATTTTTGCGCCTAAGAAACGCATCTGGACGCAACAATTTTAAATGTTTTTTTCCTAACAATCAACTGACCAAATTTCGTGCACTGCAGAGTGAACAGTAAATATCGCAGCTATTGAGCAGCCTACGGCATACCGGTATGGCAGTCGGCCAGAAAGAAGTGGCGGTATGATTTCAAGCCGGCCAAAGAAGTGTCGGTCATACCGGCATATACCGTCTCACTTCATGCCCTGGATACAAGCTAATAGTAATGCAGCAGGTTATGCAGCCATCGAATGCTCATGTTAACAAACAGCATGGGTTGGGGAGGGACACACACTGTTCAAGACTGCAGTGCGCACAGACAGACACACACACACAGACACACAAAAGTGAAAACAGTATATCTGCCAGTTTCACTCCTCTCACTTGGCGGATATAATAACACAATCAGTAATTCTGTCTGCATATTTATTTAAAATCCTGCTTACGCAATTGACTCCACCCAGCAAAAACGATGTTAATGTTTCTCCATTGCATTCGCCACAATGCACAATGCAGTTGATTAACTGACATACATTACATTTGACAAAAAATACTACTTCTGGTTGCTCAGCCAAAAATCATTTCTTCAAAATGTTCAGGGGAAGGTGTGTCCAAAATCTGCTGAAGATCGGTCCAAAATTGTGGTCACAATCCTGCCCACAGATGGGCACTGGACAGACACATGGACACAGGTGATTTTATATTCCGTCCACCACAGTGCATGACAAAATGTTGGCAAAAACTGGCCACAGCATTGTCAGTCACAAGAGATTTGGACCACACATGGATAACATCCACACCATTACTGTGCAAATTACACGCCAGTATATAAACCATATGCAGTTGTTCAAGTTTACGCATAATATGGTTTGCTTACCTCACCGAATGCACCACGACCAATGACCTTGAGTGGCTCAAAGTCTTGTACATCCAGTTTTGATCGCTTTAGTCGTAAAAATT
>Ga0209364_1000307_pt1 | contig 11362 bp, 17 predicted proteins | sample WorMetHERISLAND2_3_FD_187387 | JGI IMG/M metagenome (GOLD analysis project Ga0209364, IMG submission 187387) | Marine gutless worms symbiont microbial communities from Max Planck institute for Marine Microbiology, Germany - Olavius albidus HERON... | ecosystem: Host-associated > Annelida >... | reverse complement strand
GACAATGTGATGGTTGGTACATGTGAAGAAGATTTCTGAGGTATGGTGGCTGGTTGGTTGACAAACTCTTGCATGTTAGGAGGGCGATTTTGTACTGAATCCGCCTGTGTACCGGGAGCCAGTGAAGATGTGAGAGTCTGCTGCTGGCTGGGCCTGAGTGATGAGGCGGAGCAACGCGAAACAAAGAGTTCTGTGCATACTGCAGCTTATGAATGTTGCCAGCCAAAGTGCCATGGAGGAGTGCGTTGACATAGTCAAGACGCGACTGGACAACAGATGCAGTGACAGTGGCGGCCATCGAGTCAGTGAGTGCAGGTCGGATGTGTCTGAGCGCACGGGTATGGAAATGAATGTTTCGACAAAGAGACTGTGTGTGTTTTAACATCAGGTGGTTGTCCAGGGTGATGCCAAGAATTTCAATAGAGTCGGAAATACATTCAGGAACATTTTGTCTAAGAAAATCAATCCACTCACAACTGAACTATTATAGGCATCCATTCAATCAACTCAACATTGACAACGTCAATGCACTAAATGGTATACAATTTTAAAACTTTTAACTGAGCAGTTAGCCAATATTTGTCCATTTTATGTCAAACGTTAAGAATTTTGTGTATTTGTTCACAATGCTAATTTCATGATTTTCATCCAAATAAATTTGTCAGGTACTTTAAAGAGAAAGATGACCATTGGTTATTAAACACACAAGTAGTATTAATTATGGAACTGTGTCAAAAGTTGCACAAACGAATGAAAGACCTTGAATTTCAGGGTTTCTGATGACGGAACCGATCTGCTTCAGAGCCTGAGCTCCAGCTTTCTGCACCTTCATATGAGAGTCAGTCAGGACTTCCACCAGCTTTGGAACGATACTTGGCAGACACGCTGACAGCTGCTTAGGAGCACAGAACGCCATTGCACCAAGCAGCTCAACGGAGCCGGTCTTAGTTCGCCACGAGTCTTCCTCAAGGGCTGTCAGCAGAGATGGTAGAACAAGTTTCACTCCATGGGCGCTTAGTTTACTCATCACAGCCTTCGCAGTCTCATCGGCAGCCTGACACACAGAGACATGTTCACTCACATACAGGGTGGGCTTAATACAGAAATATACAGGGTGACATAAACAGACGTATGGCATACATGGTGGTCTTGATACTGAAATATATTGGGTAGCTTCAAACACGCACACAGATATGCACACGGTGGTTTTATTATCTGCTGCTATCACATGGTGAATAAAGGTACGCAAGTATATCAATGCAGAGACATAAAAAATGGTCTCATTATAGACATATACAGGGTGGTATAAAGATGGACACGTGCATGCAGACACATACAGGGTGGTCAGAAATAAAGTCAGGAAGAATGAAAATTCAGACAATCCACAGCGGACTGGAACTCGACTCGTATGATACATTTTAATGTTGTTAATGATCTATCGTGACCATTACTCATGTACTGATGTTATAATGCACCCATGTAATGGCGGCACTATAAATTTTTAGACACGACATGATGATATTCCAGCGGGTCACAAGTTTCACCATCAGCAGTACCTCAGACTGCTGCTGCACATCGTACGTCTCGACTGCTTTACCACAGATAACCTCAAGTAACTCCAGTAACATCAGCCAGTTAAAAAAACCAACACAACAGTATCAGAAGTACATCTAACAACTGGGTGACTGTCAGTTAAGTATGAAGATGGCAGAGTAGACGTTACATATAAGCTGCACAAGCAGCTCATCATCGGCTCACCTCACGTACATACTGGTTGTTGTCTCCGAAGCAGAGAAGAAGATGCGGCAACAGATGAACAACGTACGGTTCAAACAAACGTCCAAGCATGATACACAGCATCTCAAACGCAAACAGCGAGCCTATACACAGACATACATTACATACACGCACAGATAGACATGGCACCAGGCACACAGACAACCAGACTACTACAGAAAAATTTTCTGCAACTGCTCTGACACCATGGTTGGGTGACTGGGAGGGATCCAGCCGGCTACAAGTACTGCTTCAACAATTACTAAAAGTGCACATAACAAAGAGTTACTCTGGAAAAAAAGTCTCGTTAAACAAAAATTGTCAGCAGTACCAGCAGCAGTGGTAGTTGTCAGTCAGTGACAGTGGAATTAGTTGCTACTTGATAAATGTGATTTCACTCATGAAACCATCACAGAAAGACGTAAGGAAAGAACCTTCTCGATGTTTTGGGTTCTTCTTGTCCTGCATGGCTTCAGTCAGTGTGTTCATGATGTCCAGCTGTTTCAGTGCCAATATTCCAAGTCCCTTGGTAAGTCCGGCGAGTCCGTACGCTGCTCCGCGCCGCTCTCCGTAGTTGTCCGAGTCCAGTAGCAGCGACATCAGGTTACATACGAGGTCCGACGCATCGGACTTGATGGCTGGTACCAGCGGTGGCAGACAGTTAGCCACTGATTCTTGTACCTGACAGCAGTCACCAATCTGTGCTAAAAATTCTAGCAACTCAAACTTAAGAGACCCAGTCAGTCTGTTAACTGAGCCAGCCCCCCTGTGCACCGACATTGTCGAGTGGGAGACTGACATGCAGTGAATGTTTCGTACTCCAAATACAGCCTTGGCACTCTTGTGACTGTTGTATAAAGAGACCTATTGTGAACAGAAACAATGCAAGTGTGACACAAGTGTATTGTGAGAGCCTAAACTTTATGTAAAATGAATGAGTGAATGAATAAACAGAAGATTATTCAATAAGCGAATCAAAAACTGAATAAATGAACAAATTAATATTTGGCTACCCAGCCACAAGTGTGCAATAAGCACAGTGTTGTAATGTTGCACTAACGTATGGACGGCATTGGTAGAATATGACTGTGGTGAATTGCAGCAGGCAAATAAGTTGGTTCTTTGGTAAAGAAGTAAAGAAATGACAAACCTGTTGTGACGGTGTAGACAGTGTCTCTATGAGAAGTCCAACGATCGGTCTCACTTTAGGATTATCAGCGTCCAAGTGTTTAGCGAGCGTTCCCATCAGAATGACGACACTTTGTCTCAGAGCGTCGTAACTAGCAGTTGCCGGAGCATCAGAGAGACATTGCTCAAAGACCGGCAGCAGTGTAGACACATTGTCCTGATAACACATCACCATGTCACAGTGTTACACCACCACGTCAACCTCTTGATAACACATCACCATGTCACAGTGTTACACCACCGCGTCAACCTCCTGATAACAAACACATCACCATGTCACAGTGTTACACCACCGCGTCAACCTCTTGATAACACTATTACATGGATCTCTAACACACTGCCCCTCGAAGGTAAGACATGTGGCCGGCAATGACTTAAGCTACTTGGACTAACAAAAACTTACCCAGAAAATCAACTGCTTTGGAAACAACCACTACAACTAACCTTGCCGTGGTGGTTGATAATTGTGACAGCAGCTGTCAGCATATCTGCCCTGACACTCACATGTCGGTCGTTGAGCGACTGAGTCACAAAGAACTGGAACAGTCGAGTAACGTGCTCGTCACTCAGCAGTGGCGACATCTGGCTGAGGGCAAGCGCAACTCCACATCGGCCGGCAAATGGATCCGGTGCAGCGTCGGAGACCACACGACCAAACATGTCAAGTACCGGTGGAGCCACCTGCAGACCACGTTACGTTACATTTGTGGGCGTCAAAAATGCCGCAGCACTTCAGTCATTTTACAGAGACTTTACAATCTACAGTCAAAAGTAAACTATGGAAAGGACGCCACTAACAAATGAGATTTTAGTTTAGTTTTGAAGGTTTGCGGGGAATTTGATGACGTCATTTCAGCTGGCAAACTGTTGTTCTATGTTGGTGCTACAGCGACGGAGAACGCAGTGTTGGTACCAGTACCAGCAGCAGTGGTAATAAGCAGTTGTATGAGCAATAGTAGAACAATCATACACACTTACATCACTTTCAACCAAACTAGTTATTATGTCGCCGCTAAGGCGACATATATTCGTTTGCTTCATTGCAAAATCGGCTTATTGGGGGGTTTTTCGACCTTAGTTCCGTAAAAAGGGGTCGGACCCATATAGTGCTTGGATGAAATATGTAGTGTGCATCCACCTCTACATACCCTGAATATTTGGGGAGCGGGGGTCTACTCCCCACGGAGCTACGGGGCCGAGTTGGTCTTTTTGTTTGTTTGTTTTTTTTGTTTGTCCGTCACGCTATGACGCTAGGCACAGAAAGCCTAGACGGTGCGTATACGCATAGAACTTGGGGAGAACAAACATAAGCCCCCCGGACAAAAGTCCCCCCGGGCAAAAGCACCCCCGGACAAAAGACCCCCGGGGAAAAAGTCCCCCGGGCAAAAGACCCCCTGGACAAAAGCACCCCCGGACAATAATCCCCCGGCCTCAGACACCCAACAAGCGGCGACATATTCTATTGCAGCGGTAGCAGGCAACTGAACCATTCTAGTTATTTGTATTATTGTGCATGACAAGAGACCAATTAATTATAGCCCGTCTAGTGTTCTGTGCCATTTTCAGACAATAAATACGAGTATACTATGGACCCAGAAGTGGCGTCCACTGGTTTAGTGTGTCATGCTCACAACAGCACACACAACATTCTCGTGGCTGCCGCTGCGTAGCCTCATGCAAATTATTACAGATTAACTTAAAAATCCGAGATGGAAGACTGATGCATAATATGGTCACAAATGTCTATGCTAACTCTAATTTACGATCAGCTGCATACTGACAAAGCCTCGGGGTTTTGAAAATCTAATAACAACAACAACAAGCAGAAGCACAACAAGTCAATGAACAACGTTGATAGCGACTGTGGACCCCTTAAAGGTGTAAAAATTCTACAAAAATTCTCTGGGAGGGACAAAACTAGTCAACCACAATATTGTGATTACTATGCAGAGTGTATTAGTTGTGGTGGGGTATTTACTGATCACTTTATTGCTAATTTACTGCTGAATGTAGCAGTGAAGAAATTTTATAAATCTGTCAATGATTAGCAAAGACATAGACAAAAATCTACGTGGGTGTTTTTGACTCACACTGTACACACTACATACGCCCAGTTCACTGACCTTGAGATGTTCTGAATAGAGGTCAAGTACAAGGTCAAGTGTTGGTGGAATGTAGGTGCTGTGGTCAGTGAGTGCGGCAGCGAGGGCCTCAGCAGCAGCTGTTCTTATAGCAGACTCATTATGTGCAAGATCACAGACGAGCAAATCACAGAGTTCACTGCTGTCAGTTGACATACACGGAGACTCTCCGACGTCATTCCAGTATCTGCACCGCAACACAGACAACACCAACAACACTCTGTCTCCAGCAACTAAACAATACCAAGCCTCCTTCTTCTTCTTGATACAATGCAATGATAAAATCAACATGTGCTCAAAAACTGATTAGCAGACAGCATAGTCAACCGCATTGAACCAAACAGACAGCTAATGAACAGAACAACAACTACCACTACCACAACCAACAGTCCATGAAAATATATACTGGTCGTTCATTTTTCTCATTAAATCATATATGCACGGAGAAAACAACAAATAAAACGACTAAAAAGGAACTGACAGACGTTGCTTGCGACAGCAAAGAGAACAGCAAATCAGCATAAACAGACGAACAGAGAATAGAGAGTACTAAATGCTTAAATAAAGACTTGACTAGCAGTCACTAGATGAAATGACAAAAAATCATCGTAATGAGTGAATGAGTGTAAATTTCATGTCCCACTCAACACAAAATAGTTCATTTTGGAGACGAGTCTTTCCAGACAATCAACTGTACTTGCACTACTGTCAAACTCAAAACAGACCAGAAAAAATACTCCAGAAAAAAGACACAAAAAGCTAACCACAAAAAAAAACAATTCTTCCCAGGCAGAAGAAATAAAACTGAAAAAAACTATGCCAAAATACACAAAAGAACACCAAACCAAACCGCATCCTCAACCAGCAGGTAATATTATTTACACGTATAACAGAGTGAAATGACAAACATACTTGTCAGCCAGAGTTCTGTTGCCTTCGTCAACATCAAACTTAGCTATCCACATGCGTGATGTCACACACAGTGCTGTGGCATGACTGACGGATGACAGAGACCGTAGCACGTGACGCAGGATAGTCAGTGCCTTCAGCACAAGACACATCATCATCACAGGTTAAAGGAACGGTCAGAGCATCACGGGAAAACCATGTCAGAGCTACAGGCGTTACCTGCCATATAGGATCACACAGTGTTACCTGCCACCCGACACAAGTGAATGCATCCCGCCTTAAACCCCAGTCAGTAAGCTGGTACTCAATTTACCTAACCCAGAGGGATGGAAGGCTGAGTTGACCTGGGATTCCCAGCAATGGAACGGCCGGGAGTCTGTAATTGTTATCATTATTGTATCAGATGCTACAGCAGTCAATTGAAGTGTCTGAGACATCATCTCAAACAACAACTCACATGAATGCATTAAAACAACCGTGCACCATCTATAACCATGTTTAAACATCACTTAAAATTCACAAAACTTTCTTGTTTGCACAGCACTGACAACAAAGCTGCAATGCATTAGAAACTTTAGTGGTCCAAGCTTACATTGACTTCTGGCTACTGAAATGAATGCAATAACTGTCACTCAGTCTCATACGCATTGAAACCAGTCAACTTGGTGCTCAGAGGACCATAAACAAGGTTTGGACATAATGAATGCACTCAGTGCTGACTGAGTCAAGATTGTAGGATGATGGAAACAGTCACACACGGGATGCCCGAGGAACAGATGGTGAAATGGTGTAAATGAAGCTTAGGAATAAATAGAAACTGAGCGTCAACAGGCAACCAACTAATGCACGTTTACCTGGAAACTGGGCATTAGTATGGTTTGCGTGCATGTGTATGCATGTAAAATTCTGTTAAATAGCTACATGGAGATTGAAGCTGTTAATGATGCTCATAAGAACAGTGAAGTCTTTGTATCAGCAGTAGAAACAGACCTGAATGGAAACTTCACGCAGTGCAACGGATGGAGATTGAAGCGCATCAAGCAACACACTGACTTCATCCAGTCCAGCCGATGTACACCCTGGTTCCGCGCCAGCGCTAGCATCAGTACAGCCTGGTACCCCATCATCCGTAGTAGAGACACTGGCCGACACTGGGCCATCATTGGCTGACACTGGACCGCTAGTACAGCGAGCAGTCTCTAGTATTACTGCAGCTGCATGCTGCTGGATGCGGCCGGTTGTCGTGGCAACCACATCACTTGCAAGTCTCAGCATCAGCTCATGAGGTAATAGTGATGGGCCAAACTGATAAAATCACACAAACACACCAGATCAGTGACGCTAAAAACTGGATCAAATGTGCTCGTTGTAAGTCCTGCTCCAAAAACTCAAGTTTGCTTTCCAGGACCCAACCAAACCTGGAGCTAGTGTAGAAAAGTTTGCTGGTTAAATAAAAAAATCAAAAGTATCATCATCATCATAATTAAAGAATAGATTAAAGTAATGCTATCACAGTTATAACTGTTACATGGTAGTGCCTCTGAAAACTGTTGTTTAACTGATGCTATATAAATACGCATTATTCATTCATTCATTCATTCATTCACGGGCACAGTCCAAATACACAGGTTGCAGAGACAAATAATGCATTGATAACTGAAAAACTACATGAGCTTCAGCCGGAATAAAGCAAGGAAGTAAGTGACTCAGAGAGCGCCGACGTCTCAGAACAGGATCAGGGCCAGCAAGTGGTAGTAGTCGTTGTACGAGTAAACATAACAGCAACCATAGCAGTAGCAGTAGCCATAGCAGTAGTAGTAGCCATAGCAGTAGTAGTAGTAACAGTAGTAGAACAGGATAAGCAAACCCCAGCATTGCTTTTAACATTGTTCCATCAGATTTCCATTCTTTTCCATTCTAGTTTTCGTCCTTGTATAACAGCATTGGCGGCAACATGGACACAGTGTGAGAAACAGCAAAGATAAATACCTCACTGCAAGGGTCATCAGAGCGCAGCTTAGCAGCATGTGTTGAGAGAATATCCAGACATTTGACGAGCAGCGACTCATCTTGCTCCGAGTTCTTGCGTGACGTCACAACAGCACGCAGCAGTGGGAAACAGTAAGCAAGTGTCGGCGCTGACAGAAGACCGCTGACACCACTCTGCTGCGGAGGTTGCAATGACGACAAGGATGATGATGACGATGACAATGCTATACTGTCTGTGTAGAGAAGTGACACCGCACGACTCAACTGCAGATTAAGTGGTTCCGCCGACCAATCAGAAGACAGATGACATTCCGGGTTCAGTAACCGCAGTGTGCAGTGTGCCACCAACAGACCTTCAAACAAACAAACACCCAACATTTAATGAGCAAAATGTGTTACATACACATCGACTTTCTCTGCAAAGTGATCTGTTCATAGCTATGAGCATTAGCAAGACTGACAGTTCCATTACTGTAATAGCAAGATGTCATGTGCGTAATCAATGACTTACAGAATACAGAATAAGCCTCAACTACTCTTACAACTATTACTACAACTATTGCTACTACTACAACCACTACAACTATTACTACTGCAACAACTATTGCTACTACTACAACCACTACAACTATTACTACTGCAACAACTATTGCTACTACTACCACTATTACTACAACTATTACTACAACTATTGCTACTGCAACAACTAATGCTACTACTACCACTACCAACTCGAGTGAGTTAGCACAGTCTGATTTGAGATAATGAAAGTGACCACCAAACTCAAAACAACCAACAGAAAATACACAACAACAGAATGACCTAACCAAAAAAACAACAAACTGGCCAAAACGTTGAAAAATGTACAAAAAAATCCAGACTAACCTGATGATGACGAGTGAGTGAGTAGTTTCTTAATGGCATATCAGCACAAGGCCATTCTGTGCTGTCAAAGTTTAATACGAAAATAGCTAACGGGACATGTGAATCTAATTAGCGAAATGTAGGAGATGTGAATTGTGAATCAATGACAGTGACAGTAATCACATCACACAGCTAATGACAACATCATACCGAGATATTTGTCACGTGATTCAAATGCAGCGTCTCCAAGTGCTACAAAGACAGCTGCTAGCCGCGGTGCAGCAAGTGCTGAAGACATCAGTGACGTTATGTGAGGTAAGAGTTTCGGCAGTTGACGACGTAGTGCCCCAGCGTTACCATGGAGACATGATGTCAACAGACCACAGGCCAGTGACAGCCGGTCATCCAACTGAACAACACACAATGTACATAAATGCTACTTTATTACATACATGGGTCATCACATACATAAGTTATTTTGGTCGTATTTCGCAACATTTTCGAGATAATGGTTTGTTTTCTACACCAAACCCTTGTTTGACGCCCTCTCAGGGGATCCCATTAGAATTTCTGGACGAAACTTATCCCACAAAAACTAGAGAGATGGGCTACTGTATAGCCCAATACACACTGCCGACGCCAATGAGACGAAACTGTCGAGTCTCGTCGCGTCGGCGGTGTGTACACGAATTCGCAACAAGTTGGCGACAGTTTCGTCGCGTCGTCGGTGTGAATACACCCGTCGGCAGTGGTGAACTGGGTCACGGCCGACGGCTGCGTTGTGCGTTCGCATCGCCGAATCCGTCGGCAGTCGTCGCGAATTCATGTACACACTGCCGACGCCGACGCGACGCGACAAAACAGTTTCGTCTTGTCGGCGTCGGCGGTGTGTATGGGCTTATGGTGAAAATTGCACGTTTCTAACTTCAACCGTTTTTGACTGATCCATCCGTGTGATGGACAGAGAGACAGACAGACGGACAGAGGGATTTGTGATAGCTTATAGTGCGCTCAGCATAAATACTGTCACATGCTAGTTAAAAAATAATAACAATACTTAATAAAAATAATAGGGCCTAAAAATAACAATAATAATAAAACTTTAAAAAGTAATACTAATAGCAATAACAGTGATAATGAGAGATCACCTGTCTGAGATGGTTGCGTTTTGTCGTCTCTTTGGTAAGTTGAGCCGTCATTGCTTCCTGCTGTTTCTTTGTCAACTTTACTTCCTCTTTACCGGCGGCTTTACGCTTCTTCTCCAGCTCCTAACAACACACACACATGGCACACTTGTGAACCTGATAAATGGCACAGTGCTGCTTGGCAGGATAATAACAAGGTCTACACTGACCAAGAATCATCATTATGCTTCGTTCTTATTCTTAAGTCAACAACAAAGATTATAAATCAGTGCTATGATGTCGGCAGAGTGACGGAATCCGACCTGCAACAGTAATGCACAAGGTTCTCACAGTCTAGTCTAACACTGAGAAACACCAGAAGTCTGACCAGTTAAACAACTAGAAACAGGCTGGCCACCCTCCCCGTCCTCATCAAATTACCCAACTTTTCCAGGTTTTTTCACAGAGGCATTAATATTTCTTAAACAATCAGAGGTATACAGACAGGCCGACGTGTACTCCTGAGTGAATACTGTGGCAATGGTTCGGGATGCACGCATTGATGCATAGAAGTACACACAGCTCAACACACTGTGCCTTCGACCACATTACACTGGGCAGAGACATCAAAACAGAATAGTAGTAAATACAACTCTGTGGCAATGGTTCGGGATGCACGCATTGATGCATAGAAGTACACAGAGCTGAACACACTGTGTCTTCGACCACATTACACTGTGCCTTCGACCACATTACACTGGCCAGAGACATCAAAACAGAATAGTAGTAAATACAACTTCTACACTTAGGTAGCAAGGCTCTTGTAGCTACAGACAGTAACAGATACTGATCTAAATTCATAGTAGTAGTAGTGTAGTACTAAACTCACCTTGCGTAGTTCAATATCTGCCATCTGTTCTTTGTATGAGTATAACTTGTTCTCACGTCGGACGTTGCTTACATTAGACTCTGCCTCAGAACCAGCACTGCAGCCACCAGCACATACAGACACATGCATGCACCTATACAGACTCAGCTTTAATGGATGCAAGTCAACTTGATCACTACCAGATTACACTGCTTTGTGACACGAGGCACACATATGTCAACAAGTTGCCCACAGTTTTTAGCTGACAGTAGAGAAGATAGAGAAGAAAAGACATGGTAACCCATTTTACATAAGGCTGTTTTAAAGTAAGATAAAATAAACTAGACAGGCATGGCAGAGACAGACGTGAGGCCGCACGGCGCCGCAAGTTCGAGTGCAAAATCAATTCAGGAAGACGAAATTCCTCTCGCAGTAATGGCAGGTCGCATGAAAAAGTTTAGTGAGAATACTTCCACTATCCCGGAAGTTATGGACTCTAGCAC
>Ga0209364_1000305_pt1 | contig 11387 bp, 12 predicted proteins | sample WorMetHERISLAND2_3_FD_187387 | JGI IMG/M metagenome (GOLD analysis project Ga0209364, IMG submission 187387) | Marine gutless worms symbiont microbial communities from Max Planck institute for Marine Microbiology, Germany - Olavius albidus HERON... | ecosystem: Host-associated > Annelida >... | reverse complement strand
GGCGCCTCCCTGTATAAAGCGTTCCCACCGCAGTGGCCCGCTCGCTGTTGGACAACTTAGAATGCGTCTACACTCCCAAGTATGGCGGTTGACTCAACCGGCCGAATGTGAGTTCAGCGTGTTAGGATGGCAATGCTTGGACCGGCGACTACCGGATCTCGCGACGGTCGCTTCCGAAGTCCAGGCATGGACGGAGATCCGGAACCAATCCAATCAACCCGTCGATTGGCGCTTTACCACGAAAGACGCACGGATCAAGCTCAAACGCCTTTATCCTATATTATCAGATTGATGGACTACTAGCTCTGTGGTTACTAGAATGGAATCCATAAGCGATACTGCCTATTATCCATAACCAACCGAATCTATTTGATAATTTCCCCGGACAGTAGTGATTTTACGTGTTGACAAGGTGCGGGTAGGATCCATGTGTGCAGGCTACACGGGGATTAATGTGGGTGTAGGTTGCGTTAAGACGCTGGCACTGACCTGGCCGTGGATCAACAAGCCTCGGTGCGTCGAACGCAACGCGTCAAATCCTCCAGACAATATAATTCAGGGTTACTCCCGCAACAGACCCAGCAGTTTGCGCATATCCTCAGGTAGCGGTAGTTCCCAGTACATAGCTGCTCCGGTCAACGGATGGTCGCATCCCAGCGCGGCGGCGTGGAGTGCCTGACGGGGAAAGCTCTGCAAGGCCCCGATCAGGCGCGTGCCCGCACTCCGGGGGGGGCGGGGACGACCGCCGTAGGTCCGATCTCCCACCAGGGGGTGGCGGATGTGGACCATATGGACCCGAATCTGATGAGTGCGGCCGGTCTCAAGCCGCACGGTGAGCAATGTATGGGTGTCGAACCGTTCCCGGACCCGGTAGTGGGTCACGGCCGGCCGGCCTCCCGAAATCACGGCCATCCTGGCGCGGTGGAGTGGATCGCGGCCGATGGGTGCGGCAATGGTCCCCCCGGCGACTACAACACCCTGGACCAGGGCGCGATACTCACGATACAGGCTACGCCGTTGCAGCTGCTCCACTAGGAATTTGTGGGCCAAGAGCGTTTTGGCTACCACCAGGAGTCCGCTGGTATCCTTATCGAGTCGGTGCACGATTCCGGCCCGCGGCACCGAGTCCAGTCGTGGCAAATGATACAGCAGGGCATTCTGCAGAGTACCGTCCCGGTTCCCGGCAGCGGGATGGACCACCAACCCCGCCGGCTTGTTGACCACGAGCAGCTGCTCGTCCTCGAACACGATCTTCAGGGCAATCGGTTGGGCAACGCACGGGCCGCAAGGTTCCGGCACCAATCCCAGGCGTATCTCCTCACCACCCCGCACCTTATCGCGGCGCCGGCGGGTCCTTCCATCCACCAGCACCAGCCCCTGGTCGAGCAACCGCTGCAGGCGGCTACGAGAGTATTCGGGCAGCAGCTCGGCAAGGGCCTGGTCGAGCCGACGTCCCGCCAGTACCGGGTCGATGTGTAGACAATGCTCCGTGGGGATTGCCCGGTCGGCGTCCTGCAAGCCAGATCTCGCCGCCGGCGTCGAGGCAAGCGGCTGCCCCGAGATTCGGCATTTCGGTATAATCCGATCGTTCTTATCCGAAGCGAATTGCGGCATGATCCGAATCCGATCGACGTTCGTCTGTGTGCTTGCGTTCACTCTGACGGCCTGTGGCTGGCTGGAGAGCTACAAGGACCCAACCAGGGCCTGGAACGTGACCAATCTCTATTCGGAGGCGGCTGCGCAGCTCGCCGCGGGCAATTACGCACGGGCCATCGAGTATTACGAAAAGCTGGAAGCCCGCTATCCGTTCGGGCGCTATGCCATGCAGTCCCAGCTTGACGTGGCCTACACCCATTACAAGGCCGACGAGCCCGAGTCGGCGGTTGCCGTGGCCGACCGCTTCATCAAGCTCTACCCCCGGCATCCGTATGTAGACTATGCCTACTACCTCAAGGGTATTGTCAACTACAACCGCAGTGTCAGTTTCCTCGACCGCTATATCCCCACCGACCCGTCCCAACGCGACCCCGGCTCCGCTCTGGACGCCTTCCAGGATTTCGCCGAGCTCGTGCGCTTGTTCCCGGACAGCAAATACGCCTCCGACGCCCACCAGCGCATGGTCTTTCTTCGCAACAACCTGGCCAAGAACGAGGTCCACGTAGCGCGTTACTACATGAAGCGTCAGGCCTATGTGGCGGCGGCCAACCGCTGCAAGTATGTCATAGAACACTATCAGCGCACCAGCGCCGTCGAGGATGCCCTGAAGATACTGATCGAGGCCTACAGGCAGCTCGGCGAAGACAAGCTCGCGGCAGATGCCGAACGGGTATTGACCTTGAACCGGCAAGCCGGCCGTTTGTTGAATGACGAGCTCCCCCCCGGACAGGTCAGCTTCGGGCGCAAGCTCTGGGACTACATCGGGCTGGATACCAACTGATCCAAACTGCCCGCCCCCGGTCGCCGACTACTACCTGGTTTCGATTGAAGTTGCTGCTGACTCCCTGTCATCAGCCGTGGCTGCGGTGATCTACCATGCACGGTAGGCGCCGGCTTGCCGGTGCTTATGTCGGCCACGGGGCCGGGTTGCAAGCCAAGGAAGTGTAATGCGCGGGCAAGCCCGCGCCTACTCGCCTAGCATCATGTTTCGCCTTAAGTTTCGGAAGGGAACGCCCTCCGTGGTGTTCCGGGATTGGGTGCCGATTTTTCGGAACGGCACAGAGGCCGTTCCCTACAGGAGATTTCATAAACGGAAAATAAGGTGAAACTTGATGCTAGTGGCTAGGCTACCCTGACCTGACTGCCCGACCAAGGCCATGTTTCGCGCGCATTTATACGCACTCGCCCTGTCATAAGCGGCTTCGCCACGCTGTATCCGCTATTTCATGCGATATGATATACTGTGGTCCTGCCTATTTACTTATCGACCCGATCGCCGGGAGGGCTTGGGGGCGTGGCCTTATCTTTGGCCTTGGTCCCGGAGAGACCACGCAGCTGTTCGGCCACGTCACGACTGAAGGCGGATAGGGTCCCGCTCAAAGCGGCGACCATGGCCTTCGGCTCCGAAAAGGTCTCCAGCATATCCGCGTCCAGCACCCCCCCAGCGCACCTTGAATATGGCATTGCCGCCCAGCGCGCCCTTGAACTTCAGCACGTCCGCGACGACCTGGAAGTCCAGAGGAAAGCGCACCTCCGCCGGCTCCACGAGGATCCGCTTGGCACCCAACAACCAGCTCAGGTTTCTCGCCCAGCACCCGCTGGAAGTCGTCTTCCAGAGAGCCGCCCCAGCGATGGAACTCGTCCACCTGGAGCTGGTTGTCAGCGGTACGGACCACAACCTGGGGCCGATCGAGAAATACCGGAAAGCGCATCGGTCCAATCCCGACGGCCCGACGGCCAGCTCCTGGGTCGGAAGCGGCGGCGCCAATTCCTCGTCAGTCGGTAGCGTCGAGTTCAGCGTATAAAAGGCAGAAGGCGCGGTGATGCATCCACCTAGCGTCAAGTTGACGAGTAACAAGGCGGTGGATCCCGCGGCAAATCGAGTCTTCATCGTAATCCCCCTTTGCCACTGAGGAGGGCCTCCGGAGGTCGTTCCAGATAGTCCGCCATCCCATGGATGGAACGCGCGGTGGCGGAAAGCTCCCTCAGCATGCGTCTGAATTCCAGATAAAGCGCGGAATCCGGCGCCACCAGATATCGTTCGCCGACTCCAGGACCGCACCCAGCCGAGGAACCACGTCTCGGACCATTGCGCTGAGCGGAGTCAAGTCCGTGCGTGACTACCCCCTGCCATTACGCCGTATCCGCTACCACGATGTTCAGACCAGCAAGACGTTCAACTTCTTGACCAACGACTTTGCCATTCCAGCGCAGACGGTGGCGGATCTCTACCGATACCGCTGGCAAGTTGAATTGTTCTTCAAGTGGATCAAGCAACACCTAACACATCAAATCGTTCTTCGGGACCTCCGAGAACGCGGTCAAAAGCCAGATTTGGATCGCTATCTCGGTTTACATCCTCGTCGCTATCATCAAAAAACGCCTTGACAGCAATTCGGATCTCTACACAATTTTGCAGAGGATCTAGATAACTTTAGAGAGGATTTTCAGCGAAGAGAGTATTTTATCATGGAGATTTTCCTCTCGATGATGAAATCTGAATTCACATTCTTTGAGGTGTAGATGAAACGTATGTCTGGGAACGCCCTTGAATTTTGCAAGCCTCCGTTTAGCAGACGATCTCCGTGTAGACTTTTCCCTGCCGTTCCAGGATTCCGAAGACGATTGTTTTACCCTCGGCTCCACGCCCCTTTTTTCCCCAACATAGCGCATGATCATTCTGAATTTGGCTTCCGAAAGGCGTGAACGTCTGAAATACCTGTTTTTCTTGTATAACATAACCTTAGCATGCAGTTGCAGATGCTAAAATTATCTAGACCCTCGCGTAGGCTCTCGCGAGGGGTTAACTGCGCGAAGGTCATGCGCAGGTATTGGTCGAGACAGGAAAATGTCTTCTTGTATCGGCTGCGGCTGAAAACGTCCCGTGATAGAGTCAAGGACCGTAGGGCGGGAAAGTGTAGCGCATCCCGCCTTTAGCACTCCTCATGGTCGGCTGACGTGAAGTACTGGGCGTGGACCACACCTCGGCCGGTACATCCCTGACGATCCTGGAGGCGTCGGTATGAATATAAGGGATATAACCCGGATCCTTCTAAGCTATTACTTCGGATACCCAGGCCGTTTACCTATTCGGCAGTTACGGTACCGAATCCGAATGGACTGATAGTGATGTCAACTTGGCTTTTCTGTTGCCTTTTCAAACCGCCGTGGTCGCAAAAAATCTGGCCTTTTTACCTTGCCGGATGGCTTTGGAACAATTGTTGGAACATGAGGTCGATCTAGTTAATTTGCGCCTCGTGAGCACGGTTCTTCAGAATGAAATCCTGGATTCCGGACGACGGATCGTCGCAAATGACGCCGAAGCGGTGCGGGAATTCGAGATGCGGGAACTTTCATCTTATCAAAAACTGAATGAAGAGCGCAAATGGATATTGACCGCCTTTTATCAAAGCAAACGATCCTATGCCGTATGAACGATACCCTGATTCAAAAAATTCAGAGCGGTCAGCGATGCATTGAACGGGTGTGGGAGATTCATCAAAAGAACCGATCGACTTTTTTTGGAACTATGACGCCTAGGATGTAGCGGTACTGAACCTGGTCCGAGTTTGTGGGCTGAGCATCGATATGGCCAACTATGTGATCAAACGGGATAAATTAGGTATCCCCGCCTCCAGCGCGGAAAGCTTCGATCTCCTAGCCCAACAAGAAAAAATCAGTCATAACCTGGCGGATAAGCTTAAATTGATGGTGGGTTTTACAACGTGGCGGTTCACGAGTACAGGTGGCATCGACGATGCTATAGTCATCGAGATCATCGAGGATGGTTTGAACGACATCATCAGTTTTATGGATCGAATTATGGAACTTGGTTTATGATCCTGTATCCTGGTTTTCCTATCCTCCCTCTCGTGTAACTCTGGGGGATAGTGTTTTAACTTTTTTCTGGTTTATAGAGTGCCTCGACCCTTCCCTGATAGGGATTTTTAAGGCACCTATACTCAGCAGCAACAAAGTTAAATCACCACCTTCTGGGGTTTACCTGGACAACCCTTGGGTAACGAGCAAGTGCCATGCAGGTCCATCCGCAGGCAATCATCGATCATTCAGCCCTCCGGCATAACCTCGCCCTGGTGTGGCACCGAACCCCGGAGAGCCGGGTGTGGGCGGTTGTCAAGGCCAATGGTTACGGGCATGGGATGGTATCGGTGGCGACCACCCTGGAAGCCGCGGACGGCTTGGCGGTAGCCAGAGTCGAGGAAGGAGTGCGCCTGCGTGAGGCGGGGATTGCCAAGCCCATCCTGGTCATGGAGGGGTTTCTGTTCGACGATGAACTCGCCGCCGCCCGCGCCCATGGGCTTGAATCAATGCTGCACCAGCCCGGACAGGTGGCGCTCCTGGAACAGAGCCGTGCAGTAAAACCCCTGCGCGTCTGGATCAAGGTGGATATGGGTATGCACCGATTGGGGTTCCATCCCCAGGAGGTGCCGAATCTGCTCGTGCGCTTGCATGGCAATCCAGGGGGTGCGGAGCCGGTGGGGTTGATGACCCACCTAGCCTCGGCCGACGATCCCCGAGACCCCCTTACCCGGCTCCAGTGCGATCAGCTGCGCGCCCTCGATCCCACCGCAAGGCACCATTTGAGCATCGGCAACTCCGCCGGTATCCTGGCCTTTCCCGCGTCCCGAACCCACTGGGTGCGCCCAGGTATCATGCTCTATGGGGCCTCGCCCCTCAAGGGACGGACCGCCGCCGAGTTGGGGCTGCGGCCGGCCATGCGGCTCGAAACCCGGCTCATCGCCGTGCGTATCTTGCGTCGGGGGGATGCCGTGGGCTACGGGGGCACCTATGTGTGCCCGGAGGACATGCCGGTGGGGGTGGCAGCCATCGGCTACGGTGACGGCTATCCGCGCCATGCAGCCACGGGGACCCCGGTGCTCGTAAACGGACGGCGTGCGCCGCTGGTGGGCCGCGTATCCATGGACATGATCAGCATCGATTTGCGGGGGCTGCCCGCTGCCGCGGCAGGCGATCCCGTCATCCTTTGGGGAAAAGACCTGCCGGTGAACGAGATCGCAGAGTGGGCGGGCACCATCCCTTATGAGCTTCTCTGCCGGGTTACCTCACGGGTGCGAGTGGAACACCAGGGTATGGAGTCGCTGCCGGTGCCGAAGTACCGATAACGGAGGAATCATTTTTTTGCCGCAAATGAACGCGAATAAACGCAAATCTTTCGCTATCGGTTCGCCATCATCAAGGGGTCTTGGTCCATTTGCATTTATTTGCGGATAAATCTTCCGTGAAAATCTTGTTCGTTCAAGTATCGGCGGTTGAGAGCATCTATACTCAGTGACTAAACGCACCAACAAACCCCGTAACGCCTACATCTGCAGTGCCTGCGGCGTAAGGCTACCCAAGTGGAGCGGCCAATGCCCGGACTGCGGGGCCTGGAATCTGATCGAAGAGGTCCCCGAGCTACCGGCAGCGGCCGGCCGTTCCGGGTATACTGGGGACACCGCCGGCGGGGGAGAAGCGGTCCTGCTCACCGCTGTGAACCCCCAGGAACACACCCGCTTCGGGAGTGGTATCGCCGAGCTCGACCGGGTGCTCGGAGGCGGGCTCGTCCAGGGTTCGGTGGTGCTCATCGGCGGCGATCCGGGGATCGGCAAGTCTACCCTACTGCTCCAAGCCTGCGCCTCTCTGGGGGAGGGGCACCCGGTACTCTATGTCTCGGGCGAAGAGTCGCCCCAGCAGGTAAGCCTGCGAGCACGGCGGCTCGGGCTGACGGGAGAGGGGGTACGCCTGCTGCCGGAGACCTGCGTCGAGCGCATGTTGGCTACGGCCGTGGCGGACCGGCCGCGGATCATGGTCGTGGATTCCATTCAGACCCTGCACACGGAGCTGCTGCAGTCGGCACCGGGGTCCGTCTCCCAGGTACGGGAGACGGCGGCGCAGCTGGTGCGCTTCGCCAAGCAGGCGGATACCGCGATCTTCCTGGTGGGGCACGTGACCAAGGAAGGTACCCTGGCCGGGCCCCGGGTGCTGGAACATATAGTGGATACAGTGCTCTATTTCGAGGGCGAAGGGGCAGGTTCCTTGCGTCTGATTCGGTCCATCAAGAACCGTTTTGGGGCCGTCAACGAGCTCGGCGTCTTCGCCATGACGGATCGGGGGCTACGGGAGGTACCCAATCCTTCGGCCATCTTCCTGTCGCGCCATACGGAGTCCGTGGCGGGCAGCCTGGTAATGGTGACCCGAGAGGGCACGCGGCCTCTCATGGTGGAGGTGCAGGCCCTGGTAGACGAGAGCCCCCTCGCCAATCCGCGGCGGGTGACCCTGGGTCTGGATCAGAATCGGCTCGCCATGTTGCTGGCGGTGCTGCACCGTCACGGCGGGACCGCCATGTTCGACCGGGATGTGTTCGTAAACGTCGTCGGGGGCGTGCGCATCACGGAGACGGCCGCCGACCTGGCGGTCCTGCTGGCGGTGCTCTCCAGCTACCGTGACCGTCCCCTGGACATGGCGCTTGCGGTCTTCGGGGAGGTGGGCCTCTCCGGCGAGATCCGGCCGGTCCCCAACGGCCCCGACCGGTTCCGCGAGGCGGCCAAGCATGGCATCTGCCGCGTCGTCGCTCCCGCGGCCAATGTCCCCAAGTCGGGCATCCAGGATCTGGACATCGTGCGGGTCAAAAGCCTGCACGAGGCAATCGACGCGGTATTGACCTGATGTTTTATGCACAACCGTATATCCTTGATATTACATTCTCTTCCACAGATTATTTCATTTCAAATCTGTAAAAATCCGCATAATTTGTGGATACAAAATGCGAACGAGACCTGGTACGGTAAAGCAATTCTGAATGATTCAGCGTTGTCGGTTCAAAAAACGATTCTATAATCCAGCGGGATTTTATATCCAAGAGAAGAAGACAGCTATGAATAGGCATATTCATTCTGAAAATATCGTCCAGACGATCGATGCATTGGAGCAGTGTACTCAACGTCCGATCCCTGACGCAAAGATCATATAACGCCTTGCGAAGAAGCACCCGATGCGGATCACGCGCTATTATCTCAATTTAATCGAATTGGGATGATCCGAAGGATCCGATCCGCAAAATAGCCATTCCATCTCAGGGAGAAGAGAAGCTCTTCGGCACCTTCGACATCAGCGGAGAGCAGGCGCATACGAAATTTCGGGGGCTCCAGCACAAGTATCGGCAGGCTGTCTTAATTTTAACGACGAATCGTTGCGCGGTGTATTTGCCGGCACTGTTTCAGGAAACGCCTGGTCGGACTGGTTGACAATGAGATCGTGGTTGATTGGGATCGTGTAACGGCCTATCTCGGGGCGCATCGGGAGGTGACCAACGTGCTGCTCAGTGGTGGCGATGCGTTGACACTTGCGACCGATCAGATTGAGGATATGCTGTATCGACTTGCGGGGATCTCCCATCTCCGGTACGTTAGAATCGACTCTCGCATTCCGGTCGTTCTCCCCAACCGAATTCTCGACGATGACTCACTACAAGCAGTCTTTAAGGCCTTTGCGTCGAGTGGAAAACAGCTGCACATCACCACCCAATTCAATCACCCGCGCGAGCTGACCCCGACCAGCATCCGGTCCGTGAAGGGCACCTTGCAAAATTGCTTGTTTGGGGATTATCGGAGGGTAACCTCCTGCTCGTCCAAAGATTAAGCTCGTTGAGGGGGAAACCATAGGCCAGCGCATCTTCTTTGATCGTGAGAACCTGTTACAGAGTCTCAGCCAGCTGGGCGACCCGCTGGAGCGGCTGACCGCTGCGATCCCGTGGGAGCGCTTTCGTCGAGGACGCAGTTCCGGATGCCACCACGGTGTGGCGTTTTTGGGAGCGGCTGCAGGAGCAGGGGTTGCTGGAGACGGTGTTCGACCGCTTTGACGATTTCCTGGCGGCGGAGGGCTTCGAGGCCAGGCAGGGATCATTGATGCTTCCATCGTTGCGGTGCCGATTCCCCGCAATCACCGCGAGGAGAACCGCCGGATCAAGGCGGGTGAGGTTCCCCAAGACGAGCGTGGGGCGAAACGGGCGCAAAAAGATGTGGATGGGCGCTGGACGAGAAAGCGCGGCAATCACTCTTTCGGCAACAAGAATCACATCAGTATCGACGCGGAGCACAAAATCATCCGCCGCTTCCAAACGACCCCGGCGCATATGCGCATGAAGGTCAGTGCAACCAACCGCTAGCAGCAGGCGAACAACGCACGCGCTCCAAGATCCGCTCTCGTGTCGAGCACGTCTTCGGCTTCCAAGAAATCAGCATGGGGAGGAAATTCATCCGCACCGTTGGCTTGGCGCGGGCTCCGGAGCGTCGCCATTTTTCACGCAACCTGAAATGGGGTCCGTCCGATTTCGGGTGCAAACAATGGGGCGACAGCCATTGCCTTCGGCGGCCTGCGTCCGTCCCGGCGCGCACTCCGCGCGGCACCAGGACTCCCGCAATGACTTGACGCCGTGTCGCATAGCCTGGCATTTCGTCTCCGACGGCGCTCACGCGCCGCACTCCGACCAAACGCCCGGCCCTACTACGCCTACGCCGGGGGCGCCGCACTCCGCTCGGCGCTTACCCTCCCTCGCTTCCCTGTGCTCCCCCAAAGTGAAGATCGGCTTGATGAACTTGACCTACACTTGATGCGCTATCGCAGCTCACCAAAGACAGGGCAGGTGCACCTGCCACCGTCTGAAGTGACCAACGGGAGGCCGAATAGGCTGCCGGGCAACACGAGCTACAGGGAATTGTCCACATTGACCTCCTCATGCGGCATCAGCACGTAGGTATCTCAGCAACTATTCATAAAACGCGCCGAAAAACTGGATTTTTCAAGGTTCCCTAAAGTTATCTAGACCCAATGATAAACCAAAAGAGGGAACGTTTATTCCAAAGCCTAATAAGAAACTTGATACAGATTATAATGATGAAAAAATAGATCCACTCACTACTGTCCGGAGAAATTACCAAATAGATTCCGTTGGTTGTGGGTATAGGCAGTATCGCCTATGGTTTTCATTCTAGTAACCAACAGAGCTAGAAGAGTGTTTTCGAATAAGGTCAGGCTTAGAATCCGTAAAATTGTGTAGAGATCCGATTTGCTGTCAAGGCGATTCTTGATGATAGCGACGAGGATGTAAACCGAAGATAGCGATCCAAATCTGGCTTTTGACCGCGTTCTCGGAGGTCCCGAAGAACGATTTGATGCGTAGGCGTTGCTTGATCCACTTGAAGAACAATTCAACTTGCCGGCGGTATTGGTAGAGGTCCGCCACCGTCTGCGCTGGAATGGTGAAGTTATTGGTCAAGAGGTTGAATGTCTTGCTGGTCTGAGCATCGTGGTAGCGGATACGGCGTAATGGCAGGGGGTAGTCACGCACGGACTTGACTCCGCTCAGCGTAATGGTCCAATCGCGTCGAACACCACCGGATTCGTCCCCGGGATGAGAGTAGCGACGCCCGTATTTGGTATTGGACTTGGCGTGGATGACGAAGAAACGCCCTGTTCTGTGCAACGTGAACAGGCGCTCGAAGCCCACGTAGCCACGATCCATAATGTAAAGGCGCCGGGCTCTGGAATCAGCAGATCAAGGATATTGACATCGTGTGGCTTGCCATCGGAGATGTGGATAAAGGTTGGGATGTTGCCTTGAAGATCGAGCGGGGTCTGGAGCTTGACGGCAGATTCGGTTGAGCGAAACAGTGCCCACGGAAAGACGGATAGGCGCAGGTCGATGGTAGAGG
>Ga0209364_1000304_pt1 | contig 11392 bp, 10 predicted proteins | sample WorMetHERISLAND2_3_FD_187387 | JGI IMG/M metagenome (GOLD analysis project Ga0209364, IMG submission 187387) | Marine gutless worms symbiont microbial communities from Max Planck institute for Marine Microbiology, Germany - Olavius albidus HERON... | ecosystem: Host-associated > Annelida >... | reverse complement strand
TAGAGATCCGCCACCGTCTGCGCTGGAATGGCGAAGTTGTTGGTCAAGAAGTTGAACGTCTTGCTGGTCTGAACATCGTGGTAGCGGATACGGCGTAATGGCAGGGGGTAGTCACGCACGGACTTGACTCCGCTCAGCGCAATGGTCCGATCGCATCGAACGCCACCGGATTTGTCCCCGGGATGAGAGTAGCGACGCCTGTATTTGGTAGTGGACTTGGCGCGGATGACGAAGAAACGCCCTCTGTTCTGTGCAACGTGAACAGGCGCTCGAAGTCCACGTAGCCACGATCCATTTTTGGTTGAGCGAAACAGTGCCCACGGAAAGACGGACAGGTGCAGGTCGATGGTAGAGGCATCGAGCGCATAAACCGCGTTGTCAAGATCACGCCCCAAGTTCTCGTCGGCATACAGGGGGCGAGCGGTGCGAATCAATGCCTGAGCGAGATCTGCCTAGATACGCCAATCTCGGCGTTCATTCGCGTCGGCCACGGCGCTTCTGGAAACGTTGCTCCGGATACCCCTGTGGTACAAACTTGTCCTTCTCGGCGCGCAGGCAAACTTCAATATCGCGTAGGCTCTCGCGATAGGTTAACTGCGCGAAGGTCATGCGCGGGCATTGGTCGAGACAGGAAAATGTCTTCTTGTAGCGATTGCCGTCGTACCGCGCAACGCCTCGACGAAACGCATGCATCGGTAAAGAGTCAATGACCTGAGAAAAAACGAGCTTGCCGATGTATATAACTGGGTCCCCAACATCCCCAGAAGTGGGTATCCGAAGCGTCGCTATTTTAGGGATCATTGTCCCGGAGGCCGTCTCTATAGAGATTGATCAACTTATTTTCCTATGATCCCGTTGCATATCCTGTCAATCAATGTCAAGACCTTAAACTAGGAAATTCCGGAAAGCGGCAACCACGCTTCGCGTTTTCTGCCCAACTTATCAGGTAGCAAAGCAACCGGGCCGGAATGGGCGTTGGTGTCACCATCAGGCACGGCAGGCTCCCGCCAGTTTGCCATCCCTGGCAACTGGATTCCGGCGTCCAAGCTGGAATGACGGCTTGATGTCTTGGTGTAAGTCGGCAGAAGGGTACTCCTGATTGGACTCAAACCAGGAGTAATCGGCCCCCCGATGACGTTACCTTTTGCGACTTCCTCTAAGGGGTGGCAGGGCGAGCGCGTATCAATCCGCCTGAAAACATGACCTCGGCGGAATCGCTCGGATGGTAATTTAGATCAGTAACCGCAAGCCGGCTCCGTGGCCGACTTGAGCGCCGGCAAGCCGGCGTCTCCGGAGTGTCGCCATTTTTCGCGCACCCCGAAATGGGGTCCGTCCGATTTCGGGTGCAAACAATGGGGCGACGGCCATTGCCTTCGACGGCCCGCGTTCGTCCTGCGTCCGTCTCACCCGGCAGGGGCGGGGTATCAATCGGATGGAAGTCTGTTTTCTCGCCGCAAACGGTGGGGGATTCGACCTCCAGAGATTAAAATCTTGTTAATCCTGTACCATTAGCGGTTGGCAGTGCCTACGATTTCAGCAGCATCCACCCGAACCATCGCGCCCACGCATCGAGCGCGGCCCCGGTAAAACGAATGTGGTTGACGTACCGCCGGGTCGATCCTAAATTTCAGCGGTGACTACGACCATCACTGGAGCAACCCTTCATGCTGCAACCCGGAGATCAAGCCCCCGAATTCTCGCTCCCGGACGCTGACCTGGAGCGCGTCAATCTGGGACAATTCAGAGGCAACAGCCACCTGGTGCTTTACTTCTATCCCAAAGACGACACACCGGGGTGCACGCTCGAGGCCGTTGAGTTCACAGATCTGCAACCCGAGTTCGCGGCGCTGGATACCAAGGTCCTCGGCATCAGCAGAGACAGCTGCGGTAGTCACGGCGCCTTCCGGGACAAATACGGCATCGACGTGCGCCTACTCGCGGATACCGAGGGGGAGGTCTGTGACGCCTACGGTGTCTGGAGGGAAAAAGATGCCCGGGGCGAGAAGCGCATGGGCATCGTTCGTTCCACCTTCATCGTGGACAAGGACGGCAAGATCCGCCATGTACTCTACGACATCAAGCCCAAGGGGCATGCCGCCGGGATTCTGGAGCTGGTGCGGGAGTTGTAGGCACAGGCGCGGCGTGAAGCTTCGCACTCAAATACTCGTCCTGCTCCTGGTATTCGGCCTGGTGCCGTTGCTGATCTCGGTTTCCCTCAATCTACCGTTGGTGCTGGATCGCACCGAGCTCATCTACCAAAAGGCCCACCTGCATAACCTGCGCGCGGATTTCCGCGATCTCGACCAGCACCTGGCGAGCCGCCACGAGATGATCCGGTTGCTGGCAAAGCTCCCGGAGCCGGGCCTGATCCTCGGTGATTGGGGTGATGAGGATCAGATCGATCTTGCCCGCGCCCGTTACACGGGCTGGGTAAATCAGATCCTCGATGACCAACAGGACATCATCCGAATCCTGTTTCTCGGCGCGGACATGCAGGAGCGATTCTGGCTGGAGCGGGACGCAAAGACGCTGGCCTGGCATCCGACGCCGCAGCTCCCGGAGCGGCCGAACGCACAGCTGCTCGAGGCGGGTCTGCGGATGCAGCCGGGCAGCGTGATGATCAGCCGCATCCGTATCGACCCGCGCGCTGGGGCCCAGGAGCCCCGCAAGCTCATGACCCTATCGCTGGTCAGCACCATCGGTGGAGGGCCGGAGGGGGCGGCCATGGGGCTGGTCGTGATGAGCATCGACGTCGGCGGCTTGGCCCAGTTCTACCGTGACACGCTCTGGGTCAACAACAACGGCGGCTATCTCCGCCCCGGACAGCCCATCAGCGAGAAGCCGGAGGCCTTTGCCGATTTTCCCGGCTTGGCTGAGATCTTCGCGGCCGGAAAACTGGCGCTGTGGGAGGGTGACCAGGGCCGACAGCTGATTTGGGTCCCCATGTTCCTCACCGAGGATGCGCTCCCCCTGTGGGTCGGCCGCTCAGTCGACCCATCTCCCATCAAGAGCTTCCGCAATGCCCTGATCGGGCGCGTGCTTACCATCATCCTACCGATGATCCTCCTGGTCATGCTGATGGCCCGCCGGATTGCGTCCAGAGCGGAGCGGTTCGGCCAAACGCTGGCCAAGGGGCTCGGCAAGGTCTTGCGCGACGGTGAACGCATCCGTTTCGACTGGAAGGGTCCCCGGGAGGTAAAAGCGCTGGGTGAGCAACTCACCGCCCTGGCCGAGACCCATGAGAAGCATCTGCAGGCGGCGCAGGAGCATACGCGGGAATTGGAGCGATCCAACCGCTACAAGTCCGAATTTCTCACCAATATCAGCCACGAGCTGCGCACGCCCCTGAATTCGATCCTCTTGTTGTCCAAGATGCTCGCGGATCGGAATGCGGGCCTGACCCAGGATCAGCAGCATCAGGCGGAAGTCATCCATGTGGCCGGTCGTGACCTGCGGACCATGATCGACAATATCTTGGATATCTCCCGCATCGATGCCGGACAGGTTGCGGTAAACCTGGAGTGGATTGAGCTGCGTCCCCTGCTCCGGGAGCTGATCCGGCTCGTCTTGCCCCAGTTCAAAGACAAGGGGCTCACCCTGGCGCTCGAGATCGACGAACGGGCTCCGGATCATATCTACAGCGATCAGGGCAAGCTACGCCAGATTCTGAAGAACTTTCTCTCCAACGCCGCCAAGTTTACCGACCGAGGCGGCGTCACCCTCCGGGCGAATTGGGTTGCGAACGAGACCTGTCCGCTCGTGTTAGGCGTCTCCGACACCGGCATCGGGATCCCGGCGGACAAGCAGCAGGTTATCTTCGAGGCCTTTCAACAGGCCGACGGTTCCACCCGCCGCTGCTATGGCGGGACAGGTCTGGGACTGTCCATCAGCCGGGAGCTGGCCGGACTCCTGGGAGGCAGGATCAGTGTCCGGAGTGAGGAGGGACAAGGCGCACGCTTCGACCTGACACTGCCAGTGGAGTTCGACCCCGACCATACGGACTCCGAACCGGTTATCCACGCGGTCGAGTCGCCGTTCCCGGCATCGGAGACCGCGGCGCAGGAATCACCCCCGAGTGAGCCGTCCGGCGACTGGTCCTTCGCCGACCACTGGGCCCTGGTAGTGGAGCGGGAGGTGCATAGCCTGGTGGCCGAGACGGCCCTACTCGAATCCTTAGGGTTTCGGGTGCGGACGGCGGCCGATGCGGACGAGGCATTGGAAACCCTGCAGGAGGAACGCGAATGTGCCCTGGTACTACTCGCCGTCATGATGTCCGCGGAAAATACCTGTGATACGATCAGGGCTATTCGCGGGAACGGGCACGACCGACGGCTCCGGATCCTGGTTATGGGGACCCCGGCGGAGGTATCGAAGCATGCGCTTTTTCGTGCCGCCGGCGCCGACGGCTTCACCACCAAGCCCGTGAGCCGGGACGAGCTCGCGACACACCTGAGTGCGGGCTTGGTGCCTTCCTTCGAGCAGCAACAGCGACAGACGGCATGAATCGTTATTCCGGATTTAAGCTCCTTATCGTCGACGATCACGCCCACAATCTGTTCACCCTCCGGACGCTGATCGAGCAGCACATGGAAGTGATGATCCTGGAGGCTACATCCGGCCGCCAGGCCCTCGATGTCACGCTCCGGCAGCCGGACATCGATCTGATCATCCTCGACGTACAGATGCCGGAGCTGGACGGCTTCCGGACCGCCTCCCTGCTCAAGCTGCGCAAGCGTACCCGAGACATCCCCATCATCTTTCTCACGGCCGCCTTCAAATCCGAGGAATTCCAGCAGCGGGGCTACGCTGTAGGTGTGGTGGACTACCTACTCAAGCCGATCGAGGATAACCAGCTCATCAACAAGATCAGTACCTATTTCCGGCTGATCGAGAAAGAACGCGGCCTCAATCGAGTGCTGGAGCAGGAGGTCGCCGAGCGTACCGCGGAGCTTGCCCAGGCGAATCAGTATCTCGAGAACATCATCACCTACATGGGCGAGGCTCTGCTGGTGCTCACCGCCCGGGGTGAGATTAAACTGGTCAATCCGACCGCCTGCCGGATGCTCGACTACAGCGAGCGGGATCTCCTCGGCATGTCCATCGGCGACGTGTTCGAGGAAGGAGGCGATGAGCAGGCCGGTGCCTTCATGGGGGTTTGGCTTGAAGCGCTGATCCGCACCGGCGCCCTGAGCAAAATCGAGGCCCGCTTCATCGCCAAGGACGGGCGCCGGGTACCGATTCTCTTTTCCCGTACCGCCGTAAAAGACCCCGGTGGGCGGATTACCGACATCATTTGCATCGCCAAGGACATGACAGGCTATGTGCGTATCGATGCAGAAAAAGAAGATCGCTTAAGTACAGGAGCAGCCGATGACTGATTTCATCGAGACCAAAGGGCCGCAAAATGAAGATACTGCATTGACCGCCAACGCCCTCAAGGCAATGGCCCATCCCTTGCGTTGGAAGATTTTATGCTCACTCGGAAATTCGGAGCTCTCGGTGGGAGAAATCGTGGAGCGTACCGGGACCTCCCAGAGCAATATCTCCCAGCACCTCGAGCAGCTGCGCAACAAGAATATTGTGGCCGCACGCAAGGAAGCGAACCGGATCTACTACCGCATCCGCAATTCCCAGCTGTTGGACCTAATCGGGATCATGCGGGAGGTCCTGTGCCCGACCAACCTGGACGACCATTATCCGCGTTGAGTGGGGGGATGCCTGTAACCGCTGACACGCCGAGAGGGGTTTCTGACAGCACAGACAAATGCGCAGACTAATCAATGCTACTACCGATTATAAAGCGAGACGGTATGGAAGATTTTCAGGGGAGAGAAAGTGCCGAATAAGCTCTTGGAGAGCTTTATAAGTTGGTCAGTTGGGTTACGGCGCGTTCAGCTCTGTCATAGTGCTTCGGAATCGGACCGCGCGCCTAATCCAACCTTGTATACTACCTCTTATATCATTTTTTCATTGAAGGGTTGCGCATAAGTAGGAGAAAATCCGCATGATAGTTGGTATGCTCGACTACGCCTTGTCACCTGACCAGCTCGCCGACCTGCGTCAGGCACAACCGCTGCACCCGAGACAAACGCGAGGCTGACCGCATCAAGGCTGTGGTGTTGCTGACGACCGGCTGGACGGCCGAGGCGGTGGCGCAAGTTTTGCTGGTCGATCCCAACACGGTGTACGCGCACTTCAAGCGTTATGGTACAAAGTGGTCTTGAGGCGTGTTGGCGACGGAGTCGGTGGCAGCATTAGCTTGCTCAAGGCCAAGCACCTGGTGGAATTGGACGCCCACCTTCAAGCGAACCTGCGGTTGGATCAAGCGTGGCGAGGAGCAGGTAATCCCCACCAACACCGGGCGACGGCGCGTCAATATCAATGGGGCCATTGACCTGGAACGGTTGGAGCCCATAGTTCGCTGCGACGACACCATCAACGCTGACTCGACCATCGCGTTGTTCGAGCAAGCTCGTAGCGTTCCACCCCATGGCCGTGTGCATTTATGTCATTTGTGACAACGCACCTTACTACCGTTCCAAAGCACTTCAAGACTACCTGAAAGCCTCACGCATTCAGCTCGTTTTCCTCCTCGTATGCGCCGAATCTGAATTTGATCGAGCGATTATGGAGATTTTTTACGAAATTTCCTAGTTTAAGGTCTTGATATTTCTATTTCTAGTTTTTTTGGGGATTAAAGCATGGGGGTATAATATTCGATCAATAACTGGCTTTTTTCTTCCATTTGGCTTCGAGTTTCTCCGCCTTCCTGGTCAGCTTCTCCATAAGACACTTGATATCCTCCAGCTCTCCGGCGTCCAGGTTCATCCATTCCAGAGCGGCGTTTTCCAGATGATCTATATCATCAATGTCAAAGTGTGGATAGACCATATTTTCCAGAGTATATCTGGTGTCTTCAGCCTTTTCTCTTTCGTCCATCGCCTTGCAATATCGTTTGTAGGTCATTGGAGGAGCACAGGGAAGCGAGGGAGGGTAAGCGCCGAGTGGAGTGCGCCGCTCCCCGGGTAGGCGTAGGGCCGAGCGTTTGGTCGGAGTGCGGCGCACTTCGCTCGTCGCTTTCTCTCCCTCGCTTCCCTGTGCTCCTCCAAAGTATTGGTGGGCACAGCCCACCCTACCGGATATATGCAAAATATGAAGAAATTGGGTACTAGACCCTTCGGTCACTCCGGGGCGTGTTCGCAAATCCGTCCGATTTGTTGCCCCATGCGCAGGCGAGCGCCAGGGTTGAGCGCCGGGTCCCACACAACCCTGCCCTGTCCGAAGAGCAGAATGACCGTGGAACCCATGTTAAAACGCCCCATCTCCGCGCCCTTGTCCAGGCGGATGATCGTTTCTCCCCCATGGGCCGGGCCGGGCCCGCGGGTGCCGGTGGGCGTGACCTGGCCTGCCCACACGGTCTCCATGCTGCCGACGAAGATGGCCCCCACCAGGATTAGGGCCATGGGGCCGAAGCCTGTCTCGAACAGGCAGGGCACCCGCTCGTTGCGGCCGAACAACCGAGGCACTAGGGCCGTGGTAACCGGGTTGACGCTGAACAGTCGTCCGGGAACGTAGATCATCTCCCGCAGGGTGGCGGCGACGGGCATGTGTACCCGGTGGTAGTCCCGGGGGGAGAGGTAGATGGTGGCGAAGATTCCACCGTCGAATCGTTGCATCCACTCCTGACGCCTTCCGAGCAATTCCGAGAGCGAGCCGTCGTGTCCCTTAGCTTGAAAGACGCGGCCGCCGTCGATGGTGCCGAGCTGGCTCAGGGTCCCGTCCGCCGGGCAGACCACGGCGCCCTCCTGCCTGGCGATGGGGCGGGCGTCTGGCCGCAGGGGACGGGTGAAGAAGGCGTTGAAGCTTGCATAGGCCATGGGGTCGGGCTCCAGGGCCTCGGTCATGTCCACCCGATAGCGGCGCACGACGGTATCGATGAGCAGGTCCTTGACCGGTCGCAGGCGAATCCTGGTGGCCCGCAATACGAGGGCCGAGAGCAGGTGGTGGGGCAACAGGTACTGGATACCCACGTAGAGGCGGTGATACCAGCGCAGTGGTCTGTCAATCATGGGTTAGAGCTCAGGGTGTCGACACGGGCGGCGATGGCGGCCAGGTCGGAAGCGATGGACGCGGGCGTTTGGGTGCCTGGAAACAGGGCCGACAGTTGGCCCGAGGGTCCGATCAGGTAGCAGGGAATCCCTTGGTCCGGGGTCAGGGTGGTTGCCTGTACCGGCATTCCCAGGGCCGTCCGCAGGCGTTGTAGCGCGTCGGTCGTACCCGACAGGAACGTAAGCACCGGGGGCAAGTGATCGAAGTCCGACGCCGGGCTTGAATCATCGGGCTGGATTACAAGTACGAGCAGGAGTCCCTCCTGGAGGTCGGGATCGTTCGCCAGGCGGTTATGTATCTCGATCATGCGCATGACCGCCGGCTGGTCGGGGGTGTGGCTCGGATTGCCGAAGGACAGCAGGGTCCAGTGCCCCACAAAACGCTCGGCGGTGAAGGGTCGCCCAGCCTCGTCTCGGAGCGTGAGGTCGGGGAGCGGACAGGCCGGGCGGATCAGGATCCCCTCGATCACGGGGGGCATCGAGATGCTGCGTTGATATCCGTTACCCCAGTGGTAGCCTACCAGGAACAGACCGATGGCCGCGGCGGCCAGGGCCAGCCGGGCCAGGGGTCTGCCGCGCGGATTACGGATTGGCACGGGCGTTACGAACGCACAGGTCGGACCGGCTCCCGGTCCGTACCGTTATCCGCCCGTTTCGGTCCGCCGAGTTGGGCGACGATCCGGTCGGCGACCCGGAAGGCGTTGGCGTAGATGGTCCAGGTATAGGGCACGCTGCCGCCGGTGGGCATGAAACTGCCGTCGGTGACGAACAGGTTTTCCACCTCATGGGCGCGACAATCCCGGTCGAGCACCGAGGTCGCCGGGTCGTCACCGAAGCGACAGGTGCCGGCTACCAGATTGGTAGGCGGGGCGCCGGAGGCGAAGTGCAGCACGTCCTCGGCCCCCATCCGTTTCAGCACCTCTGCCCCCTTGGCGGCCAGATACCAGCCGACCTCGAGGTTCCGGACGTGAAAACCGGTGCGGACGTGCGCGACTGGAAGTCCCCACTTGTCTTTGACCCTGGGGTCGAGACGGACGAAGCAATCGGCGACCGGCATCCAGTCGCAGAAGGCCTCCACCTTGATGTAGATGCCGTCGCGGAAGTGGGACTCCAGCCGGCGCTTGAGCGGCAGGCCCCAGCGCAGGCCGTCCGGGCCCTGGGCCTGCTCGTGGGCGCGGGCAATGGGTGCCGGGTGCCGGTGCACGAAATCGATGGAGCCCCCTTTGGCCGGGGGGCCGAACTCGGGATCATCGATCCGGTACCAGTCCTGCAACGCCCGGTTGATGAAGGTGCGCGAGTCTCTAAGCGTCGCTGCCTGGGCCTCTGGGAGCCGGGCATAGACCAGCCGCCCCGAGGCCGCGCCGCCCCCTGCGAAGAGCAGGTTGCGCCCGACCTGGTCGCTGCCGTTGGCGAGCCCCCGCGGATGGCGTGGTCCGAAGGAGCCGAGCAGCAGCCGTGCGCTCTCGATGGCCTGACAGGCCACCACATAGATGCCGGCATCGAGCCGTCGCAGGCGCCCGCTCCGGTCGTAGTACTCCACCGCCGTCAGCCGGCCGGCCGGATCGCTCACCAGCCGGCTGACCATGGCGTGAGGGCGGATCTCGCAACGGCCCGTGGCCACCGCCTGGTCGAGCAGCGCCGCGCGGGAGCTGCCCTTGGCGCCGGTGGAGCAGCCGGTACTGCCGCAGCGTCCGCCATTGTAAGAGCAGCCGCTCCGGCCCTTAGCGGCATAGGGCAGAATGGCCCGCGGGGTAGGGAAGGGGTGGTAGCCGAGCCTGGTAGCCGCCCGGTCGATCAGGTCCGCGAGCGGGTGCTCGGCGAGTGGCGGATAGGGGAAATCCGGCCGGCTGCGCGGCTCCAGGTGCGGATGGGGGGTGACCCGCCCCGAAACCCCTACTTCCTCCTCAACCCGATCATAGTAGTGCTCCAGGTCCTCATAGGTGATGGGCCAGTCCACCGGGTCGGCGCCTTCGATCGGGCCGAAGGTCTCACGCAGACGGAAGTCCATCGGTTTCAAACGATGGAAGTAGCCACTCATGAAGTTGCTGGAGCCACCGATGCAGCTGCCGTGCTGGAAGGTCCAGGCCGAGCGATAGGTACTGCTCTTCTGCCATCCGCCCCGGTCGTCCTCGGTCTCCACCAGCTGGGGCTCGTGGCGCGGGTCCGGGGTATAGATCCAGCGCCGGCAACAGGTTAGCTCGTCTTTGCACAGGTCCTGCTCCCGGAACCAGGGACCCTTCTCCAGGACCACCACCGAGTAGCCGGCACGGGCAAGGGTCAAGACTACGGGACCGCCGCCGGCCCCGCTGCCGATGACACAGATGTCGAAATCCCGGTTCATAAGCAGCTGTTCAAACGGGAATCACTTTTTCCCGCAAATGAAAGCGAATAAACGCAAATCAGTTGCAAAAGATTACATTGTCTTTTTTATCCGCAGATTACACGAATTTTCGCAGTGGTTTCGTTTTTAGTCTGCGAGAATCTGCATAATCTGCGGACAGATCGAAGCGACCGGATCATTTTTCCATAATCCAAAGTTCAGACCTTGGTTTTTCCTCATTTGATTCCGCATAATGTATTGATAAATATCAGTAATTGTTAATGAAATAATATCCGGAATTCTTTTTCGTCCACACTAATGCTGGCACATGTAATCGTATTAGATATTACTTTGGATAAGGAGATATTTCCAGTATTAGAGATTTTTATGGCCTGCAACTGACCTCCACAATCCTTCCTTGATTGTGTTAAAGGAAAACCAGGCATATCGTTAACTGGAGTTCCTACTACAAGCAAGGCGCAAGAAAATATGTCTTTGGTAATATTCAAGGCAATTAGTAGTTAAGGGCTTGTTGGTTTGGTAAAGCCAAAGCCTTCTGCGGATCACCACGACCTACCGCCCCTGGTGTATCGAATCGCTTAGCCTCAAAGATTTCCGGCACAGAAAGAATCTGCATTCTCGGATAAAGCCGACCCATAACGTCCAAGTCTCCGGCTTCCGCTATCAGCTTCTTAAAGTTTGATAGCTTGCGCTCGCCTAGCGGCTCCATCACGATCAATCCTGCCTCGCGTTCGAGGACACTGTGCAAAGCACGCAAATCGGCAATGGTGACGTTTTTACCTCCCTTTACTTCAAGGACCATGCTTTGCAGGTCATTCTCCCTTGGCACGGCGAAGTACAACCGTCCATCGATTCCACCATCCGCTGTCCGCTTCGTGGTCACAAAGCCATCCACTTCTTCGACGGCCCACTTCTGGAAATGGTATTTGTCACGTTCCCAGAG
>Ga0209364_1000303_pt1 | contig 11397 bp, 9 predicted proteins | sample WorMetHERISLAND2_3_FD_187387 | JGI IMG/M metagenome (GOLD analysis project Ga0209364, IMG submission 187387) | Marine gutless worms symbiont microbial communities from Max Planck institute for Marine Microbiology, Germany - Olavius albidus HERON... | ecosystem: Host-associated > Annelida >... | reverse complement strand
CCGCCGATCCTGACCCGGGGGCATGCCCCCGGGTCAGGATCACAATGGCGCCAAGACCTCCCCCATACGCTCAAGGTGGGGAAATTTACTTCGCCCATAATCAGGGAGTTTTACGTTGCCGGTAACAGTTCAAGGCCGCCGACTACACGACGCGGTTCATCGACGAGACACCGGAACTGTTCCAGTTCGGCAAGCGCCGCGACCGGGCGACGCGGCTCCTCAAGTTCATCGCCGACGTCACCGTCAACGGCAACCCGGAGGTGGCCGGCCGCCCGGTGGCGCCGGAGACCCATGCGCCGCAGGTGCCGGCCATCGGACCTGACGCGCTCAAACCCGGCACCCGGACGCTTCTCGACGAACAGGGACCGAAGGCGCTGGCCGACTGGATGCTGGCGCAGAAGAAGGTGCTGATCACCGACACCACCATGCGCGACGCCCACCAGTCGCTACTGGCGACCCGCATGCGCACCTTCGACATGGTCGAGGTGGCCGATGCCTACGCCGCCAACCTGCCTGAGTTGTTCAGCCTCGAGTGCTGGGGCGGCGCCACTTTCGACGTCGCCATGCGCTTCCTCAACGAATGCCCCTGGCATCGCCTGGAAGTGCTGCGCGAGCGCATCCCCAACGTGCTCTTCCAGATGCTGCTCCGGGCCTCGAACGGCGTCGGCTACACCAACTATCCCGATAACGTGGTCCACACCTTCGTCGACCAGGCGGCGCGTTCCGGTGTTGACGTGTTTCGCACCTTCGACAGTCTCAACTGGGTCGACAACATGCGGGTCGCCATGGACGCCGTGCTCGAGAGCGGCAAAGTGCTCGAATCCGTGGTCTGTTATGCGGGCGACATCCACGACCCTGCGCGGTCCAAGTACGACCTCGACTATTACGTCAAGATGGCCCGCGAGCTCGCCGATGCCGGCGCCCACATTTTAGGCATCAAGGACATGGCCGGCCTGGTCAAGCCGGAGGCGGCCAGGACTCTCGTCAAGGCGCTCAAGGACGAGACCGGCTTGCCGATCCATTTCCATACCCACGACACCAGCGGCATCTCGGCGGCCAGTGTGCTGGCCGCCGTCGAGGCTGGCGTCGACGCGGTCGATGCCGCCATGGACAGCTTCTCTGGATTAACGTCGCAGCCGAACCTGGGCTCCATCGTCGAGGCGCTCCGCGGCTCCGAGCGCGACAGCGGCATCGATCCGGCCACCATCCGCCAGTTTTCCGATTACTGGGAAGTGGTGCGGACCCAGTACCGGGCCTTCGAGAGCGATCTCCGCTGCGGCGCCTCGGAAGTCTATCTCCACGAGATGCCGGGCGGCCAGTTCACCAACCTGAAGGAACAGGCGCGGTCGTTGGGGCTGGCCGAACGCTGGCACGAGGTGGCCCGGGCCTACGCCGACGTCAATGCCATGTTCGGCGACATCGTCAAGGTGACGCCGTCGTCCAAGGTCGTCGGCGACATGGCCCTAGCCATGGTTTCTGCCGGCTTGTCCCGCGAAGACGTTGAGGATCCGGAACGTGACGTGGCTTTTCCGGAATCGGTGGGTCTCGCTGTTCCGCGGCGACGTCGGCCAGCCGCCGGGCGGTTTCCCGAAGGCGCTCCAAAAGAAGGTGCTGAAGGGCGAGGCGCCGATCACGGTCAGGCCCGGCTCGGTGATGGACGACGCCGACCTCGAAGCGCTGAGGGCCGAGGTCGAAGGCAAGGTGCACCGCCATGTCAGCGACGAGGAGTTCAATTCCTACCTGATGTATCCGAAGGTGTTCACGGATTACGCAGCGCACCGCCGCGAGTTCGGTCCGGTCGACGTGCTGCCGACGCCGATCTTCTTCTACGGTATGAAACCGGGCGAGGAAGCGGCGATCGATCTGGAGCGGGGCAAGACCCTGATCATCCGCTGCCAGGCCATCGGCGAGCCGGACGACGAGGGCATGGTCAGGGTCTTCTTCGAGCTCAACGGCCAACCGCGGATGGCCAAGGTCGCCGACCGTCACCTGGCGCACACCGCGGTAAAGCACCCGAAGGCCGACGAGGGCAATCCCAACCATGTCGCCGCGCCCATGCCCGGCGCCATCGCATCCGTCGCTGTCACCGCCGGTCAGGAGATCAACGCCGGCGACCTGTTGTTCACCATCGAGGCCATGAAGATGGAAACGGCCATCCACGCCGAGCGCGATGGCACCGTGGCCCGCGTCGTCGCGCCGGCCGGCAGCCAGGTCGACGCCAAGGACCTGCTGCTCGAATTCGCGGGGTAAAGCGACGGGCTGAACCGGCCGCTGGCGCCGTCGCCGGCCTTTCAGTAGGCTCCGGATAGGCAGGAGAGGGCGTCATGCGCTCGGACAAAGTCATCCACGTGGTCAGCTGTCATGCGGCCGGCGAGGTCGGCGACGTCATCGTCGGCGGCGTGGCGTCGCCGCCCGGCGATACGATTTGGCAGCAATCGCGCTGGATCGCCGATGACGAGGGGCTCCGCAACTTCCTGCTCAACGAGCCGCGCGGCGGCGTCTTCCGCCATGTGAACCTGCTGGTGCCGGCGAAGGACCCGAGCGCCCATACCGGTTGGATCATCATGGAACCGGTGCACACGCCGCCCATGTCGGGGTCGAATGCCATGTGCGTGGCCACCGTGCTCCTGGAGACGGGCATCGTCGCCATGACCGAGCCGGAAACGACGCTTGTTCTGGAGGCGCCGGGCGGTCTGGTCACCGCGAGCGTCGTCTGCCGCGACGGCAAGGCGGAACGGGTGACCATCGAGAACGTGCCGTCCTTTGCCGGCAAACTGGACCAGCCGCTCGAGGTCGAGGGGCTCGGCACGCTGAGAGCCGACACCACCTATGGCGGCGACAGTTTCGTCATTGTCGATGCCGAAGCGCTGGGGTTCGCCATCCGCCCCGACGAGGCCCGCGACCTCGCCGTTACCGGTGCACGCATCACCCGGGCCGCCAACGAGCAGCTTGGCTTCTCCCACCCGGAAAACCCGGAGTGGGCTCACATCTCCTTTTGCCAGTTCGCCGGGCCGCTGACCGATGAAGGCGGAGTCAAGACGGGCCGCAACACAGTCGCCATCGATCCCGGCAAGCTCGACCGCTCGCCCTGCGGCACCGGCTGCTCGGCGCGCATGGCGGTGCTGCACGCACGGGGCCTTCTGAATACCGGCGAGCGGTTCCTCGGACGCTCGATCATCGACTCCGAATTCAGCTGCCGCATCGAACGGGAGACCAGGCTCGGCGGCACGACAGCGATCGTGCCGTCGATCACCGGCAGCGCCTGGATCACCGGCACCCATCAGCACATGCTCGACCCGGCCGACCCGTGGCCCAAGGGCTACCGGTTGGCGGACACCTGGCCGATGGGTGAGCGGGCAGATTGATTTTCGCGCCGCAACTCAGAGGTTGTTGATGGATGTGTCCGTTGTCGACGCTTCGATCGGGAGCGTGACGGCGACGGTGGTGCCGCTGCCGGGCTCGCTCTCGATGTCGAAATCGCCGTCGTGAAGGGCGACGAGGGAGCGGACGATGGACAGCCCGAGGCCCCAGCCGTCTTTCGTGAGATAGGGATCGATCTGGCCGCGGACGAAGGGTTCCGTGAGCTTGGTGACGTCGGTAGTCGGAATGCCGCACCCCGTATCGGTGGCCTTAAACTTCACGGCCTCACCTGCCGCGGTGGCCGACACGGTGACCCGTCCGCCGGGCGGCGTGAACTTGAGGGCATTGGATATAAGGTTGAGGAGAATCTGTGTGACCGCCCGGCGGTCGGAGCGGAAGAGCAGCGGTTCCTCCGGGACCTCCATTCTCAGGTCGATGTCGCCGGCCTTGGCCCTTCCGGAAACCGTGTTCTCGCAGTCCGAAATAACCGCGCGGACATCGAGTTCCTCCATGGTCAGGGCTTTCTTGCCGGCTTCGATGGCGGAAAGATCGAGGATCTCGTCGACCAGCGACAATAGGTGCGCGCCGCTTGCCTGGATGTCGTCCGCGTAACCCTGATAGCGTTTATCGATTGCGCCGAACAGCTGCTGGGAGATCATCTCGGCGAAACCCAAAATCGCGTTGAGCGGCGTACGCAGGTCATGGCTCATGGCGGCCAGAAACTCGGATTTGGCGCGGTTGGCCTGCTCGGCCTCCTGCCGTGCTTCGGCCATCGCCTCCTGGGCCTCTTTCTGTTCGGTGATGTCGTAGAGCTGGCCCACCAGATATTGCGGCCGGCCCTCGGCGTCGCGGATCACCGACACGGCCACGTTGGCCCAGACGGTGTGCCCGTCCCGGCGGATGTAGCGTTTCTCGATGACGGAACTGCGGTTTGTGGCGAGTACGTTGTCATCGTTCTCCTGTGTCGCGCCGACGTCGTCGGGGTGCGTCACGTCCCGCCATGTTCGTTGGCGGAGCTCATCCTCACTGTAACCGAGGATATCCCGATAGGCCTGATTGACCCGGACGTAGCGGCCGTCGACCGTTTGCACGGCGATACCGGCCGGCGCCGCTTCGAAAATGGCGCGAAAACTCTCCTCGCTCTCCCGGAGCGCTTTGTTGGCTCGCACCTGTTCGGTCAGGTCGACGCTGACGGAACCGACTCTCGTGATGCTGCCCTGCTGATCGTAGATGGGGAACTTGGTGACGCTGACCGTATGGATTTGACCGTCGGCAAAAGGCCGTTTGATCTGTCGGGTCTGGGTCTTTCCGGTCTTAGCGACCTCGATTTCCTGGGCGTTCATGAACGTCGCATCGTCGGAAGGCTGGAAGCCCTCGACCTGGTCGGAGCGGCGGCCAACGATCGTCTCCGCGTCGAGACCATACCAGTTCAAATAGGTGCTGTTGGGGCGTTCGACGATATGGTCGACGTCCTTGATCAGGAGCCCCACGGGGACGTTCTCGAAAATGGAGTTGAGCAGGTCCTCCCGGTCCTGGAGCGCCAGTTCCGCCCTTTTGCGGTCGGTGATCTCATTATATGTTCCAATCAGTTTGATGGGCTTGCCGTCGGCATCGAGGATCGGATGGGCGCGGGCCTCGAACCACCGTTGTCGATCACCTTGTAGCGTGACCGAGTATTCGACTATGGACTCGCCTTCGAGTTCACCATCCCGATAGGCTTCGGCTTCCCGAAGCATCGCCTCTCCGGACGACGGGTCGACCCGTGCCACCCAATCGTCGATATGGCGAATGTGCTCGCCTTCCCGACAGCCCAGCATGGCCTCGAGAATGGGCGCGAAATAGACCGCGTTGGTCTCCAGGTTCCATTCCCAGACCCCGACACGGCCGGCCGTCGTCGCCCTTTCGTAACGCTCGGTTTGGACGGAGAACTCGCTTTCCGTATGCCAGCGGTTGTATTCGGCGCCGATGCGTTGGGTGATGAGACGGAAAGCGAGGCGCGCGTCATCGTCATCGTCCGCCGGCTGGTCGTGCATGATGAACACGTGGCCGGCCGGGCATCCGTGGTCGTCGAAAAACATCTCGCCCCGGTAGGTGTCAAAACCGTGCTCTCTTAAAAGCGCGTCTTCGGGAAAGCGCTCGGCGAGGCCGCTGCCGACGAACCAGTGAGCGTTGTCGGTTGATCTGTTGTAGACGTCGCAACAGGGAGTTCCGGCCAACTCGTAGGTCCAAGGCGGAAGTACGCCGTCGTTTTCAACGGCGGCGAGGATCTGAATGCGTTCGCCGTCATCCGTCAGTCGAGCGATCGCGGCGAAACGCCAGCCGGTGATGTCGGCCAGCACGTTCACCGCCAAATCGAAAAACTCTTGGCCGCGCAGGTTTCGGCCGACCAGTTTTGCCAGGGCCGCGTCAAATCGAGAGACCAAACCTTTGCTCCCGCCCAGTCATAGGCCGAACCGGAAAACCTGGAGATTCCGCCCCGGCGAACGATATCCGTTGAGATCCTTCTACTTAGACATCGGCCATACTCTGGAAACATTCTACCTGAATAACGAAAAAAGTACTCGGCTAATAGACCAAAATACCCGTTGAGCGAACTTTATATTTTGTCAAGCATCTTAAAGATGTAACTCAGGCTACACACGACAGTGTTCAAAAACAAACTGGTGACCGGGCGCTGGAGATTACATCGGCTCAGTTGGGAAATTCGGGCATGAAACGCCGGCGCCCGTCGTCATTTTTAGCGTCGCGGACGGCCCGCCAGACCGCCTCAGAGGTCAGCAGTATGTCGATGTGTTTGACGCCCAGGTCCTTCAGGGCATCCAAAACCGCGTTAACGATGGCCGGCGGCGCGCCGCAGCATCCGGCCTCGCCGGAGCCTTTGACGCCGAGCGGGTTTTTGGCCGTCGGTGCGCCCTCATAATACTCGATGACCATGTTGGGCACGTCGGCGGCGCGGGGCAATGCGTAGTCGGTGAGCGAGCCGGTCAGCAATTGGCCGCTCTCCTTTTCGTAGACGACGGTCTCCATCAAGGCCTGGCCCAAACCCTGGACGGTGCCGCCCATGGCCTGGCCGTCGGCCAGCATCGGATTGATGATGGGACCGAAGTCGTCGACGATCCAATAGCCGTCGACGTTCACCGTTCCCGTTTCCGGGTCGACCTCGACTTCCGCCGCGTGACAACCGTTCGGGATGGAGATGACGCCGCGTTCGAAGGTCGTGGCCGTGTTCAGGCAACCGGGTTCCGTATCGTCCGGCAGCTGGTCCGGGTCGAAGGGAGCGGCGACCAGGTCGGGCATGGAGATGGTGTGGTTGGTGCCGTCTTCGTAAAACCGCCCGTCGTCGAATTCAATGGCGCCGGGTTCCGTGTCGAACAGGCGGGCGGCGAGCGCCTTGCCTTTTTCGATGATCTCGGCGCTCGCCTGTTTGACGGCGCTGCCGCCGACCTCGAGGCTGCGCGAGCCGCCGTGGCCGCCGCCCATGGGCGTCGCATCGGTGTCGCCCTGTTTGTAGGTGACGGTCTCCATCTCGAGGCCCAGTTCAGCGGCCAGGATCTGTGCCATCGACGTTTCGTGTCCCATACCCGTCGACTGGCTGCCGACGGCGAGCGTCGCCTGGCCGTCTTCCGAGAAACGGACATCGGCGATCTCCTTCGGTCCGCCGCCTGTGCATTCCAGGTAGGGCGCGATGGCGAACCCGCGTTTGAGTCCCCTGGCGCGGCTGGCCTCGGCGCGCGCGGCGAAGCCCGGGCGGTCCGAAAGCGACAGTGTTCTCTCGAACACGGTCGGGAAATCCCCGCAATCGATGTCCAGGTTCATCGGCGTCTTCAACGGCAGATTGTCCCGGGCCATTAGGTTCTTGCGCCGGATCTCCACCGGGTCCATGCCGAGCTGGCGGGCCGCCAGTTCGACGATGCGTTCCGTCTGCAGGGAGGCTTCCGGGCGCCCGGCACCCCGGTAGGGATCCATGGACATGGTGTTGGTGAAAACGGCGCGGCCCCGGTAATACATGTGCGGGATGGCGTAGGCGCCGCCCTGGGTGCGCGCCGAGCCGCCGGTCGGTGTGAACGGCCCGACGGTGGCGCAATAGGCGCCGATGTCGCCGACCGTCTCCGTCTTCAAGGCCAGGAAGGTGCCGTCGCCATCGAGCCCCAATTGCACACGGCTCACCTGGTTGCGGCTGTGGGTATCGGACAGGAAACTCTCCGAGCGGTCGTTGATCCATTTGACCGGCCGCCCAGTCTTGCGGGCCGCGTAGAGGACCAGGGGCGATTCCGGATAGGCGCCGTTCTTGACGCCGAAACCGCCGCCAACGTCGGGCGCTATCTGGTGGACCTGTTCCTTTTTGAGCTTGAGGACGTCTTCGGCGTAGGTGTTGCGGTTGGCGTGCACGTTCTGGGTGGCGTTCCAGATCTCATAGGTGTCGGTCTCGGCGTCGTAGCGCGCGATGGCGCCGCGCGGCTCGATGGATACGCCGGTGACCCGGTTGTTGACGAGGTCGAGGTTGACGACGTGATCGGCCGCCGCCAGCGCCGCCTTCGTTTCCTCGCGTTGGCCGAGCTCGAAATCGATCGCCGTGTTGGCGGGGATGTCGTCCCAGACCAGGGGCGAACCGGGTTCGATGGCATCGAGCATGTCGGTAACGGCGTCCAGGGGCTCATAGTCGACCTCGATCAATTCCGCCGCCTCCTGGGCCGCCTCATAGGTCTCGGCGACGACGAAGGCGACCGGTTCGCCGACGTAACGGGCCCGCTCGATGGCCAGGCAATGGCGCGGCGGTTCGGCGAGCGGGCTGTCGCCCCGGCCCTTGCGCACGGCCGTGCGCGTCGGCATCGGCCCGAAACCTTCCCACTTCCAGTCCTCGCCGGTGACGATCAGCAGCACGCCCGGTTGCGCGAGCGCCTCGGATGTGTCGATGGAGCCGATGCGGGCGTGGGCGTAAGGCGAGCGCAGGACGTAGCCGTAGACCTGGCCGTCGAGGACGATGTCATCGACATAGGTGCCTTCACCACGGAGGAAACGTTCGTCCTCGTGACGGCGGACGGAGTCTCCGATACGGACCTTGTTCATCGCCGTGTCCTCTTCATCCCGCCGCCGTGACGGCGCGTTTGGCCAGAACGCTGATCAGGTGCGCCCGGTACTCGGCCGACGCGTGGATATCCGTGTTGAGGCCGTCGGCCGGCAGTGTGACGCCGTCCAGCGCCGTCGGCGAGAAGTTCGCCGCCAGGGCCTCCTCAAAGGCGCCGGCGCGGAAAACGCAGGGACCGGCGCCGGTGACGGCGACGCGCACGGAACCATCGGCGCACTGGCTGACGAAAACACCGACCAGGGCGTAGCGCGAGGCCGGGTTGGGGAATTTCACGTAAGCGGCCTTTACCGGCACCCGGAAATCGACCCGGGTGACGATCTCGCCCTCGTCCAGCACCGTCTCGAACAGGTCGACGAAGAAATCATCGGCGGCGATGGTCCGCGCCGTGGTGACGACATCGGCCTCGAGGCCGATGACGGCGGCCGGATAATCGGCGGCCGGGTCGTTGTTGGCGATGGATCCGCCGATGGTGCCGCGGTTGCGCACGTGGGGATCGCCGATGTCGCCGGCCAGCGCCGCCAGAGCCGGGATCGCGGATTGTACCGGGCTGGATGCGGCAACGGCGGCATGGGTCGCCATGGCGCCGATTGACAGGCTGTCCCCCGCGGCGGTAATTCCTTTGAGTTGTTCGATGCGGCCAAGTTCGATGATGTCCTCGGACGCCGACAGACCCTGTTTCATGACCGGGATCAGGGTCTGGCCGCCGGCCATGAACCTGCCGTCGTCCGATCCGTCGAACAGTTTTCCGGCCTGTTCCAAGCTATCCGGCCGATGGAATGTGAAATCGCGCATGGGTCAGTCCCGCATGGCCTTGGCGCCGGCAAGGACGGCGGCGACGATGTTCTGATACCCGGTGCAGCGGCAGAGATTACCGTCCAGCCCCTCGCGTACGTCCTGTTCGTCGAGGTCCGGATTGGCTTCGGCCAGCGATACGGCGGTCAACACCATGCCCGGTGTGCAAAAGCCGCATTGCAGGCCGTGATGCTCGCGAAACGCTTCCTGCATGGGGTGCAGGCCGCCTTGCGACGCCAAGCCCTCGATGGTGGTGATCTCCGCGCCTTCCGCCTGCACGGCGAAGACGGCGCAGCTCTTGACGGTCTCGCCATCCATATGGACGACGCAAGCGCCGCACTGGCTGGTGTCACATCCGACATGAGTGCCGGTCAGGCCCAGGTGCTGGCGCAGGAACTGGACGAGCAAGGTCCGGTTCTCGACCTCTCCGGACACCGGTCTTCCGTTTACCGTCAGCGACAGGCTGGGCATGTTGGTCTTTCCTGATTTATGAACGCAGCTTTCCATCTCCCGACCAAAACCATATATCACCCGGGCAACGTAGGAAAACGCCGCGCCGCCAAGGAACCGCAACCGGTGGGGGAAAGTGATGTTCCCTCAGGTCAACGATGTTGGGTTAGACTGGCGAAAGACAATCAGACGATCCAGGGCCATTGATGAAAATCGCAGACACCGTCCACCTTCCCCTGCCGCGCCAGCGGGTATTCGCCGCGCTCAACGATGCCGATGTGCTGCGCCGCTCGATCCCGGGTTGCGAATCCCTAGAACAGGTTTCAGAGACCGAGTTCGAGGCCACCGTCGCCGCCAAGATCGGGCCGGTGCGGGCGAAATTCATGGGAAGCGTCCAGCTGAGCGACCTTAATCCGCCGGAGAGCTACACCATCAGCGGCGAGGGCAAGGGGGGTGCGGCCGGTTTCGCCAAGGGGGGCGCGCGGGTCACCCTGACCGAAGAAGACGACGGTACCCGCCTCGACTACGAGGTCGATGCCCAGGTCGGCGGCAAATTGGCCCAAGTCGGGGCCCGCCTTATAGAGGGGTCGACCAGGAAGCTGGCCGGTGAATTTTTCAGTGCCTTCGAATCCGTGGCCGGTCAGGCGGCGCCGCAAACAGCACCCGGTGCGGCCCCCGTCGACGTGCCCGCCGCGGCGGCGAAGCCGGCAGCCCTCGATGTCGACGTGCCAATCGTCTTGGCCACTGCCGTCGCCGTCCTGGCGGCGCTCCATGAATTGGGCATCACCGGCAAGGTCATCGATCCCTTGCGCGAAGCGGGCGCCGCCGTCGAGATTTTCGTCGCCTCCGCCCGCGAACCCAAAGAGCATGACGTCGAGGTGGCGACGGATTTCGTAAGATCGAATCGAGCCGGTCTGGTCATCGCCTTCGGCGGCGGTTCGGCCATGGATATCGGCAAGATGGCGGCGACGGTGGCGCGAACGGACCAGCCGGCCGCCGACTTCGCCATGGACGGCGATCCGCTGCCCATGGACCGGGTTCCCAAAATCTGTATCCCAACGACGGCCGGGACCGGGTCGGAGCTGTCGTCGACCAACATCTTCACGGCTGCAAACGGCAAGAAGGTGTGGATCTGGGGATCGGAGACGAAACCCGAGCGGGTCATCCTCGACCCCCGATTGACGGTCACCCTGCCGCCGCATCTGACCGCCTGGACCGGCCTCGACGCCTTCGTCCACGCCCTCGAGTCGAGCACCAACCGGCACCGCCACGGGGCCAACGACCTCTATTCCCATCACGCGCTGGGCCTGATCACAGGCGCCCTGGAAGCGGCTGTCGCCGAACCGGGCAACCTGGAGGCACGGGGCGCCATGCTGCTCGGTTCGGCCTATGCGGGCATGGCCATCGACAACTGCTCGGCCGGCATGGCCCACAACATCTCCCATTCCCTGGCGGCCGTGGCTCCCGTCCATCACGGCCTGGCCACCGCCTTAGGTCCTGTTGACAGTTAACGCAACCATATCATGGTGCCAACGAGGTGTAGCATGGCCAAGTAGGCTGTGGCGGTCTTTTCGTAGCGCGTCGCAATACGTCGGAAGTGTTTGATTTTGTTGATGAAGCATTCGACGACATGCCTTTCCTTGTAGAGTTCGGCATCGTAGCGGATGAGCCGTGCGCGTGTCGGGTTGGGCGGGATGACCGCCATCATC
>Ga0209364_1000302_pt1 | contig 11414 bp, 11 predicted proteins | sample WorMetHERISLAND2_3_FD_187387 | JGI IMG/M metagenome (GOLD analysis project Ga0209364, IMG submission 187387) | Marine gutless worms symbiont microbial communities from Max Planck institute for Marine Microbiology, Germany - Olavius albidus HERON... | ecosystem: Host-associated > Annelida >... | reverse complement strand
TCAGGTCATTGACTCTTTACCGATGCATGCGTTTCGTCGAGGCGTTGCGCGGTACGACGGCAACCGCCACAAGAAGACATTTTCCTGTCTCGACCAATACCTGCGCATGACCTTCGCGCAGTTAACCCATCGCGAGAGCCTATGCGATATTGAAGTTTGCCTGCGCGCCTAGAAGGACAAGTTGTACCACAGGGGTATCCGGGGCAACGTTTCCAGAAGCGCCATGGCCGACGCGAATGGACGCTGAGATTGGCGTATCTAGGCAGATCTCGCAGGCATTAATTCGCACCGCTCGCCCCTGTATGCCGATGAGGACTTGGGGCGTGATCTTGACAACGCGGTTTATGTGCTCGATGCCTCTACCATCGACCCGCGCCTATCCGTCTTTCCGTGGGCACTGTTTCGCTCAACCAAAAAGGCAACATCCCAATCTTTATCCACATCTCCGACGGCAAGCTACACGACGTCAATGTCCTTGATCTACTGATTCCGGAGCCCGCGCCTTCTACATCATGGATCGTGGCTATGTGGACTTCGAGCGCCTGTTCACGTTGCCCAGAACAGGGCGTTTCTTCGTCATCCGCGCCAAATCCAATACCAAATACAAGTGTCGCTACTCTCATCCCGGGGACGAATCCGGTGGTGTTCGATGCGATCGGACCATTGCGCTGAGCGGAGTCAAGTCCGTGCGTGATTACCCCCAGCCATTACGCCGTATCCGCTACCACGATGTTCAGACCAGCAAGACATTCAATTCTTGACCAACAACTTCGCCATTCCAGCGCAGACGGTGGCGGATCTCTACCGATACCGCTGGCAAGTTGAATTGTTCTTCAAGTGGATCAAGCAACACCTACGCATCAAATCGTTCTTCGGGACCTCCGAGAACGTGGTCAAAAGCCAGATTTGGATCGCTATCTCGGTTTATATCCTCGTCTCTATCATCAAGAATCGCCTTGACAGCAAATCGGGTCTCTACACAATTTTACAGATTCTGAGCCTGACCTCACTCGAAAACACTCTTCTAGCTCTGTTGGTTACTAGAATAGAATCCATAAGCGATACTGCCTATACCCATAACCAACGGAATCTATTTCATAATTTCACCGGACAGTAGTGATTTCCAATTTTATATTGGTGGCTACGGGTAGACTCGAACTACCGACATCGGCATTATGAGTGCCGCGCTCTGACCTGCTGAGCTACGTAGCCGGGATGGAAGCGGAATACTAGCGATCGGGAGGATGTAGAGTCAAGGGCGCCTTGAAGGATTGTCGGGAAGGCGATTTTTCAAGGGCGGTATTGTAACTCTGTTGCTTATGAACACACAACATATTGATTTATAATCTCTATTTAAAATCCAGAAGCAAAATTAGAACACCATCTTTTCAAGATCCCTTAGCGTCAGACATTGAACCGAAAATGGATCACGTCCCCGTCCCGGACCATGTAGTCCTTGCCCTCGGAGCGCAGCTTGCCCGCCTCGCGGGCCCCCTGCTCGCCGTTGCAGGCGACGAAATCCTCGTAGGCGATCACTTCGGCGCGGATAAAGCCGCGCTCGAAATCGGTGTGAATGACGCCGGCGGCCTGGGGTGCGCCGGTATTGCGGGGAAGGGTCCAGGCCCGCACCTCCTTGGGTCCCGCGGTGAAGAAGGTCTCCAGGCCCAATAAGCGGTAGCCCGCGCGTACCACTCGGTTCAGACCCAGTTCCTCGAGCCCCAGGTCGGCGAGGAAGCCCGCGCACTCATCGGCCTCGAGCTCCAGGATCTCTGCCTCGATAGCAGCGCACACAGGCACCGTCTCGGCACCTTCGTTCCGCGCCAGCCCGCGTACCGCATCCAGCATGGGATTGTCCTCAAAGCCGTCTTCGCCCAGGTTGGCGACATACATGACGGGCTTGGCGGTGAGCAGGAACAGGTCGCGCAACTCCCAGCGTTCGTCGTCGCTCTGCGCCAAAGAACGCGCCGACCTGCCGGCGTCCAGATGGTCACGCAGTCGCTCTAACAGGGCCTTGCGGGGCAGGACCTTTTTGTCTCCGGTCTTAGCTTGACGGACAGCGCGGTCCAGGGCCTTCTCCACCGACTCCAGATCCGCCAGGGCCAGCTCCGTGTCGATGGTCTCAATATCCCGTACCGGGTCCACCGTGCCTGCGACGTGCACCAAACCCTCATCTTCAAAGCAGCGCACCACATGGGCGATGGCGTCCGTCTCCCGGATGTTGGCCAGAAACTTGTTGCCCAAGCCCTCGCCCTTGGAGGCACCGGCCACCAGGCCGGCGATATCCAGGAACTGCATACTGGTGGGGATGATGTGTGCAGGCTCGACGATGCGGGCAATGGCGTCGAGCCGGGCGTCGGGTAGGGGCACGACCCCCACGTTCGGGTCGATGGTACAGAAGGGGTAGTTCTCCGCAGCGACGGTGGCCTTGGTCAGGGCGTTGAAGAGGGTGGACTTACCCACGTTCGGCAGACCAACGATGCCGCATTTGAAGCCCATGTCAGTGTTCGCCTTCCATGCGGTTGTAAGCATCCTCGTAACGGATGATATCGTCTTCGCCGAGATAGCTGCCGGACCGGACCTCGATGATTTCCAGGGGGATCGCCCCCGGATTCTCCAGGCGGTGCCTGGTGCCGATGGGGATGTAGGTGGACTCGTTCTCCGTAAGCAGAAAGACCTGCTCGCCCTTGGTGACCCGCGCCGTGCCCGAGACCACGATCCAATGCTCGGCTCGGTGGTGGTGCATCTGTAGGGATTGGGATTCGCCCGGATTGATCGTCAGGCGTTTGACCTGATAGCGCGCACCGAAACCGATGGAGTCGAAGTTGCCCCAGGGTCGGTGCATGCGCTGGTGGTGCCGATACTCGCTGCGCTGCTCTCGCTGCAGGAACTGGGTCACAGCCTTGACGTCCTGGGCCGATTCCTTGCTCGCCACCAGAACCGCATCCGGCGTCTCCACCAGGATCAGGTTATCCACGCCCACGGCCGCCACCATGCGGTGCTGGGCCATCAGTAGATTGTCGCGCGCGTCGTGGACGAAGGCATCGCCGTCGAGCACATTGCCGGCAGCATCCCGTGCGCTGACCTCCCACAGGGCGGACCAGGCGCCCACGTCCGACCAGCCCACGTCCAGCGGCAGTACCAGGGCGAGTGTGTCCCCGTCCGGCGCATCTCCGGCCAGCTGCTCCATAGCCGCATAGTCGATGGAATCGCTGGGGCAAGTGTGGAAGGCATCTGCGTCCAGGCGTTTGAAATCCCCGTCCGGCGCCCCCCCGCGGTAGGCTTTTTCGCTGGCCGCAGCGATATCGGGTCGGAAGCGCTCTAGCAGCCGTTGCCAGAGCGAGGCTCTCATCATGAAGATTCCGCTGTTCCAGAGGTAGTTGCCGTTGCGTAAGTAACCCTCGGCGGTGGCTGCATCCGGCTTCTCGACAAAGGCGTTCAGGACATGGGCCTCACCCTTGGTCCCCTGGGCCGGAAAGGGATCGCCCCGGCGGATGTAGCCGTAGCCCGTTTCCGGCTTATCGGGGACGATCCCGAAGGTGATGACCGCTCCCTGCCGCGCCAGGACGTAGCCGTCCGCCACCGCCTGTCGAAAGCCGGGTTCGTCGCGGATATTGTGGTCGGCGGGCATCACCAACAGGATCGGATCCTGGCCCTCGTCCACCGCCGCCGCGGCTGCGAGGCCGAGAGCAGGCGCCGTGTTGCGGCCTTCGGGCTCGAGGATGATGGCGGCCGGCTGGCAGTCCAGGAGGCGGAGCTGCTCGGCGACCAGGAAGCGGTGGACCTCGTTACACACGACGATGGGGTCGAGCAAACCGATGGCTTGGCGGGGATGCTCCAGCTCGATCCCATCGAGTCGCCTAACGGCCTCCTGAAACATGGTGTGCTTGCCAGCCAGGGGGAGGAACTGCTTGGGGTAGGCCTCTCGGGAGAGCGGCCAGAGACGGGTTCCGGACCCACCGGAGAGAATCACGGGTTGCAGCAACATGGTAAAAAAACGGGGTAGCGGCTAAATTTTAAGTTGTGAAGCCGGAATCTGCCGGTGCCAGGGATAGCAAAAACAGTGGGGGTATGAATCATTATCTCAGGTCGCACAACCAAGCCACTTGAAATCTAACCACTACTAAAAACGGGACCCTATATACGGGCACTTTAGAAAAATACGATTTTCGTCAACGAATCACATTGATAATCAATGGCTTAGGTTCGCCTGATTGGTGAAAACACCTATTTTCAAGGTGCCCATACTTAATATAGTTAGCTAAAACCAAGGCGAAAGGTCTTGGTAGGATCGGATCGAAGAGAGGATTATCAAACTTCCGGATTCCATTCGTGCTGCAAGGGTACCTTGGAAGACACAAGGTACCCGCGAAACGCATCGTAGATCCAAGCTTACTCATATTTTCTCTCCCCCCCGAGCGGAATCTTCGTGTCCTTGAGCAATGTCGGTGTGTCGATGAGCCGTACCTCTCCCTCTCCGATCAGGATCGCGACCACTACACCGATGGCGATGGCCAATATCCCGAACAGACCGAGAAGAGAGCTAATGAGGAGGAAAACCGCTTCCGGTGTCATGGCTATGCTCAGGTCCTCGTCCGAATCGAAGATGCCGCGCGGATTGGGGTGAATGGAAATCCATCCTGCGGCAGGATATCGATTCGCACCACACTAGTTATTACGTTTCACCACTTCTTTCCGGGGAAATTACAAATAGATTCAGTTGATTATGGGTATAAGCAGTATCACTTATGGATTCCATTCTAGTAACCAACAGAGCTAGAAGGGTGTTTTCGAGTGAGGTCAGGCTCAGAATTTGTAAAATTGTGTAGAGATCCAACTTGCTGTCAAGACGATTCTTGATGATAGCGACGAGGATGTAAACCAGGATAGCGATCCAAATCTGGCTTGCGACCGCGTTCTCGGAGGTCTCGAAGAACGATTTGATGCGCAGGTGTTGCTTGATCCACTTGAAGAACAATTCAACTTGCCAGCGATATCGGTAGAGATCCACCACCGTCTGCGCTGGAATGGCGAAGTTGATCGGTGGCCCGCACACGGTATAGCAGGCTGTAGCCGGTGATCGGCGGGGTGCGCGGCGGGGCATCCCTACCTCGACCGCTTTCCCGTCCTACGGCCCTGAGTTTTTTTGAAAACCAGTCCCTTTGCGGCCTTTGCGACTCAAGCAAAAGAAGAACTACGAATCACACGAATCCTCGCGGATCGATTCGCGCGACTCTTGGTTTCTTCTCCGCAACCGACCTCAAAGCGTAAGGAAGCGATCGGCCCTGCGGACCAAGTCCTGCCGCGGCAGGAGCTCGGTCCGGGGGAAACGCGCCAGGGCCCCGATTCTGGTGCCCTGACCGGCGACCCGAATCTCGAAGAGGGGAACCTCGTTACCGTCGGCGATCCGATTGCCGTCCAGCTTGATTCCCATGCGGCTCAGATGGATGGCGTTCAGGTGCCCGCTGACGTGTTGAGCCGGGTGCCCCAGAACATCGGCCACCAGATCGAGACGGGACTCCAGAGACGCCAACCGGGGGATTTCCCGCACGAGCGTTTCCCCGATCTCGTCGATCTCCCGTTGCAGCTCCCGGCGAGACTTGCCGCTGCCTTCGGGGGCGGGCCGGTTCAGGCAGGTGACGAGAAAATTGCGACGATTCTCTAGCTCGGTGACCCTGATTTTCTCGTCCTTTGCGCGTGTGTGAATGTACGTCAGCAATCTGTCGAAGATGCAGCTCTTGAGCGAGCACCTGGCCTCTGCTTCGCTGGTGGCAGGAGAAAGGATCTGGTGGTCGCTGAAGTTCACGGTGGTCTGCATGACATCCTTTCGCACCGTGTCGCCGACCAATGACACCCCCAGCTGCCGGTGCTCTTCCATTTTCATGCACAAGAGCGCCCAACACTCTTCGGCCTCGGGGTTGGCCTCCAGCAGCTCATAGACTTCCGCGCTCCGGCTGAATAACTCTTGCAGGTGGTTGGGATCGGCAAAGAAGGCATTAACCTGGGGATCTTCGGAGAACGCGGCCCGGCTGCAGAGAACGGCCTCGGGAACCCCTTCCACCAGCGCGTCGATATAAAGAAAGGCCGTTGCGACCGGTTCTTTCAGACGCCGGGAATAACCGGACAGAAAACGCAGACGGCTATAAGTCCGGTCCACCACATGCTCAATCGCCTGCGTCAGGGTGCCGCTGCAGGACGACTCGGTGGCCTCCTCCTCGTCTTCATGCTTGAAAGCCCCTCCGAAACGCGAGAATAGCTCCCGGAGAAATGACCCCATCCTTCCCCCCTCACTTGTGATCGTTGCCTCGAATCTGCAGCTCCCGTTCCTGCATGGCAAGCAACCGGTTAGCTTCCTATCGGGGAGATCGGAATCTATCGGCTTCTCGGCACTGATTCCAGGTACTTCGTTCATCCTATTGGCCTTCCCATTGGTTTCCGCGGTTTCCTGTATAGGTCACGGAAACCGCACCAAAGGTGCCGCCACCCGGTTTATGCGGAAGAAAATGCGACTCGCGGATGGCATCCGGTTCATCCGTGACCAATCGCAAAAATGTCCGCGGCGATCACTACTGTCCGGGGAAATTATCAAATAGATTCAGTTGGTTATGGGTATAGGCAGTATCGCTTCTGGATTCCATTCTAGTAACCAACAGAGCTAGAAGAGTGTTTTCGAGTGAGGTCAGGCTCAGAATCTGTAAAATTGTGTAGAGACCAGATTTGCTGTCAAGGCGGTTCTTGATGATAGCGACGAGGATGTAAACCGAGATAGCGATCCAAATCTGGCTTTTGACCGCGTTCTCGGAGGTCCCGAAGAACGATTTGATGCGTAGGCATTGCTTGATCCACTTGAAGAACAATTCAACTTGCCAGCGGTATCGGTAGAGATCCGCCACCGTCTGCGCTGGAATGGCGAAGTTGTTGGTCAAGAAGATGTGGATAAAGGTTGGGATGTTGCCTTTTTGGTTGAGCGAAACAGTGCCCACGGAAAGACGGATAGGCGCAGGTCGATGGTAGAGGCATCGAGCGCATAAACCGCGTTGTCAAGATCAAGTCCCAAGCCCTCGTCGGCATACAGGGGGCGAGCGGTGCGAATCAATGCCTGAGCGAGATCTGCCTAGATACGCCAATCTCGGCGTTCTTTCGCATCGGCCACGGCGCTTCTGGAAACATTGCCCCGGATACCCCTGTGGTACCAACTTGATCCTTCTGGGCGCGCAGGCAAACTTCAATATCGCGCAGACCCTCACGATGGGTTAACTGCGCGAAGGTCATGCACAGGTATTGGTCGAGACAGGAAAATGTCTTCTTGTAGCGGTTGCCGTCGTACCGCACAACGCCTCGACGAAACGCATGCATCAGTAAAGAGTCAATGACCTGAGAAAAAACGAGCTTGCCGATGTGCATAACCGGGCCCCCAACAGCCCCAGAAGGGGATATTTGGGAGATGTGCGAGGTGATTCAAATCGGTGACACTCTTAAAGTGTCTGTTTTTCATTTCTTTACAAGGAGTTACGCAACAAGAACAAACGTCTTGTCGGACAGCGGTGCGCGGCGATATGATCTCTCGGCGAACCGGGATCAACCACCTGAAACGCTTGGCCTTCCTCCGCAGTTTTAGCCGCATAATGATAATAATCCTCAGTTAGCGGTACCGAACCACTCATCGTACAAGGCAAAGAGCTGCCAGCGTATGCTGGAAACCACAAGATATTGCTAAGGACTGTATAGGAAAGGTCCGCGCATGTAGACTGCGCAAGGGGTTATGCGGCCGTAGGTTGCGTTAAGACGCCAGCACCCATCCGGCAGACGATCAACGAACCTTTGCGCGTCGCAACGCAACACGTCCAGCCCTCCGTGCAGCGCCGAATAATTCAAGATTGCTTGGTGTTGCTCTGAGAAGGCGTGCCCCACGGATAAGTTTCTCCAGGAGCATGAAACGGGCAATGTTTTTGTGCAGGTTGACCACGTCTTCTTACCTGTCAAGTCCCGCCAGATTATAGACACGCTTTTTGAAGAGGTTGGGCTGTTTTTGGTACCAGTTTCTCATGGCTTGAAGAGGTGGAATGAGACCTAGCGCCTTTTGGGAGATGTGTTGATTATAGACCTGGACGTAGCGTTTGATGGTATCGGTCAGGTGCTCGGCGGAGTCGAAACGGGTGGTGGCCAGAACGTCGGCGATGCGCCCGTTGAAGCGTTCGATCATGCCGTTGGTTTGGGGAGTTCTCGGTTTGGTGAGCCGGTGCTCGATGCGGTTGTCGGTACAGACCCGATCGAAGGCATGGGCACCGGTCGGCTGGTGCTCGCCGGTGGTACAGAAGCGATCAGTAAATTCCTTGTCGTTGTCGGTGAGCACCTTGCTGATCGTGAACGGAGCTTTATCAATCAGGCGCGCGAGAAAGTCGCCTGCGGCGGTTGCTGACTTGTCCTCAAGGATCTCCACGTAAACCCAGCGCGTCGCCCGATCAACGGCAACGAACAGGTAGCGGCGTTGCTCCTGGTCCGGCATCTGCGGCAGGTACTTGACATCGACGTGCACAAAGCCCGGCGTATACGCCTTGAAGGTCTTCACCGGCGTCTTGGCGCTTTCCTCTTGGGGCATCAGCGCCTTGAGGGTAGAAATCCCGTGGCGGCGCAGACAGCGGTCCAGGCCTGAGCGGGAAACCGCGGGGTGGATGAACTCATGGGTTACTGCCAGCAGGTCATCGAGCGGCAGCAACAACGTCTTGCGCAGCTCGACCACCACCGCCTCCTGGACCGGGGTGAGGGTGGTGTGAAGCCGCTGGGGGCGGTGTGAAGCATCTTCCGTCCCCTCACGGCGACGCCATTTCGCCACCGTGTGGCGGTTAAGGTGGTAAGCCTCTGCTATCTCCCGGTTGCTTACCGACTCAGGCTGGGCCTGTATTTCCAGACGAATCGCCGGCGTCGTACGTGCATTCTCGTGGAGTTGGATATTCATGACCTGTGATGCCTCGACTCAGGTTGCGTGCTACCGTAAGGGTCAGCTCAAACTCTGCCGACCTCGCTTGTCTCTGCCTTCGCGGTTCCTTCCGCTTCCTCCTCAGCAAGCAACCATAATACCTCCCTAATACCTCCCTCGCTTGCAGCAGCGGATAGCTCCTCCTCGGTATATAATCACACGGGACCTGACATCTACCGCTTTCCAGCTCAATGATCGCCGAAGATGCTCTTCATAAGCACCTGTCATGCCCCCGGAAAATATCGTTCAGACCTCTCAGGCTATGCCTGTTGCATTCTATCATCCCCAGCAAAGTGCAGGTTCGCCCCGTACCTATCCGCCTGGGCGCACCCTGGTGTCGCTGGATCTTTCGGCGATAGGTGCGGGGCAAGCCTGCGCTTTACACTTTCCTGGCTGGAAATCCAATGCTATTAATCAAGGCAATGTTGTCGATTTGACAAGGATTGTTGGAGCCGGAAAGCACTGAAAATTGCGAGGAGCTTCACATCCCTGTGCCTGGATTCCGGCACTCCCCGCCGGAATGACGGCTTAACTTATGTGACATTGGCTTACAATTCGGCCCGGTGGTTCACAGTGCCGGCAAGCCGGCGCCAACCGCACGTGGTGGACCACCGCGGCCACGGCTGATGACTGAGAGCCGCTGCATCTCATTCATCGAAAAGCAATTTGTGCGTGCCCGCTCTGCGTCGAGGGGCCTGAACACATACGGGACGAGCGCATATAAGCTACTTTTCGAATAAGCGGCTCACAATCTCGCCGACACAGGTAGTCAGCCGCTTCGCCATGCCCAAGTCGAGAAACTCGTTCGGTCCATGGGCATTGGAGTGTGGACCAAGTACGCCGGTCACCACGAGCCGGGTATCTATCCGGGAAGGCCTGCACGAGCGCCGGCATGAAGGGAATCGAGAATCCCTCACTAGCGTAAATCGCGGGTCGGTCAAAAAATGTGGTCGAGGATTCCTGTAAAGCAGAGTCGAGCCAACCCGAAAAAGGTGGAGATTGCCAACCGCCGATCTCCCATTCCGCCTCGTAACTCACCCGCGCCTGATAGGGTGGGTCGGTCTGTAGAATCCGGGCCAGGGTAGCGCCGGCCCAGGTCGCGTCGAGGGTAGGCGGCAGGCGCAGTGACAGCTTGAGTGAGGTGCGCGGGCGTAGGACATTCCCGGCCGCATCCAGGGCTGGCAGGTCACCGGCGCCGGTTATTTCTAACGCGGGGCACCAAGTGCGATTGACGATATTGTCAAAGGTGGTCGCCCCCACCGTCGCTAGGTCTCCGATTACGGGCAGGCGCCGGAAGTGATCCGCCCCGAGCGCATCGGCGGCGCGCTCGATTTGCCCCCGTACTGGATGGAGGAATCGCCACGTGAAATGCTTCTACGACCTCTCCCGTCTCCCGATCTTCGATCCGATCGAGCAAGGCCCGGATAATTTGGAAGCTGGACGACACTACCCCGGAGGCATCTCCCGAATGTACCCCGTCCCGCAGGACTTCAACCATTAGGTTGCCGCCGATGAGTCCCCGCAAGGAGGTGGTCACCTAGAGCTGCTCGTAGTTTCCGCAGCCCGAATCCAGACATACCACCAGATCCGGGATACCGATCCGGTCTCGCAGCCGATCCAGGTAATAGGCCAGGTCCTGGCTGCTGCTCTCCTCGCTGCACTCCATGAGCAGTACGCACCTCGGAAAGGGAATCCCCTGCGCCTCCAGCAAGGAGATAGCCCTGATACAGGCAAAGACGGCATACCCGTCATCCGTACCACCCCGGCCATACAGGAGATCGCCATCACGTACCGGCGACCGGGGACCCAGACCCTCTCTCCATCCGGAGCAGGGCGGCTATTTGTCCAGGTGGCCGTAAAGTAGCACCTGTCCGGGCAGAGACCCCGGAATCTCGATCAGTAATAAGGGCGTGCGTCCAACACAGGTATGGACGGTTACTTGGGTGTCACTCGGGGCCTGTTCCTCACACCAGGCTTTGACTAGGGTCTGTTGAGATTCAGGATTCCCAAGCGTCGTGATTTGTGATTCAAGCTACCTTGTCGAAGGAGGTTTGGATGACGACGGAGCGTTTTGTAATTACGGATCGTCAATGTGCTTTGATGGAGCCGCATTGTCTGGGCAAGGAGACGGACCCTGTCCGGACGGGTGGCGACGGTTGTTTTTGGAGGCGGTGCTCTGGATTGCGCGGACCGGCAGTCCATGGCGTGACCTTCCGGCGCACTTCGGCAAATGGAATTCGGTGTTCAAACGGTTTCGCGATTGGGTGAAGGCCGATGTATTCCAACGCCTATTCGACGCCGTGTCGGATGAACGGACATGGAGTTCGCGATCCATCGTCAAGGTCCACCGGCACGGCCAGGGCGCAAGGGGGACTCAAAGCCAAGCCATCGGCAAGTCGAAGGGCGGGTTGACAACCAAAATCCTGGCCCTGACGGACGC
>Ga0209364_1000300_pt1 | contig 11548 bp, 9 predicted proteins | sample WorMetHERISLAND2_3_FD_187387 | JGI IMG/M metagenome (GOLD analysis project Ga0209364, IMG submission 187387) | Marine gutless worms symbiont microbial communities from Max Planck institute for Marine Microbiology, Germany - Olavius albidus HERON... | ecosystem: Host-associated > Annelida >... | reverse complement strand
AATCCTTGATCCGGTCCCATTGCCCATCCGTCAATTCCCTGCGAAGCATGACCAGGCCCCTCACCTTGCACTGGTCTCACTCGATCACACCAACCATGAATAGTCCGTTAACTGTCAACAGGACCTAGAACGCCTCGCGCTTTTTGCTCCCGTAATCGCTCAGAAACCCCGGCATTCGTCTAGCCGCCAACAGGCGGCTCAACGTGAGATCCGGGCGGCATTCGTCCTGGTCCTTCCGAAGCACGCCCCACAGATAACCGTGTCCTTTCTCGACGTGTCCGCATTCGCTGAGAAGGGCGGTCTCGAACACGGCCAATAGGGCATCGAAACCGTGTCTTCGGATGCCGTAAGCCAAAAGGTTGTCGTAAAGCCTCGGCGCATATTCATTGATCAGGTCCTCGGCCCTGGACCATAGAGCCATCTCCGAAGCCTTCTTCGGTTGATCCTCGTCCAGCAAACAGTTCGCCGCTCGGGCGATCTTCAATCCAGTCTTCGACGGAACGGAATGCGCCCACCCAAAGGACGTGCCCCACGTTCGTTTGAACGGTGACTTACTTTGGATAGGGCTCTTCGCAGGCAGGGCTTCTGCCGGAATCGATTCACCCTGACTTTCTCGAATCGGCTCGTCAGTACTAATTGGAGGGGTAGATTCCGCTTTAGGGGCGTAGGACTTTGCATCCTTATGCTGACGCGCCAAATTTTCTTCGAGAACGTAGACGTTCGTCCGGTGCCGGTAGGGCATGTCCGGGCGCTCGACGATCGTCAGCAAGCCAAGGACAGCCAGGCGCCTGTTGGCGAGCTGTACGGCCCGGTAGGACACGGCGGCCCTGTTGGCGATCTCCGTCACCGACGGGTCCCACCGGCCGGTGTCGTCGGCCAACCGGCAATGCAGGGCCAACACGATGATCTCCGTGTTGGTTAGCTCGTAATTGACGCGGTAATGCCAGGGCAGGGACTGCGCCGCGTGCTGTGCGCGCCGGCGAAGCTCCCGGGCGCCTTCCGACCGCGACGGATACCGGAACCGCTCGCCGTCCTTGGCCTTGCGCCTCAAAGGGCGCCGATCACCGTGCTCGGCCGCTCTACGGCCAGCCTCGGCGACGACGGCGGCCATCTTCTTTGGGTTGGTCTCCAGCTCGAGCGTCCGCTGTCGGGCGGACTCCTCGAATTGGCGGTTCAGTTCCGCCATTTGGTCTTTGATACTCACGAGGTCTCCTTTCTTCTCCGGAGACCGCCGAATTCAGGGTAAGCAAGTTCGTTTCGAAAAACGCAATATTTTGTTGCGTTCTCGATCCGCATCGCCTATATACGGGGAAGATTTTCGAGATCGTCCCCGCTTCGGCGGTCAAGTTTTAAAAGGTCCACGGCGCCAACCGCGGGCCTTTTTTCATGGGTGCTTTACTGTTCTCCTCGTCTCATGACAGTTGCGTATGGGCTCGAAAGGGCAGGGGCCTTTGGCCCGCCCTTCGGCGACACAAGCATTTCCGGGGAAGCCGCTGCGCCCCAACGAACGCCATATCTGGCTTTCTTCGTTCGAAGCGACGCAACGCCTAGTAGTCATTACTACATATCCAGAAAAGTTAAAAAAGTCACCTATATACAGTATGAAATTTGCGAGGACGCGAGTCTTTGAAATCCGCCGCCAACCGAACCGGTCGCAAACCCTCGTGATTCCGCCGTTTCCCGCCGTCACGAAAATCCGACGAAGTTCTCGAACCTCTTTGTGAAAAGAACGCGAATCGGGGGAATCGCCGTCGCCCGATTCGCAAAGGGCGCCGTTTTGACAAACGCGCCGATCTGATTCATGCTTCTTGTGGTGCTAACAACACCTGACAGGCGGAGCCGCCCCCGATAGTGGCGGTTTCTGTTGCTCCTGAGCCCGGAGTCCGCGAACTAAGGCCCTCGGGCACGAATAAGCGGGCGCGTCCTGTTACGCGTTGTTAGCTCCGGGCACCAGCGCCTTTCGCTGGACGGTCTAACAAGCCGGTAACAGGAGCCAAAAGTGAACCATCACACCACCAGCGGCGGACTCCGTCCGCCTCCAGGCGTGCGCCCGATCGGAGATCCGGCGCGCGTTCGTCACCATAGCCGGGGCCGACGCCAAGCCCGACTACTCCTATCCCGGATGGTTCGCCATGCTGTTCGCCGCCGGCATGGGCATCGGGTTGATGTTCTTCGGAGTTTCCGAACCCATCTCGCACTTCTCGTCGTCCATCGCCGAGGGCGCGGGGTCGCCGGACAGCTGGACGCCGCTCGCCGGCAATCCGGACGAGGCACGCCGCCTCGCCATGGCCGCCACCATTTTCCACTGGGGCCTGCAAGATAGTGATCTCACCGGAATCCACGAGACTAGGTCTTAAAATCTGCGATTTCAATAGATCAGACGCAAGATCAGATGTACAAAGGGCAAACGGCTCACGGCAAGATCGACATGGGCTGTCAGTCGACCATGGTTCCAGCACGCCATTTCGCGCACTCTTCGGGTGCCGCCGACCAGACGACTTGGCATCTTTTGTCCGAGCACCTTGACGGGACGGGCCGGCGCGCGGCGGCCTTTCTCGCAGCTGTGGGTTGCGCAGAGCTGGCGCAAGCCGCCGGACTTCTGCACGACCTCGGCAAGTATTCCCGGGAATTTCAAGGTCGTCTGCATGGCGATCAGAGCCGCGTCGACCATTCGACGGCGGGGGCGAAGATCGCGCAAGCGCGTTACGGCCCGCTCCTGGGCAAGGTACTGGCCTTCTGCATCGCCGGCCACCACGCCGGTCTCGCCAACGGCGTCGAGGACGGGCGCACGCGGGCGCTCCGCTGCCGCCTTGAGCAGGAGTTCGGCTCGGGGCTTCCCGTGCTGGACGACGCTTGGCAGAGGGAGGTGGCTCTGCCGCCGGTGATCCAGCCACCTTCGCTGAAGTTGAAAAACCAAAAGGGCGTCGGCTTCAGCATAGCTTTTTTCACCAGGATGCTGTTTTCCGCCTTGGTGGATGCGGATTACCTGGATACCGAGGCCTACTTCGCCTCGCTCGAGGGCGAAAGTCCGCCGCGCGGCGATCATCCGCCCCTTGTCGATCTCCAGAGGCGGCTCGACAGCTATCTCGAAGAGCTGACCTCATCGGCCGAGTCGAGCGCAGTGAACGCCCTGCGCGGTTCCGTGCTGAGCCACGCGCTGCTGAGCGCCGATCTGGCCCCGGGATTGTTTTCTCTGACAGTGCCGACCGGCGGGGGCAAAACCTTCGCTTCACTGGCCTTTGCGTTGCGGCATGCCGTTCGACATGGGCTGCGGCGCGTGATCTACGTGATCCCTTTCACCAGCATCGTCGAGCAGACGGCGCAGGTGTTTCGCGATGCTCTGGGCGACGATGGCGACGGCTTTGTGCTCGAGCATCACAGTGCCTTCGAGGAGGGGATGCACGCGTGCCGCGAGGCGCGCGACAAGCTGCGTCTGGCGATGGAGAACTGGGACGCGCCGGTAGTCGTGACCACGGCCGTGCAGTTCTTCGAAAGCCTGTTCGCCCACCGGCCGTCGCGCTGCCGCAAGCTGCACAACATCATCAACAGCGTCGTCATCCTGGACGAGGCGCAGACGCTTCCCTTGGCACGGCTGCGGCCCTGCGTCGCCGTGTTGAACGAACTGGCGCGCAACTACCACAGCAGCATCGTCCTGTGCACGGCGACCCAGCCAGCACTTTCGGAACCCAAGTTTCGAGACGGCTTCGAGGGCGTGCGGGAGATCGCCCCAGATCCACCCGGCCTCTATCGCGCCCTCGAACGGGTCCGGGTCCACAAATTAGAGGCTCTGGACGATGCCACCCTGGCTGCCCGGCTGCGCGCCACCGACCAAGTCTTGTGCATCGTCAATACGCGCCGTCACGCTCAAGCACTCTACGGCGCAATCGCCAAGGAAAGCGGCGCTTGCCATCTGACAACGTTGATGTGTGCGAAGCACCGCTCGGCAGTGCTCGCCGACCTGCGGCTTGACCTGAAGGAAGGAAAGCCCGTCCGCCTCGTTGCAACGTCCCTGATCGAGGCCGGAGTCGACGTCGACTTCCCGGTCGTATACCGTGCCACCGCCGGGCTCGATTCGATCGCCCAGGCAGCCGGTCGCTGCAACCGTGAAGGGCGCCGCGCCTGCGGCGAAGTCCGCATCTTCGAGCCTGCGGAGGGCGAGGGCCGCGAGCCGCCGCCGGAGGTGGCACAATTCGCCGCGGCGGCACGCGGCATCATGCGGCGGCACGACGATCCGCTGACACTCGAGGCGGTGAATGCCTATTTCGAGGAGATCTACTGGCTGAAGGACGACGAACTGGACGCCAAGGGCATTCTCAAGCGGATCCGCGAGCGCGGCGACAGTCTCGATTTCCCTTTCGAGACCATCGACGAGCTGTTTCGCGTCATCGAGACGCCACTGGTGCCGGTGATCGTCCCCTATCGGGGATCGGGGGGCGGGGACCGCACCATCGACGACCTGGTCAAGGAGTTGCGCCGTGTCGAGCGGCCCGTAGCGCTTGCGCGAAGATTGCAGCCTTACATCGTGCAAGTATCACCCAATACACGAAATAGCCTGATCTCCGCCGGAGCGGCTGAGATCATTCGTAGCGATGAGTTCGGCATACAGTTCGTGCTTCTCAGCAACGAGGATCTCTACAATCTGGAAACTGGACTGTCCTCGGACGATCCGACATTCAAAAACGCAGAAAAATTGATTTGGTAACTATTGATTTGGTAACTATTGATTTGGTAACTATTGATTTGGTAACTATTGATTTGGTAACTATTGATTTGGTAACTATTGATTTGGTAACTATTGATTTGGTAACTATTGATTTGGTAACTATATTGAAAACTATGATCTTTATGAAGTTGAATTAAACGGCTCTTATCCTGTTGGCGTCTGATCGGAAGCGCTGGTGTGTCGAGGGTAAAGCTTTGTTTCGAAGTGAAATCCTGCCTCAGAACTCTTGAATTCGAGGTGAAGGACAGGATCGGATATCCACAGGACCGATATCGACGATCTGGCGTATACGATCATGGATCGGAACAAGAGTTCATAGTTTAACGATTACAGCGCCGTTCCCGGCCGCGACGCCGGGGGAGGCGGATCGCTGTTTCAAGGGGGCGAATGACTTACGGGGTGAAGCTGCATGTCTGGGGCGATTACGCCTGCTTTACCCGCTTGGAGATGAAGGCGGAGCGGGTCTCCTATGACGTGATGACGCCCTCGGCGGCACGCGGCATCCTGGAGGCGATTCATTGGAAGCCGGCAATCCGCTGGGTAATCGACCGCATCCATGTGCTGAAGCCGATCCGCTTCGAGACCATCCGCCGTAACGAAGTGGGTAACAAGATCCCGGAGACCAAGGCGCGCTCAGCCATGAAGCGCGGCTCCCTTGAGGACCTGTTCACGGTGGTCGAGAACGACCGGCAACAGCGTGCGGCGGCGGTTCTGCGCGACGTCGGTTATGTCATCGAGGCGCACTTCGAACTGATCGACCGTGCCGAGCCGGACGATACGGCGGCCAAACACCACAACATGTTCAAGCGCCGGGCCGCCAAAGGGCAATGCTTCCATCGCCCCTGCCTTGGGGTCCGGGAATTTCCGGCCGATTTTACGCTGATTGAGGCCGACCTGCCGGCCAGCGCGCTAGCCGAGGCCGAGCGCGACAGCGATCTGGGCTGGATGCTTCACGATATCGACTATGCCAAAGGCATGGTGCCTCGGTTCTTCCGGGCTAGAATGAAGGACGGCGTGATCGCGGTCCCGCCCTTCGACGCCGCGGAGATCAAGACATGACCATTCTTCAGGCGCTCGACGGCTATTACGAGCGACTCGCAAAACGAGATGCGGTGCCACCCTTTGGCTATTCGCGAGAAAAAATCTCCTATGCGCTTGTCCTCTCACCTGAGGGGGAGGTTGCGGACCTCCATTGCCTGCTCGAAACTTCGGGGAAGAAGCCCCTGCCGAAGCTCTTAGCGGTACCACAGGCGGTCAAGCGCACGTCCGGCATCAAATCGAACTTCCTTTGGGACAAGACGTCCTACGTGCTGGGTGTCTCACGGCGGGTGGGGGAGCGCGTTGCCCAAGAACACGCCGATTTCAGGGCGACGCATGAAACCGCGCTGGCCGACGCGAAGGATGAAGGCCTGGTGGCGCTTCGCGGGTTCATCTTCCAATGGACGTCAGAGCAGTTCGAGGCGTTGCGGTTGTTCTCCCCCGATATGCTCGATACCAACCTGGTATTCCGTCTCGACGGCGAACGAGGCTACATCCATGAGCGACCGGCAGCTCGCGATTTGGTTGCATCTCGTAAGACTGCAACCGCTGACCAAAGTGGCTTCTGCCTGGTCACCGGCGACACGGCGCCGATCATGCGCCTCCACACGCCAATCAAAGGCGTCCAGGGTGCACAGACTTCCGGCGCCGCTCTGGTCTCCTTCAACCTCGAAGCTTTCGAATCCTTCGGCAAGTCGCAAGGGAACAACGCGCCGGTATCGGAGCGCGCGGCCTTCGGCTACGGCACCGCACTCAACGCATTGCTCGAGCGGGACAGCCGAAACCGGCTGCGCATCGGCGACGCGACGACCGTCTTTTGGGCAGAAGCTGATGGCGTTGGCGAAGACGCCGCAAGAGCTGCGGAGGACGCCTTCGCCATGATGGCCGACCCGCCAACGCATGAGCAGGAAGCACGGAAGGTTGCGGATGTCCTCGAGAATATCGCCACGGGCCGACCTATCGAGGAATGTGTGCCGGAGGTCTGCCCTGACACCCGGTTCTACGTGCTCGGCTTGGCGCCCAACGCTGCCCGACTCTCTGTGCGCTTTTGGCATCGCGACGACATCGGTTGCTTGGCCAAACGAATTGGCCAGCACTGGCACGATCTTCGGATCGAGCCGCAACCCTGGAAGACGCCGCCGGCGGTCTGGCGCCTGCTCTACGAGACCGCGTCCCAGAGAAAGGCCGAAAACATTCCACCGTTGCTCAGCGGTGCCTTAATGCGCGCGATTCTGACTGGTAACTCCTATCCGCGGAGCCTGCTCGCAACGATCGCCATGCGCATGCGGGCCGACCGTGAGGTGACTGGTCTTCGGGCGGCGCTCTGCAAAGCCTGTCTTGCCCGTGATTTCCGCCTCGCGCACGAGGCTAGCCTTGATTTCAAGAAGGAGGACGTACCCGTGGCTTTGAACCGTGATGAACCCAACCCCGCCTACCGCCTCGGGCGGCTCTTCGCCGTTCTTGAGGACACTCAACGCGCCGGCCTTGGGAAGGTCAACACGACCATCCGCGATCGCTACTTTGGAGCCGCCTCCGCGGCGCCGGGCACTGCTTTTCCGATGCTGATCCGAAACGCCAAGAACCACCTGAAAGCAATCCGGGGAAAGCAAGGACAAGGCTTAGCCAACTGGTTCGAAAAGGAGATTGGCGGCATTCTCGATGGCCTCGCGGACACGGCCTTTCCCCGCAGCCTGTCCCTCAATGACCAGGGCCGCTTCGCTATCGGCTACTACCAGCAGCGCGAATCGCTCCATCGCGGAAGGCGTGATGATACTTCGACGGTGCTTCGAGACGCCGAACTCGATGATCGCGAAGAGGAGGTTTGAGCCATGACCGCGATCCGGAATCGATATGACTTCGTCTATCTTTTCGACGTTACGAACGGCAATCCGAACGGTGATCCCGACGCCGGTAACCTGCCGCGCTTAGACCCGGAGACCAATCAGGGGCTGGTCTCCGACGTCTGCCTGAAGCGCAAGATCCGAAACTTGGTTGCGCTGGTCAAAGGCGATGAGGCCGGCCATGAGATCTACATGGCCGAGCGCGCGATCCTAAACAACCAGCACAAGCGCGCCTGGCAGGTCGCAGGCCTCGATACCAGCAAGGTAGAAACGCTGAAAAAGCTGCCGAAGGACAAAGCCAAGGCGCATGAACTGACCGCCTGGATGTGTGCCAACTTTTACGACATCCGAACGTTCGGCGCGGTCATGACGACCGGTGTGAACTGTGGTCAGGTTCGGGGGCCCGTGCAATTCGCCTTTGCCCGTTCGATCGAGCCGGTTCTGCCGCTAGAGATATCCATTACGCGCATGGCTGCGACGACCGAGGCGGACGCCGAGTCCAAGGGCGACATCCGCACCATGGGCCGCAAGCACATCGTGCCTTACGGACTATACCGAACGCACGGGTACGTCTCGGCGAAACTGGCCGATGACAGCAGGAAGGGAACCGGTTTTTCAGAAGACGATCTGGACCTTCTTTGGACGGCACTCGCTCAGATGTTCGAGCATGATCGATCAGCTGCCCGCGGTGAAATGGCGGCGCGTCGGCTGATCGTCTTCAAGCACGAGTGCGCGCTTGGCAACGTCCCTGCGCACGAGTTGTTCGATCGGGTTACGGTAACCCGTGTCTTCGAGGGTGAGGAATATGACCCAGGGGAGCGGCGGAGCCACAATCTGCCGCCTGCGCGCAGCTATGGCGACTACGCCGTTTATGTCGATTGGAGCAACCCGCCGAGTGGCGTCGAGTTGATGGACATGATCTGAAAGACGCTTCGATGGCGGATGTGCAACAAACCACGGTGGGGAACGGGGAAGGAGGCGACCCTCTTTCTCTGTCGGCGCTGCAGCACTATCTCTACTGTCCACGACAGTGTGCGCTGATTCACGTAGAGCGGCTATGGGTGGAAAACCAGTTCACGGCTGAGGGGCGGCTACTCCACGCGCGGACCGACCTCGGCGGCGAGGAGGCACGCCAAGGCCTGCGCATCGCACGAGCCGTTCCGATCCGCTCATGGCGGCTTGGCGTGGTTGGCGTTGCCGACGTCATCGAGCTACGTGGCGGCGAGCCGGTCCCGGTGGAGTACAAGCGCGGCCGCCCCAAGGCGCACCGGGCCGACGAGGTGCAACTTTGTGCGCAGGCCTTTTGCCTGGAGGAGATGTTCGGGACCACGGTGGCGGAGGGCTTTCTGTTCTACGGGTCAATCCGGCGGCGTCGAGCGGTTGCCTTGGATGCGGAATTACGCACGCTGACCACCAGCACGGCGGCGGATGCACGACGTCTGATGATGGAGGGACGCACGCCGCTGCCGGTTTACGAGGCGCACAAATGCGAGGCCTGCTCCCTGAAGGCAGAGTGCCATCCTGAGCGCCTCACCAAGCGCGTCTCGATTGGCCGTTGGCTGGCAGCGCGCATCGATGAGTGAGGGGGATTGCGCCGTCACCTCAATACCCTCTACGTCACCACTGAAGGCGCTTGGCTGCGCAAGGATAGGGCCAACGTCGTGATCGAACTGGACGGCGCCGAGCACGGCCGGGTCCCTGTCCATATGCTGGGAGCTTTGGTGTGCTTCGGCCGCGTCGGTATGTCGCCGCCGCTGATGGGATACTGCGCCGAACAAGGTGTCTGCATCTCGTTCATGACCGAGCAAGGTCGGTTCCTGGCCCGGGTCGAAGGGTCGGTCTCCGGCAACGTGCTGCTGCGTAGGGCACAGTACCGTGCCACCGATGACGAAGCGCTGGCCGCTGCCCTCGTGCGTGACATCGTCAGCGGTAAGATCTTGAACCAGCGCGCTGTTCTCCGTCGTGCCCTGCGCGATCATGGGAGCGGCATGGAAGAGGATGCCCGATCGAAGCTGACAACCGCCGAGCGACGCCTAAGCGACGCCGCCCGGCGCGCCCAACGGCCGCAAGGCGTGGATGAATTGCGAGGCATCGAAGGCGAAACCGCGCGGGTCTATTTCGAGGTTTTCGACCACTTGGTGAGAGGCGAGCGGCCAACCTTTCGCTTCACGCGGCGCTCGCGGCGACCGCCGCTCGATCCGATCAATGCGCTGCTGTCGTTCCTTTATGTCCTGTTGCTGCACGACTGTCGGTCAGCCTTGGAGACGGTAGGCCTGGACCCTGCAGTCGGTTTCCTGCACCGCGAGCGGCCTGGCCGGCCCAGTCTTGCGCTCGACATCATGGAAGAACTGCGCGCCGTGTTCGCCGATCGCGTGGCGCTTTCGCTCATCAACCGGCGGCAGCTTTGCGGACGGGACTTCGAGCCAGCCGTCAGCGGCGCTGTTCTGCTGAGCGAAACGGGGCGCAAGACGGTCCTGGTCGCCTGGCAGGAGCGCAAGAAGGACGAACTGACTCATCCCTTTCTGGGCGAGAAGACGACGCTCGGGCTGGTGCCCCTGATCCAAGCGCAACTGCTTGCACGCCGGCTGCGCGGCGAGATAGACGGCTATCCGCCGTTTACTTGGAAATGAGCTCACATCATGCTGATGCTGGTGACCTACGATGTAAATACCACCGATGGTGCCGGCCGACGGCGGCTGCGCCGCGTGGCTCGGATCTGCAGGGATTTCGGTCAGAGAGTTCAGCTCTCTGTTTTTGAATGTCAGGTCGATCCGGCGCAATGGACCAGCCTTCGGGCGCTTCTGATCAAAGAGATCGACGAGAAGACGGACAGTCTCCGCTTCTACCGTTTGGGATCGAACTGGCGACCGAGAGTCGAGCACGTGGGAACTAGGCCAGCGCTCGACCTGGAAGGCTCGCTGATCTTCTGACGCCGCGCGAACTCCAAGCGATCACAGAACCCCTGGGTGGTTCGCAATCTACCGAATGAACTGAAATCAAAGGAGTTTTCACCTGTGACGCGGCTTCGCTCACGCAAATTATCGGGCCCGACCGACAGGCTCGCACGCACCACCCTATTTACCGTTCTTTAACAAGCGAATAGAATGGCACGGTCGCCCCCTACGCGGGGGCGCGGATTGAAACTACGTGATCACGTTCCCAGGCGACCCGACGACGAGTCGCCCCCTACGCGGGGGCGCGGATTGAAACCGGCCTGACTGCGACGTTAAGCCAGGACGCGCCGGTCGCCCCCTACGCGGGGGCGCGGATTGAAACTCGTGAACATCGAGCATCACGTTCCGAGCGGACGGTCGCCCCCTACGCGGGGGCGCGGATTGAAACGGATAATCGATCCGCCATCTGCTGGGCGGCCTCGTCGCCCCCTACGCGGGGGCGCGGATTGAAACGTTAGCGCGGTCAATTTTGAGAGCTCGATCGCCAGTCGCCCCCTACGCGGGGGCGCGGATTGAAACCAGATTCTAGAGATATAGATTCCTCTGGCGAGTTGTCGCCCCCTACGCGGGGGCGCGGATTGAAACCAGAATGGGCCGATGATCCGGGATCATGGCGACGGTCGCCCCCTACGCGGGGGCGCGGATTGAAACGAGATAGGCGGCGATCAACATCTTGGTGTCGGTGGTCGCCCCCTACGCGGGGGCGCGGATTGAAACCAGAGTCTAGAGATATAGATTCATCTAGCGATGTGTCGCCCCCTACGCGGGGGCGCGGATTGAAACAGCTGATTCAGGACATTTACCTAAGAGCGGGATGGTCGCCCCCTACGCGGGGGCGCGGATTGAAACCCATTATCTATAGGGGTTGTCCTAGCTAAGGACGTTTTTGTCTCGAATTCACCCATGTCTTTAATTGGTTAAGCAGTTCCCGGTGATCACCTCCATTGAACCGCCATTCGCACTCCTTTAGGAACAGGTGAAAGCTCTGTTTC
>Ga0209364_1000298_pt1 | contig 11588 bp, 5 predicted proteins | sample WorMetHERISLAND2_3_FD_187387 | JGI IMG/M metagenome (GOLD analysis project Ga0209364, IMG submission 187387) | Marine gutless worms symbiont microbial communities from Max Planck institute for Marine Microbiology, Germany - Olavius albidus HERON... | ecosystem: Host-associated > Annelida >... | reverse complement strand
GTCTAACTTCTTTGCTGAACGTGTCATAAATCTTTGGAACAACTTGCCTATTGATACAGTCGATTTTAGTTCACTTTCCAGTTTTAAACGCTCAATAAGACTCATACATCTTCCTTCCCTTACTCATTAATTCCTTCCTACCTTATTTTTTTGCTTAATGTTTCCCGTATATTGTATGTTTTGCTTTGCTACTATAGTGTTTAATACTCGTGTTAATGTGTATTTCCAGGGCAACCGTAAGTGCAGTTTCCTGCCTGGTTGTGCCTGCCTTTATTTGTATTGACTTACTCATAGGTGTTTTGAAAATAAATGATGATGATGATGAAATTGAGCACCAGCTTACTGGTTGGGTTTAAGGCGGGATGCTTTTACTTGTGTCGGGACTCAGGTGGCAGGCAACACTGTGTGAACACATAATGGCATGTCCTTTTAGCTCACGAGCGAGCGTAATAAGCGAAAAAATCGCCATTTTCGACGACCGCACTCTCATCTGTTGCCTTCTCTCCAGCGAACCCCCGCGAATATCCGTATAAATCTTACCTTGCTAGAAACCACGATCCCTATGCTACATTTGTTGCCGCTGACAGTGTAGGCCTACGCGTAGCTCAGCAAATTTTAGAACAGTTTCGTCCGAAATCCAGTAACGCCAATACATTAGATGCCGAGCCCGAAACAGATTTCAACGCAAAACGGCCATTCAAGGTCATTCAAGGTCATATATTTCGATGTCATTGAAGAGCCACTAATGGGCTACATAGCACAATGTAATACTGGTGGCCTTGGAAGTTGGATGTGTATATTCAGAAGATATAGCGAGCGAAAGAAGCAAAAATCGCCATTTCGACAACCACACTTTTATTTGACGACGCCCTCTCTCCAGCGAAACCCCCGAATATCAGCATAGATGTTACCTTAATAGAAAACAGGATCCCTGGGCTACATTTTGCCGTTGAGAGTACCGGTCTATCTTATTGCCTTTCAAGGTCATCAGCTCATCGATTTCGGCACCAATCGAAAGCGCGTGTACGTATTCCTAATAATGGTATGTGGTCAACAGCAACTTGGACCCTATCTTGCATCGTTTCAGAGATACGACGGCTTAATGTAGAAAATCAACAATTTTCCCTACCCCACTCGTATTCGAGCTAAAATTTAAGGGTGTTCCCTTTGAAGTAGGAGTAGATCCGTGATGTCAGGGTTTGCCGGGAGCCAGGTCCCTAAGCTAATCATCCGTGAAATTATTTTTGCAGAATTCCAATGCGTGTGATCACAGTCTACCAACGTTACAGACGGACGGACAGACGGACAGACGACTTATGGCAATACCGCGCTCCGCTATGCTTCGCACGGTAAAAACGAATAAAGCTAGCGTCGTGATTTTTCTTCTGACAGCACGAAAACTCTAGTTTCTGTGAATACCCGGATCATCCCGAAATTCGAAAGGGACCACCCCAACCGAGGGCGATTTATCAGACTGGGGGTGAATACGAACTGGCGATTTTCGACCTTTAAACCATCATATCTTCGAAATGGCGCAAGATAGGATCAATGTTGCTTGGCTGACGACCCATCTTTCAGTTGACGCCCCATCTCCAGCGAACCCCCGAATATATTGATATAGACTTCATCTTGCTACCTGTAAAAACTAAGATTTCTGTGCTATATTTTGCCGCTGACAGTACGGTTTATCGCATAACGGATGTTCAAGGTCAGTACAGGGTCATCCAAGGTCGTTGATTTTAGTGCCAATCGAAAGCGCGTATGCGACTTCCTGTTAGTGATCAACAGCAACCTTGGTCATATCTTGCACCGTTTCGAAGCACGCCGTGGCTTAAAGGCCGATGTACGGACAATAGCCCGCTGGACAAGTGCTCCAACGGACATGTGCCTCTCGGACAAGTGCCCCCAGGACATGTGCCCCGGTTTAGTGACCATCCCGGACAATCGCTTCCCCCTCGAAAGCAGCAGGAAAAATAGTCAAGTGCTTAACGTATTTATGCGTATGCGTATGCGACTTCCTGTTATTGGTCAACAGCAATCTTGCACCGTTTCGAAGCACGCCGTGGCTTAAAGGCCGATGTACGGACAATAGCCCGCTGGACAAGTGCTCCAACGGACATGTGCCCCTCGGACAAGCGCCCCCAGGACATGTGCCCCGGTTTAGTGACCATCCCGGACAATCGCTTCCCCCTCGAAAACAGCAGGAAAAATAGTCAAGTGCTTAACGTATTTAGGCGGCCCATGCGCCTGACCGCCCACCCCGCCCCCCTTGAAGGTGAAAATGTACTAAAATTTAATGAAAAAAATAATTTCTATGCTGAATTTTGAACACTTTCGAAAATGTACACCTGAAATGTACCCATTGGGCACCCCGACCCATTTTCAGATTTCTTAAAGCGCCACTGAGAGAAATCCCCATCCCACACTTTTGTGTGTCGCTAACTGCATGAAAAAAGTGCTGGGAAAAGTCACTTCTAGAATTAGTTCAAATCAAAATCAAAATCACACATCGAGAACGTGATTTCAAATCAAATAAAAAAGTCCAACTGAAAGTGATTTTAAAATAAAACTAGAAGGGCGTGGCAGAGCCCGGCATGAGGCCGCCCGGCGCCCTAGTCCGAGTGCAAAATCAATTCAGGAAGACGAAATTCCTCTAGCAGTAATGGCAGGTCGCATGAAAAAGTTTAGTGAGCATACTTCCACTATCCCGGAAGTTATGGACTCTAGCACGCTGAATTTAAACCCAATTTTTAAGTTTTCGCGATTTTTTTTTCTTGGGGGGGGGCAACCTTCGGGTGAGTGCTTGTAAGCCTTGGTCAATCTCTAGCGTGTGTAAAAATTTCGGGGCCCAGCACCCCCTAAGGGCCGAAATATAGTCTCTCGAAAAAGTTCATTAGGGTGTAAATTTATTAGAGTCAATAACTTTCTCGTTAGTGGACCGAAGTACACCAAGTTTTTCCGCATAACGTGGGAGGGGTTGTAGATGATCAAGAGCATTTACGGTTTTTGATACAATGATCCTTTGAGGAGATATTCGCGATCAAAGTCGAAAATTGTCAAAAATCGCGAAAAATTTTGGACGATTTTGTTGCCTTCACAAATTTTTGGGGGCGGGCATTGTAAAAATTGTACCCAATTTATCACCATTGCCTCGCGTGACGTCGACTGAAAAAAGTCCCGTGAGGATAGCTCCCACTAGCCTGGAAGTTATTGTAACAGGCTAAAATTTAGGCCAGACTTTTAATTTTCACGATTAAAAATTTTTCGGGGGGACCCCCGTCCCAGTTGGGGTGTGCGCTAGGTAGCCCTGGTCAATGTCTAACGCGTATAAAAATTTCATGGCGCAGCACCCCCTAAGGGCCGAGACATAGTTTCCCGAAAAAAAATCCATTAGGGTGTACATTTATTAGAGTCAATAACTTTTTAGTTTGTGAACCAAAGTACGCCACATTTTTTGTCCTAACGTGGGAGAGGTTGTAGATGATCAAGAGCTTTTCCGATTTTTGATATGTTGATTCATTCCATAGATACTTTACAGACTGTTAAGTTCTTTATAACAATCGTCCAGATAGTTGAGAACTTCCACTTTTGCCCTGATTCAATGCCAGATATAGGCCTATGACAGTGACCTAACTATTGAAGGTTCTGGTGATTTCAACAGTGATATTGATTTCGAAGCTTAAAATTAAATTGAACATCACTGATTACATGATTTGAAATCAAAATCAAAAATCACTAGTGAGAAATTGATTTCAAATCAAAATCAAAAGATCACTAAAGTGTTTCTGAATCGCGATTGTAAATCAAATGATTTTAAGTCACTCCCAAGACTGTATGAAACTAACTCACCAGTGAAAACTGAAAACGTCAAGGAAATCATACAGATGTAAACAATAGTTACAGTTTCAGTAACCATGAATGACCTCCAGAAAGGCATTGAATGTCACCTTTTTGTTACAAGACAAATAAGCTTAATTCTCATGGAGGAAGTCAAGAACAGACTGACCGGAAGACGTGCCAAAAGAAGATAGATGCACGGTGCACCACATTGAAACAATCTTTTAGCCTTTAATATAATGACACACTTTTTTTACCGTTCTACATTATTTGCAGAGGTAAGTCCTAATTTCAGCGCAATCACGTAAGCTGCCAGCGAAATCACTATTTTGTAAGCTGCCAGTGATTGTAATTAATTAATGCAACCATCGGTTGAAAAGTACAAGATATCAGCAACAGTCAATAATTACATATCAGTGAAAACATTCAAGACATAGTATAACAAATTAACAATGCATAAAACAAGCAGGCCTAATACTTTTTACCGCGCGAAGCTACACCTAGCGCGGTATTGCCAAGACAAGTTGTCCGTCTGTCCGTCTGTCTGTCCGTCCGTCTGTAATGTTGAGGTATCGTGGTCATATAGGTTCGAATTCTTGGAAAATAATTTCACGGCTAGCCAAACCTTTTTAGCTTTCTGCAGACCCCAACATGACGGATCTACTCCAAAGGGAACACCCCCAGATTTTAACCGATATATAGGAATGCGTAGGGAAAATTGTCGATTTTCGACATTTAAGCCGCCGTATCTCCGAAAGAGTGCAAGATAAAGTCCAAGTTACTATTGACCACTAATAGGAGTATGTATGCGCGCTTTCGATTGGTACAAAAAATTGCTGACCTTGAATGACCTCTGAGCTAGATTTGACGTCATTGATTCCTTAAATGCCGCAAAAATGGCGAAATTCAGCTTATTAATGACTCCAACGCTATGTAGAGTGGTTGGATGCATTATGTCTATTAGACTTACGTATTCCAGCGCTGATGCACTTACATACTTATTGACTTACTTACACAGTTGGCTCTGCGCGTATAAAACCGGCAATATCTACGAAACGGTTGAAGATAGAGCGAAAGTTACTATTAACGGCCTATATAAAATCTTACACGGGCTTTCGATTGCCGCCAAAAGTGTATGACCGTGAATCGCATCTGAGCGAGATTTAATGTAATTGATTCTTTAAATGCCGCAAAATGGCGAAATACAGCTTAGTAATAACTCCGACGCCATGTAGAGTGGCTGGAAGCATTATATCTATTAGGCTTACGGATTCAAGCGTCTGTGCACTTACTTACTTACTTACTTACTTGTTTACTTGCAGAATAACCAGTGTTTTGGCGACTGGCCTGTGATCTAGTTTCCTGACTTTTCAGGGGCTGATTTGTCTTCCCTTCCACTGCCTTGGCCCTAAAATAATAAACGTACTGTATGTATAGCACTTTACTGCGGCATCGCGCGGTTTGCGCTGCTACTGCATGCCTCGTGTTATAGAAAGTTGAGTTTTATCGTCTACTTCTCTCATTTTACTGGACAGTTCAAAACTTTTCTTGTTCGCTGTATTGCATTCTATGATTCTATCCCCAATTTGCATTTTAGCATGCAACACGACATTTATAAAATGTCCATAATCGTAAACCATTTGGGGAGCTTACGATGCTCCTTAAGACCCTGTAGTGGGCTGATGATGGGATAAACCCCGAACTCATCTCCATTCCCTCAACCGTCGCCTCATGTCATTATGTCCCCTCTTGAACAAAATTTTCTGGCTTTGAGAATAGGAGATATGTGAGAGGATTTAGCAGCTTTAACTACAACATGAGCAAGAGAATTTTATAAGTTGTAGGTCTACGCCGCCTGAGAACCTTCTGGTTGGCAGGTTACATAGAAGACGGGACACACAAGAAGTATCACTGGTCATTAAGCTTATTTCACACATCAACGGCAAGGCAATTGCTTTTTTCAGGGAATAAGCGCTCGCGGAAATCAGCGGCGTCTTTGCGCTAATCACCCTAGTAAAAAGAAACAACTGTCGTTGTCCGTAGTTAGGGCAGGGCAGTTACTTACTAGTTACTATACTTACCAGTGATGGGCAATAGGTGACAGAAAAGTTACTAAGAAATAGCTTCACTACTTTTAGTTAGGCCAGTAGTTTAACAGTCCGTGCTGACATCTAGAAAACTTCAGTTAATGCCGTTTGGGGTCCAAATGGACCCCAATTTCTGCGCTCAATAACGACTCCATTTCTGTATATGGTACAACATAAAATATATATTTAGAAACTGCAGACAATTCTGCACTGAATCGTTGTATGCAGATGCACGTGCGAGCACGGTAACATTAGTAAATTTGCCATTTATCGAAGTGGTGTTTCTGTATATTTCGTCGTGCAGCGGTGAGCGTCTATGGCCAGCTGGCAGGCTTCCGTCGCACGTGCGTGCGGCCGTGCGGGCGGTCCAGTGCCCGGCGCCTGTCAACAGAGCTGTGAGTCACACTGCTAGAGCTATACACTCTGCTGGCCTGTCATAGCTTGAAACAAGACGGCGGCACTCTGGTACTAATTACCTTCCGCCGTGCATGGACATCTGATAGTAGCCTCTACTAGATGTCCGAGACGTGTAAGGGCAGACTGTCCCGGTCAGTATCAGTCATCGCCTCATAAATCAGTCTCCTACCCGCCCCTGCTACCAGCGCACAGTGCCAGCGACACGCCGGAATTTAGACATTTATGCATAGTGACTGTCTTTTAAGTTAATTTTCTCTTAAACTAGTGACGCTAGCACTTAACTGACTGTACGGATTGGCAGAAGACATACGTGAGAACAATTACATTTAACCCCATAATTTTACTACATCAATAACTAACTGAATTTATTGAAAAATAACGGCGTGGGGTCCAAACGGACCCCATGTCAGCACGGACTGTTAAGTAAAATAAATTAGCTTAGTCTCAGCGTTAGTTTAACGGAAAAATGTGTTGCTAACTAAATAGCTTAACTGATACATTTTAGTTCGATTATCACAATAGCATTTGCAATTTAATTATTCGTACTTCATGATTTTTCTCTTAATTGTCAGTTTCCACATTCTATTCGTAACAGCTTGGAACCTTTGACAATCATGTATGCACCATTTACAGCAGCAACATCGCGTGGTTTCCCTGCGACAGCACGGCTTTGCATCGAGTTTGATGCGGTTAGCCAATACCACAGCAAACTCAATGCAAATCGGCGGTAGCTCAGTGATTAGTCTCCAGCGGGTTGCTGACTTGATCATGCAGCTGTCAGCGATTACGTAACCAGTAACCACGCCACTCGGCCGCCTGCAAATGTTGGTTTGGCCTGCACGATCACGCGGCACGTTTCCACGCGGCTCAGCTCCTCGATGCTCAGTAGGCTACCACGCCGAACGTTTCAGCGCCGCTAAATGTCGACCAATTTTAATCAGTCTTTCACTGCTGCATTCTTGGATGAACTGCAGAAAAAGCTGGCATAAAGATCTACCACTTCACCTCAAATCTGTTGCCGCACTAACTTAAACTTAATGTTCAACTGCGCAACTTTACAGCGCGCTATTCAATATCAGTGTCATGCAAAATTGTTAATTTACAGAATCTGTCTATCAGATATGTTAAGTTCCGTTTTTACCAGCGCATTAGCATAGCAAGCTATGCAAGCGCTGGTATAGGCAGAGGAGGAATGTCCGTCTGTCCATCCGTCCGTCACACTCTGGTATTATATCAAAACGAAGAAAGCTAGCGTCATGATTTCTTCACCGTCCGAGAGCCCGAACATTCTAGTTTCTGGAAATGTCCGGCTGATTTCGAAATTCGATAGGGGTCACCCCGAGCGAGGGCGATTTATGAGACTGGGGTGGGTGCGAACTAGCAATTTTGGCGATTTTTCGACCAATAAGCCACCGTATCTCCGAAACGGTGCAAGATAGGACCAATGTTACTGTTAATCACTAATAGGAAGTCGTATACGCACTTTAGATTGGTGCCAAAATCAACGACCTTGGATGACCCTGAATTGACCTTGAACGGCTATTATGCGCTCTGTTGCATTACACATATATATTTCGGAGCCCACCATAAAAATTTCAATGCAGATAAACCCATAATATCAGCGACAAGAACGTAGCGCAGGGATCGCAGTTTTTAACGAAATACAGTTTATGCGGATATTCGCAGGGGTTCGTTGGCCAGGGGGCTTCAAATGAGAGTGGAGTCGTCAAAAATGGCGATTTTCACTTATTTTACCTGCTATAACTTCCGAACTGCCACATCTAAGGCCACAATTATTATACTGTGCCATGTAGTCCCACACTGGCTCTTCAGTGACATCGAAATAGATGACCTTGAATGACCGTGAATGACCATTTTGCGTTAAAATCTGTTTCGGGCTCGGCAACTAATGAGTTGGCGTTTCTGGCTTTCGGACAAAACTGGTCGAAAATTTGAAGAGCTACCTATACATTGTCGGCGACAAAATTTTAGCCCAGGGAACCTAGTATCTAGCAATGTTACAATGTAAGATTTATGTGGATATTCGCGGGGGTTTGCTGGAATTGGGCGTCAAATGAGTCTGGGGTCGTCGTATGGCGATTTTCGCTTCTTTCGCTTGCTACATCTTCCGAACCTTCACATTCATGGCCACACTTATTATATTGTACTATGTAGCCCCTTAGTGGTTCTTCATTGACACCGAAACGGAACGGATGACTTTGAATGACCTTCCATGGTCATTTTGCGTTAAAATCTGGTCCGAGCTCGGCATCCAATGGGTTGGCATTCTGGCTTTCGGGGAAAAGTGTTCGGAAATTTGCAGAGCTACGCATAGACTGTCAGCGGCAAAAAATGTAGCCCAGCTAGTACTGTATGTAAAATGTAGTCCAGCTTGTACTGGTGATATAAGAGTTTTGGAGTTATTCACTGGAATAACAGAACAGGAAGCGTCAAACCAGTGAACTGTATTTACAGTTTTACACTCACAGTTCTCACACATGCTGTTCACTGATGCCTGTAGAAAATAAGTAAAATACAAGAATAACTATGCTGGAACTTGGAAGTAGGCAAAATATGACGGGCATGGAAACTTAACGTGCTAGAGATAAATGCATAGCTAACGCGCTGGTTTGTCAGCCTTGCTGAGCTTTCTTGTATGTGTCAGTGCAGATAAATTTAAAATATTACAGTATGTGTTAATCAAGAAAGCCGTGCTGTTTTTTGCCGCTGTAAATTTCGAACCCATTTCGAGGGGTACGGACAAAACCCCCTAAGACAAACCCCCTCGTACAGGTAAACCCCCTTCAAAGTAAATTACCTTCGTTTTTAGGGGGACCCCGTTTCATAATAGGTGTGCGCCAGCAAGCGTTCGTAAATCTCTAGTGCGTGTAAAAATTTGAGGGGTCAGCACTCATTAAGGGCCGAAAAGTAGCCTCCCAGAAAAGTCCATTAGGGTCAAAATACATTAAAATCTACAACTTTTTCGTTTCTGGAACAAAGTACATCAACATTCAACGTGGGAGGGGTTGTAGTTGATTAAGTTCTTAACCGATTTAGGCCTACATTATGTCAATCCCTTCTGGCGATATTCGCGATCAAAGTCGAAAGTTGTGAGAAATCGCGCCGAATTTTTGACGTTTTTTTGCCCTCCCAAATTTCAGGCTGCGGGCCTTCTAAACCTTGTACCCATGTTATCACCCCTGCTTTGCCTGGAAAACTTTTGTGAGAATACTCCCACTAGCCCCGAAGTTATAGGCTCGAACACTGTGAATTTTAATTTAGGCCTAAGCCAAATTTCAAATGTCCACGGTGTGCGCTGGCAAGACTCGGTCAATCTCTATTGCGCGTTAAAAAAATTTGAGTGCCAGCACCCCCTAACAGCCGAAACATAGTCTCCCGAAAAATTCCCGGTGAATTGGTCCAAACTCACATGTAATTTTTCGCCGGACTTTTTTCATCGAACGCATCGCTCTCGGTCGAACGCGATCAAATTTCGAAGTGGCATATAGTCGAACGAAATTTCGCATGTTTTTGGCCCCATTTTTACGCGCGACAGCATATATGCTATAGAGCGTATATGCCACGCCAATTCCGTCTGTCCGTCTGTCCGTCCGTCCATAACACGCGTGTATTGTATCAAAACGGCTGAACGTATCATCGAAATTCTTTCACTGTGCGATAGGCCCATCATTCTAGTTTTTCGTAACCAAGGGCTGTTGTGTAAATCTGAGGGTGTCACCCCCAACGGGGGCGCCAAATACAAGGGGGTAGCGATTTTCAACCAATATACGGCTATATCTCGGTAACGGTAAGACATAGAGACATAATTACTATGGAAGACGAATATAAAGTCGTACGTGCTCTATCGAATGGTGCCGTTTTCGATGACCTTGAATGACCCCGAACCCCAGTTTCAAGGTCACAGTAGACTTTAAAGGCAAATATCTCGCAAACTGTGCATCCGATCCACTTCGTGTTTGGTTCTAGGCTAGGGTTTTCGGGGTCGGCGGATCGAATGGCGCTATTTCTGGTTCGATAATATCCAAGAAGGCGGGTGACGGCCATCTTGGAACAGCCACCATCTTGGAATGACGGCGCTGTCGCGCGTAACCCTTGCGTCAGCTGGGCTTTCTTGTTTGGGGGAGTCCCCAGAATTTCTGGACTTGCATTATAAAATTAAGCCAGTTTTCGATCATGTGGGCAAAGTTTCACGGCGATCGGCCGATGGATCTCGATTTCGTGGCGAAAGGTCATGCAAGGTGTGATGCTCCAGTACGGAGCCCTGCCGACTAACGATCCAGATCCAGATCCAGTAGGTCACCAATAATTTTATGCTAATCGAAAGCGCGTGTTCTAGTAGTGGTCAATAGCAACTTGGGCCCTATCTTCACCGTTTCAGAAATACGGGGCTTTGAATGTCGACAAGAACTTCAAGTAATTCAGGAATGCTGAGCATTTATACTTGTAGCCCATTCAGTTAACAATATTTGTGTCACGCAAGTCTATTATGATGGCTGCGCTCATGCGTAACTGCGGACAAGTATGACTGACTTTAGCTGGCTGTAAAACTAGTTACTGTATCCATGTCCGTCATGTTTTGCCTACTTCCAACATAGATATTCTTGCATATTACTTATTTTCTGTAGACATCAGTGAACAGCATGTGTGAGAACTTTGAATACAGTTAGCTCTCTTAGTTAACGCTCCCTCTTCACGGAACCCCAGCAAATAACCCCGTAAAACTTATAATACCAGTAGGCCCTAACTAGAGTCCCTGCGCTGCATTTTTGTCGCTGACAGTATTATGCATAGGTCTGAAAATTTCAGAACAGTTTTGTCCGAAAGGCAGAATGCCAACCCATTGGATACCAAGCCTCAAAAACAGATTTCAACGCAAAATGACAATTCGAGGTCATTCAAGGTTATCCATTTCGATGTCAATGAGGAACCACTAAGGGGCTACGTAGACCTTGGACGTGAAGGTTCGGAAGATATAGCGAGCGAAAGAAGCGAATAATTGCCATTTTTTACGACCCCACTTTCACTTCACGCCCTATCTCCAGCGAACCCCCGCGAATATCCCCATGAATCTTAGGTATATAGCTAAAACCCAGGATCCCCGGGCTACATTTTTGTTGCTGACAGTATATGGGTAGCTCTGCAAATTTTCAAACAGTTTTGTCCTGTAACCACAAATGCCAACACATTAGTTGCCGAGCCGGAAACAAATTTTAACGCAAAATAGCC
>Ga0209364_1000296_pt1 | contig 11639 bp, 20 predicted proteins | sample WorMetHERISLAND2_3_FD_187387 | JGI IMG/M metagenome (GOLD analysis project Ga0209364, IMG submission 187387) | Marine gutless worms symbiont microbial communities from Max Planck institute for Marine Microbiology, Germany - Olavius albidus HERON... | ecosystem: Host-associated > Annelida >... | reverse complement strand
CTTTTTCCTCGTAGAGTTTGCAGAAAAGGACTTTTGACCTTTCGTCAAAGGCTTCTGTAGGGTCCAACCCTTCGTTATTGCGAATTTCATTGTGGCACGCGCACAGGGCATTCTTGAACGTTCGCACATCGTCCAATATGAATAATTCCTGCTTCGCCTCACCGCGGAGCGATTCTCGAACATCATGACTCAGGATAAATTTAACAATGTCCGCATCTAGTTCTTTCCGATGCGGCAATTCCGCGATGCGAGTCTTATTGACCGAGTGGTACACATGGGTCTGCTGGCCATTGGTAATTAGTGCGAGCGGCGCGATGCGTAGGAGCAGTCGCGCATAGGAGATCGCTTGTTCTCGCACGGCCTTTGACAATATTTCGCGCGGCCCCTTTGTCTCGCAGATGAGTAGCGGAGCTTCCTTCTTTCGTGTGGCATAAACCACGACATCAGCGAAGATATTCTTTCGTTCTCTGCCCTCATGGACTTCAATAGCAACCTCAAAATCCAAACAATTTTCCGCGTAGCCGCGCTCTTTGAGGAAAGGAAGTAAGTGCTTGACTTTTACGTCTTCTCCTGTATGTGGCTCATCATCTGCGACCATCCCGACGCTACTAGGTCGTCCCTTCGCCGGATCGTAAGCCAACACGGTATCCACCATGCAATTCAGTTCCGGCGGTGTCTGTTCCCGCTGACTCATGCCGTGAGCGCCTCATAGGTCAACTGCCGGCCAAACGCGCTATCGACCAGGCTGTCCATGCGCTCGAAGGTATGGCGGCGCACGTTGCCTTCGTTCAGACGAAACGTGCATTCATTTACATAGCGTCGGAGGAGGACAGGGAAGCGAGGGAGCGTAAGCGCCGCGCGGAGTGCACCCCCAGGTAGGCGTAGGGCCGAGCGTTTGGTCGGAGTGCGGCGCGTGAGCGCCGGTGGAGACGAAATGCCAGGTCATGCGACACGGCGTCAAGTCATTACGGGAGTCCTGGTGCCGCGCGGAGTGCGCGCCGGGACGAACGCGGGCCGCCGAAGGCAATGGCCGGCGCCCCATTGTTTGCACCCGAAATCGGACGGACCCCCTTTCGGGGTGCGCGAAAAATGGCGACGCTCCGGTGTCGATCTGTTGCGGCTGCTGCGGATCAGCCTGCGCTATCAGCCCGACCGCATCCTGGTTGGGGAAGTGCGCGGGCCGGAGGCCCTGGCGCTCTTGGAAGCCTAGAATACCAGCCACCCGGTGGGTTGGCGACGATCCACGCCAATAGCGCCGAAGCGGCGTTGATCCAGCTAGAGCAGTTGGTCGCGGAGGCGGGAGCCGTCGGGATGTCGCCGTTGATCGCCGAGGCAGTCGATCTGGTGGTGTTTATGGAAAAGCATCGCGGCAAGCGCCGCGTCGGGGAGATCATCGACGTGACGGGGATTACCGCGACGGGTTATTCAAATCAATAAGAGGGATTCGCTATGCTTGTAACTGCTTTCAGTGCATTGCTCGTTTGGGGTCTCGTGGGAGGTCTGATCATTGTTGGCCTCCTGTTGGTCGCCGATCCAGCGTTTGCGACTAGTTCCGCAGGCATGCCCTGGGAATCGCCTATGGAAAAATCAAACGGAGTTTGACGGGTCCGATTGCAATGGCGATTTCTCTGCTCGGCGTCGTCGTTGCTAGCGTGGCGCTGATTTTCGGCGGGGAAATGGGTGATTTCACGCGCCGGATCATCATGCTCGTGTTCGTGATCTCGATGATCGTTTCGGCTTCCTCGTTGTTGACCATGTTGTTCGGGCAAACCGCGGCGATCCTGTGAACACGGCATCGGATGAATTATTGTGCCTGCCGGTTTATCGTGCTTTGATGAGGCCCGATTCAATGCTCGGCTGTGAGCGCGAGTTATTCCCCGTGGGGTTGGCTTGCTTATGGTGGTCTTGGTAGTCGTAGCGATGAATTTGATTGCGGTCACCGCCGGCGTATGCCTTTGGAGTGGTTCGGTTGTCGGGCTACACGCCATGGCTAAGACGGACCCGGTGCTGAGCAAGGTGTACGTTCGGCACATCAAGTACCGGAATTTCTACCCGGCGCATGCAACGCCATTCGCCCCCCGACGCGCGGCACGGAAGGCGCTGAAAACCGATGCGCCTGCACGCATTGAAGCCATACCACAGCCGGGCGCCCAGTTTCCCCGATCTGTTGAACTGGGGCGCCTTATGGAACAGGAATTGAGGCAAGTTAAATCGTATACCGGCCTATCGGAACCGACTCAAAAAGAGGGGAACGAATTTTACATTAAGTCACGCTGGGGATTTGGAGGACCCGCAGAAGTGCACCCGAATGCCATTTCCGCGCAAGACGATTGAAAGGAACGAGAGAGAAATACCCTCTCGAAGGACGGAAAGTACATTTTCGATCTGGATTTCTCCTATCGGTTAGACGGTTGCACGAAATGCAAATGGTTCCCATCACGGGTGTACAACGACGGGGAAACCACGATCATCCAATTCGGAAAGGGCGCGAAGAACTTCGATCTGCCGGTGCTCTTGGTGTTGGACCCTGCAGGCAAGCAAATGCAGGTCAATTACCGCGTGCATGGTGACCGCTACATCGTGGATCAGGTGTTCTACGAAGCCCTGCTGTTAGTGGGCACGGGTAAAAGCCAACGCCGCGTCCGCATCAGACGCGAGGGATGACCATGCGGCGCGTAGCAGCACTTTTACTCGCTCTTCCGTTGATCGGTTGTAGCATGGCTCTGCAAAAACTCGATCAGGGAAAGGCAACGCTCGATGGAGCGGCGGCTGCCCGGATCAGCGCGGAGGTAGCCGAGCAATTGGCTCGGGACTTCCCGCCGGGGAAAACGGCGTGGGATATCCAGGGGACCCCGGACTGTTCGGTTGGGAATTGGATAGGGCGCTGCCCGACCGGACTAGCCAGATCAGCCAGACCGTTATAGCGGATGAACACCGGGACTGCGCACGGCAATTCCGGGACAACCTGTTTTACGAAGTACTGGTCGCCAGCTCCGTGGTTTCCACGGACTGAATCACCAGACCCCTGGTGGATACTGGCCATGTGCCGCCAGTCATTCTCTCGGAACAAGCCCCCGGGAACGATAGAAATTACGGAGCAATGGGCGCAACTCGGACGGAAAATGATCGAACGGAATCTCAATATCCAACCGACCTTGAAGGTCGGTCCAGGCTATCAATTTTCGGTTTTCGTGAATAAGGACCTCCTTCTGGAACCCTACGTAACAAGCTGATGGGTACGGAAACGCGGCAGCGGAACAAGCAGATCAAAGTCAGGTTGAATGAGGCGGAATATAGCAGCATCGTTGCGATCTCAAAGCAGCATAATTTGGCCCCGTCGACCTTTCTCCTGAAATGGGCCTGCTGCACCAACCACGCAGCACGATTGACGCCCAAGCGGTGGAAAGAATAACGAAGTTGCATGGCGATTTAGGGCGGACGGCAGGCCTCTTGAAGTTGTGGTTGACGACGCCGGAAGCTCAACCCCATTCGCGGGAAATCGTCAATGATCTAATCGCGGCGTTGCGGGTGTTGCAGGTGGAGATCATTGCGGCAATCAGGCGATAATGACCGTTTCCAACTGGCGAAACACCAACGGCCGCGCAATTTGAAGATATTGGAAGACGAGCTATGCGGCGCCATCGGTCTTAGCGATCACCAGCGCTTGAGCGTAGTTCATCTCGATACCGAGCACGTCCACGTTTATATCGCGATCAATCGAACTCATTCGCGATCACTTCAAGCTGGCCGAAGCCTGTGAGCGCCTGGAGGAACGCCACCGGCTAACGAAGGATAACCACCCACAACGCTTCGCGGATCACCAGCGCGGCATAGGCGTTGGGGACGTGGCGGCGTATGGTGACCGCGTGCCGTTCCACGACTGAGTACTCACCCACCAACCAGCCCTCGGCAAGGCGCTGAGCGCTGCCGCCACCTGGGCCGATCTGCATCGGGCGCTGGCCTTCAAGGGGATGGAGCTTAGGCTCCGTGGCGCCGGACTGGTGCTCGCGGCCAAGGAAGTACTAGCATTCATTAAAGCAAGCGCCCTGGGCCGGGTGCTTAGCGCCGCCAAGCTGACCGCGCGGTTTGGCGCATACCAGGCGCCCATGCCGGAAATCCAAAGCCTGCCTGCGCAAGCCCGCTACGCGCCGGCGCGCAACCACAACCTGTGGGCCGATTACCAGCATGAACGGCAACAAATCCTCGCCGATAAGAAGATGGCGCTTGCCGCCATCACAGACCGGCGCACCCGCGAAGCGGACGCCATCAAGGCCGAAATGGCCGCCAAACGGGCGCAGGTCTTCAAAAGCGTCCTCCTGACTCCCCAGCAAAAACGCGCTCTCTATCGAGCGCTCAGCGCCGAATTGGCGCGCCTGGCTCCGGGCGCGAACGGATCAGGGAGACTGGATTGCCCAACAAGCGTTCGAACGGGCGATGCGCAGGGACGCGAAGCAAGCCAACCGCCAGCGAAACTAGCCGGGGATGCAGCATGGAAACCATCGGTAAGCGCCTGGCGGTCGCGGCAGCCGTGGTGCTTGCCATCGCGGCCGTCATGAGCGTCGTCACGACCCAATACCTGGCGGCGCAATTCAACCAGCACCCGGCGCTGGGGGAGCCGCTTGGGGCGGGTTTCTATCCGCCCTGGAAATGGGCGGCTGGAGTGACGACTGGTATGGCGCGTACCCACAAACGATCAAACAGGCGATCAGCCTGTTCAGCTCCGGCAGCACCGCGCTGTTGAACGTCTTTGGGTTTGGCGCGCTGATCGCCCGGAGAAGACTCAACGCGGACGAGAGTCTTCACGGCACCACGCACTGGGCGATAAGGCAGGAAATCCAGGACAACGGGCTACTGCCCGACGGCAGCGCGAAAGACATCAACGGCGTGTATGTCGGCGGCTGGTACGATGCCAAGGCGCGGCGGACCCAGTACCTAATCCACAACGGCCTGGAGCACCTGTTGGCATTCGCGCCGACTTTCTCCGGGAAAGGCGTTGGTTTCATAAGGCATCGGCCTTATCCTGCCGACCCTGCTGGCCTGGAAGGGCAGCGTCCTTTATTACGACATCAAGGGCGAGAACTGGGCGCTCTCCGCCGGATGACAGAAACAGGCGGGCAGCAAGGTCATGAAGTTCGACCCGATGTCCTCCGATGGAAACGGCGTTGCATTCAATCCGCTGGCCGAAATCCGGCTCGGAGAATTCCAGAGAGTCGCCGATGCCCAAAACATCGCCTCGATTCTGGCCGACCCGAAGGGTGAGGGGCTGGAATCGCATTGGGCCAAAACCGGATACGCACTGCTGACCGCTTCGATTTTGCACTGCTGCTACACCAAGCCCACAGCCTCCCTGTCGGATGTCGATGAGTTGCTCGCAAATCTCGAGAAGGACCTCGAAGAGGTGCTCAACGACATGCTGGCTCACCCGCACAAAGACGGTAAACCACATCCCCTTATCGCGCAGGAAGCCCGCGCAAGGCATGTTTTGGGTGCTGTCCGATTACGCGCTCGATTCCTACGACTCGCGGTATTTCGGTCCCATTCCTCTCACGGCCATTCGGGCCGTCGTGCGGCCTCTCTGGGTTTTTTGACTTCCGATTAGGAGATTTTCCAATGTGTTTGTACATCGCCGAGAAAAGAGAAGTCGCCAAGGCCATTTCGGTTGCCCTGGGGCCCTCAGAATCCCGCAGGGAGACGGCCTTTCTACTCAAGACTGGGGATGCCATTACCTGGGCGTCAGGCCACCTGCTCCGCCTGACTGACCCGGGGGAACACGACGAATCCTTCAATCGCTGGTCCTTGGAAACGTTACCCATGGACTGGCCAATCTCCCACGCCCCCGTTGCTTCCAAGTATAGCGCTAAACAACTTGAAGCGGTGATATGGCTGGTGAAGGAAGCCGACGAAATCGTGAATGCGGGCGACCCGGACCCGGAGGGACAGCGACTTAATGCGCCGACTTATCAGGACGATGAAATTGGTTGCTGGTTTCGTGTTCGCGTCTCTCATCATTGCATCATTGGCGATGATTGCAGCCTTTTTTATTATGGCATAGGCGCACTCTATGCTAGAATATACCAACCAGTGGTGGCTATTCCATTTCAGGCTATCAGCGTTGATTTAGGTTCATGCTGGACGCCTCATAGGCCAGATTTCATGTAATTCTGCTCATGCCCTGGGAGTACTTTATGAAAGTTACGTTTTCTCTCAAATGGACCGGTCTGATTTCGTTAATTGCAATTCCTGTCTTTATCGTCCCTTTCGGAATGGCCCATGCTCACGGTGGCAGACTGGATAGCTCCGGGTGCCATCACGATCGGAAAGCTGCTGAGCATCACTGTCATCGGGAAAACCCCACGGACTCCGTGAGGTATAAACGCAGAGACTATCTTCCCCGCTGGGCTGATGCCGATGGGGATTGTCAGAACACGCGCCAGGAAGTGCTGATCGCCGAAAGTCGCGTGCCCGTTACACTGGGTCCTAAAGGGTGTCGCGTTACTGCCGGTCAGTGGCATGACCCGTATACTGATCGTGTCTTCACGAATCCGCGTAGACTCGATATTGACACCTGATACCGCTCAGGGAAGCGCACGACAGCGGCGCGGCCTCCTGAGACGCGGGCGCGTAAGCGGGCCTTTGCGAATGATCTTGCCGATTCCAATTCGTTGATTGTCGTGTACAGGGGCGCGAACCGCTCGAAAGGCGCACGTGATCCGGCTTCGTGGGGTTGCCGAGGAATGAGGTTTACCACTGCGCCTACGTCCACGCCTGGAGGCAGATCAAGAACCGCTGGGGCCTGAGCATAGACCGCGACGAGACTGAAGCGATCAGAAAAGTGCTTTGGAACTGCCAAACTGCATTTCTATAGGTAAATCTGCAATGAGACGCACGGAGACGATCAGAAAGACCGTCTCTGTGTTTTATTTAGGGGTCTTGAACAGGGTCCAAGATATGGCTGTCCCTGCGCTTTCAGCAGATTGTCCTATACGCGCGCAGAAACCGAGGGTGGACTGTGTCTTAGAGTCAAACCCTTATGATCTACTTCAATCTTGGCCTTCGGGTAGCAGGCAAAAGTCTGATCTTTCCGGTCAAATTCCTGATTTCCATTTTCGGAAATAGCTCAAGTTGAATCCGCTTCAATTGTGTAGCTAGGGATTACGTCCCAACGTTTGTATTTTGGCATTAACCCTTATCCATTTGGCGTGGCACCGTACGCTCGGATTGCTACTCCGTCTATCTCTGCCACTAGACCGTCCAGTTTGATCTTACCGTAAAGCTGGGCGATTCATAGATCGTAGCTTGAAGAATCGTTGATTGATCGTCGGACGGCTTACATCACTCAGCGTGGCGAGTTTCGAGGCCGGTAGATCATGCGTAAAATAGCGCATGATCTCCAGTCTGAATTTTGGCTTCCGAAAAGCGTGAACACCTGAAATACCTGTTTTCCTTGCATAACATAACCTTAGCATGCAGTTGCAGATGCTCAAGGCCACGATTGCCGATCACTAAGCCGTCCCAGCACAGCTAATTTCTCGGCCATGCTGAAAGCCGTCCACAGCCGGCGATTTCGTCCAGGGTCCGCCGACAGTCCCGGCAGAATCCGTTGGCCGTGTCCATTTTGCAGACGCCGACGCAGGGTGAAGGGATTTCAGCGGACCCGCCGTTCACGCCAGATAGACCCGCTCCAGGGAGCTGCGGGAGCGGTTTCCTTTCTTATCCTCGGCCTCGATGTAGTAGCTCACCTCGCCAGCCCCTACCGGCAGCTCCGAGGTGAAGAAACGCGCCGCCACCTGGGGACTGGTCTGTGATGGATAAGGGCCCTGGTCGGTCATGGCGATGGTCTTTTCACTATTGGCCGTACGTAGTACCAGTGACACCCATTCGAGGCCCGACACGTCGTGGATGAAGCTGTGCACCACGCCCTGGCGGGATGCGCCTTCGAGGCAGCCCTGTCCCCACTTTTTGCCGCCCGGGTTCTCCGGAATGATCCAGGGTGGAAAGATGGTCGGCCCGGTCTTGTCCTTGCCCGTGGCGACGAGCCGGTCGAGCTCGCCCTTGACCAGTGCATGGGCGGCATTGGCCGCGTTGGTCACCTGGGCGTCCCACTCGGTCTGTCCGGTCCAGTACCAGTAGCAGCTGGTTTCGGCCGTCAACATCAGGCGGGAGACCTCACCCAGCCTCGCACGGCCTGCTGCTGCGTCTTCCAGGGTGTGGACGGCGTTGTGCAGCGCGGTCAACACGGCCCAGGAGTTTAGGTCCGGCGAGTAGGGTTCGTTGTAGCGGCTGAACCATTTCATGAATTGGGGATCGCCGTTGTCCGCGCCGCTCCAGGAGCCGGATTCGAGGTGCACGGCCCGGTCGGGATCGGGCGGAAACAGCGTCAGGTAGTCCCGGATGGTGATGAGGTCAAAGCGCGGGTCGCGCCTGATCCAGTCCACCAGGGACCCGGTGTTGTGCTTGTAGTAGCTTTCCGCCCCACCACCGTGATTGTCCCCGTCGGAATGCAATACGAAGAAGGGTGGGTGTTTGGGCTCATAGGTCCCGGTGGCCACGATCCGGTCATAGACCTGCCCTAGCACGTCCGGATACTGCAGGGCGCCGAATCCGCCGCGGGCGTCTTCGTTGCCGATGTAACGCTCGGCGGGCACGGCGATGATCTTGTGGATCTGTCCCTCGGGGTCTTCGTACCGCACGTACTCGGGCCGCAGGAGGCTGGGAGCGATCCGGGAGCCGGCCCAGATGTTGTGCAGCTGCAGCCAATCGTTCGCCGGGGGGTTGCGCTGATCCGCCGGATTGGGGGGTAGCATCCCTTCGTCGATGCCGGCGTAAGGGTATTTTTGACAGGTGCGGAAGCGGTGGATCGAGTCGTAGATGACCGCTTGGATACCGGCCTGATTCAGAGCCGGGATCATGCGTACATGAAAAGCCGTTTCCGGCGGGAACAGCACACTCGATGCCTCGACCCCGAAGGTCTCGTGCACGAGCTGCCGGTGTTGGGCGATCTGCTCGACGATGTTACGCGCCGGGATAAGCGCCATCAGAGGGTGAAAGAAGCCGAAGGCGGTGAAATCCACCCGCGGGTTTCCCAGGCCGGTCTGCTCGGTGGCGATGCCGCGCAGCTGCTCGGTCCAGTTACTAAACCGACCGCCGCACAGGCCGTCGCGGGCACAGCGGTTGAGCTGCTCGATGAGGGTACCGCTCCAGCTCGTGGACAGGCCTGCATGGGGCAGTCCGCCGTCGATATATTGACGCACCGCCGCCGGGATGAACTCCGTGTAGGGTCCCCCACGGGAGCCGAAGATCTCCTCCTTCTCACCGTCCCAGTAGTTGCGATCAGCCGCCTGGTAGTAGGGCTGGTGCATGTGTTTGTGGATGCTGAAGTAGACCTTCGGCTCCGCGCCGAAGGTGCCCGGCTTCAACGTCGCCCTGGGCACCGGCTTCGGTTTCGGCTTTGCTGCCACTGCCGGCCCACCCGCCGCCGCGTTCGGTCGAATCCGGACCCGCAGATAGTCCTTGATCCAGTCGCCGTCACCGGCCTGCCGCAAGTCGGCCTTCCGGCAGCCTTCCACCTGTACCTCGAGCTCCCCTGATTCCACGAGCCCCGCGGGTACGGAGGCGACGTAGGTGACCCGGCCGTCCGCGTCCGTGCCGGACGCCACGATCATCCAATCCTTGATCAGGTGTTGCCGACCCTGGGCGTACAGAATGACCTGCGGGAACGGGATTTTCCCATCGGCCAGGATGGTGAGCTCGAAAGGGGCATTCTTGCCGGATGAAGCACAGTCGACGGATTCCGGTACCTCGATGCGGACAAAGCGGGAGAATGGATTACTCATCTGAAAATTTTCCCCGGTCAGCGGCGGCAAAATCCTGCGGCCGGAAGGTGACATCGTTGCGCAGGGTGACGAGCCCCTCACGCCCCAGGGTCAACACGAACAGCCCCATGCGGTAAGCATAGCGGTCCGCGGACTCATTGATGGACAGGACAGCAACTGCCCCGAAGCGAGATGCCCCGGTATTCGGGGATGGAATCCGGAAACCGCTTCAGGTCGTCGAGGAGCTTGCGTACATCTTGCGCTTGCAGGATGCTTTTGACCTCCACAACTACCAAGGCATCCCCATCCACTAGCAGCAGGTCGATCTCCATCTCCTCCCCGCCCCGGCGTACCCGCAATCGTTCCTAGCTGCGGTTGACCAGGACCCCCCCCGGGCCTGAAACAAGTCTGCTACCCCCGGCTTCACCAGGGCCTCGAGCAACTAGCCCCACTGGCCGGTCGACAGGCCCTCTCGGTCGCGCGTATCTGCTTGGCAAAGGTGGCAATCTCCTACGGGTCTCTTCGAAGCGTTGATCGAGGCAGCGGTCGGTTTCCCAGAACAGGGTCCAGATCGACTCGACGGCTTGTGCTATCTCTCATTGGGTCATGGCGGATAGGCTCAGGAGCATATCGGTTCGGGACAATCTAGCGAGAGCGGCCTTGAATAGCAACCGGTCAGCCGGGTTGGGGTGAGGACAAATCCTAACACGTGCATGCTAGGTGATCGATTCGGGTAGAAGGAAACGGAATTTCCTAGTTTAAGGTCTTGATATTTTCTATTTCTAGTTTTTTTGGAGATTAAAGCATGGGGTATAATATTCGATCAATAGCTGGCTTTTTTCTTCCATTTGGCTTCGAGTTCTCCGCCTTCCTGGTCAGCTTCTCCATAAGACACTTGATATCCTCCAGCTCTCCGGCGTCCAGGTTCATCCATTCCAGATTGGCATCTTCCACATGATCTATATCATCAATGTCAAAGTGTGGATAGACCATATTTTCCAGAGTATATGTGACGTCTTCAGCCTTTTCTCTTTCGTCCATCGCCTTGCAATATCGTTTGTAGGTCATTTCGTGGGCGAAATCCTCTGGAGAGTCCGTGTAATCCCTGTGATACATAGGGGTCATTGTATTGTATAGAATCTTTCCTCCAAGTCCCGGAGGCCGTCTCTGAGTTCAATATAGAGATTGATCAACTTATTTTCCTGTGATCCCATCGCATATCCTGTCAATCAATGTCAAGACCTTAAACTAGGAAATTCCGGAGGTAAATTTAAAAGCAGTTAGCAAGGAAGGGGTCAATAACCAGGCTCCATTTCTTGTTTGATCCCCTTTCCCCAGCCCTCTCCCTGGAGAGGGTGTTGCAAAAGGGGCATGACACGCTGTGCCCCGACGATCCAGTTTCCTCTATTTTTGCTGGTAAAGCCCCATCTCCTACCCCTAACCAGCCGTTGGAAAGCCTGGGTAGGTCGAAATCGAAATCGGGATCGCAATCGGAATTTCGATTTCAATCTCAATGTGGACTTTTGCGACTCCCTCCCGGAGGGAGAGGGCGTGCAACACGAGGTGTACCCAACATACTGCCACTGGCTATGTTCCTTTTAGTCCTTAGCTACCACCCCCCAACTGATTGGGCATGGGCTATCCAAAGAAACGGTTTACTGCCTGCCTGTGCCGTCCATCGATGCGGTTCGCGCCTCCTCGCCGTTGTCGGTGAGCACCTTGCTGATCGTGAACGGAGCTTTATCAATCAGGCGCGCGCGAAAGTCGCTCGCGGCGGTTGCCGACTTTGTCCTCAAGGATCTCCACGTAAACCCAGCGCATCGCCCG
>Ga0209364_1000295_pt1 | contig 11655 bp, 13 predicted proteins | sample WorMetHERISLAND2_3_FD_187387 | JGI IMG/M metagenome (GOLD analysis project Ga0209364, IMG submission 187387) | Marine gutless worms symbiont microbial communities from Max Planck institute for Marine Microbiology, Germany - Olavius albidus HERON... | ecosystem: Host-associated > Annelida >... | reverse complement strand
CTCCAAGCGGGTCGCCCAGCTGGTTGAGGCTCTGTAACCGGCTTTCACGATCAAAGAAGCTGCGTTGGCCCATGGCTTCCCACTCAATGAGCGTTTATCTTTGGACGAGCAGGAGTTTACCCTCCGATAGCCCCCAAACAAGCAATTTTGCAAGGTGCCCTATAAGGGATCTGCGGAAATAATGAAATCCACGAAAACCAACGAGTTAGTATGATACGTGTTAGTATGATACGTGACTAAAGTAGAATTAGGAGTCTGTTGATATTTTGTATCACTGCTGTCCGACAAAACGTTTGTTCTTGTTGCGTAACTCCTTGTAAGGAAATGAAAGACAACCACCTTAAGAGTGTCACGGATTTGAATCACCTCGCGCATTTCCCAAATACCCCCTTCTGGGGATGTTGGGAACCCGGTTATGCACATCGGCAAGCTCGTTTTTCCTCAGGTCATTGACTCTTTACCGATGCATATGTTTCGTCGAGGCGTTGCGCGGTACGACGGCAACCGCTACAAGAAAGAAGACATTTTCCTGTCTCGACCAATACCTCTGCATGACCTTCGCGCAGTTAACCCATCGCGAGAGCCTACGGGATCCTTAAAGTTGCTCGTCAGCCCCACCGGTATCGCCGCCGCCAGTGCCATCCAGCTTTCTCGGCGAGCTGCTGGTCTTGCCCGACGACACCCGCGGCCTCAAGGAGCTCCAGGCTGTCTGCGCGGTCATGCGCAAACTCTTGCTCACCATCCATGCCATGCTTAGAACGAACTCTCCCTTCGACAGCCGCCGCTTCTTCTCACCCACTGAAACGACCACTTAATAAATCCAATTTATAATCAGCGGCCACTTTTTGGGAATTAGGACGCAAATCGGTCTTGCTTCGGAACAGAGTATCTACCCGACTCGTTCCCATGCTAACAGCTTGTTTTAACAGTGTGGATTATTCGATGACCCTGCCTTACAAGGACCCTACCTTGACCACCCGGCTTCGGCTCATGTAGCTTAGCTGGCTTTACCGGATCATCCTTACTTGCCCGCGGGTCGGCCGTGGGTCCGGGATCGAGAGAGGGGGGGTCGCCGAGGTGGAGTTGAGTGGTGCCGAGATCGTTGTTCAGGCCCTGATCGACGAAGGCGTCGAGTATGTCTTCGGATACCCCGGAGGTGCGGTCCTGCACATTTACGATGCGCTCTTCAAGCAGGACCGGGTCAAGCATATCCTGGTGCGGCACGAGCAGGGCGCGAGCCACGCGGCCGACGGCTATGCGCGCGCCACCGGCAAGTGCGGCGTGTGTCTGGTCACCTCGGGTCCCGGCGTCACCAACGCGGTTACCGGGATCGCTACCGCCTATATGGACTCCATCCCCTTGGTTGTCCTGACCGGGCAGGTGCCCACGCCCGTGATCGGCAGCGATGCCTTCCAGGAAGTGGACACGGTCGGCATCACCCGCCCCTGCGTCAAGCACAACTTCCTGGTCCAGGACGCGCGCAAGCTGGCGGAGACTATTCGCAAGGCATTCCATATCGCCACCTCGGGTCGACCCGGGCCGGTGTTGGTGGACATCCCGAAGGATACGACCGATCCCGGTGTCAAAGTCCCGTATGCGTATCCGCGGGAAATCAAGATGCGTTCCTATCACCCCGCGAGCAAAGGACACCCCGGTCAGATCAAAAAGGCCGTCGCGGCCATGCTGGCGGCGCAACGACCCGTCATCTACACCGGCGGTGGGGTGATTCTCGACGATGCCTCGCACTTGCTCAGGCAGTTGGTCCGAGCGACCGGGTTCCCGATCACCAGTACCCTCATGGGCCTGGGCGCCTATCCGATGACCGATCGCCGGTTCATCGGCATGCTGGGCATGCACGGCACCTACGAGGCCAACATGGCGATGCACGAGACCGACTGTCTGGTCGCTATCGGCGCCCGCTTTGACGACCGGGTCACCGGCAAGATCGAGCACTTCTGCCCCCACGCCGAGATCATTCACCTGGACGTGGACCCCTCGTCCATCTCTAAGAACGTGCGGGTGGATATCCCCATCGTCGGGTCCGTCGCGAGTGTGCTCGGCGACATGCTACAGCTGCTCGAAGAGGCCGGGTGTGGCCCGAAGCGCGAAGCGCTGGTCGACTGGTGGGAGAAGATCGAGCAATGGCGGGATATCAAATGTCTGAGCTACAATCGTGGCAGCGCCAGGATCAAGCCCCAGATCGCGGTGGAGACCCTCTACAAGGTCACCGAGGGCGAGCTCTATCTGACCTCGGACGTCGGCCAACACCAGATGTTTGCCGCCCAGTTCTACCCCTTCGACCAGCCGCGCCGTTGGATCAACTCTGGGGGTTTGGGAACCATGGGCTTCGGTCTGCCTGCGGCCATGGGGGTGCAGCTGGCCTTCCCCGAGGCGCAGGTGGCCTGCGTCTCCGGCGAGGCGAGCATTCTCATGTGCATCCAGGAGCTGGCGACCTGCAGGCAGTACGCGCTGCCGATCAAGGTGATCATGCTCAACAACGGCTACATGGGGATGGTCCGTCAGTGGCAGGAGTTCTTCTACGAGAGCCGTTATTCTCACTCTTATGTGGATGCCCTCCCGGACTTCGTGAAGCTGACCGAGAGCTTCGGGCACGTGGGGATGCGGGTGGAGAAGCCCGGTGACCTGGAAGGCGCCATGGCAGAGGCCTTCGGCATGAAGGATCGCTTCGTGTTCCTCGACGTCGTCGTGGATCCCACGGAGAATGTCTATCCGATGATCGCGGCGGGCAAGGGGCACCACGAGATGCACCTGTCCCCGGAACGGGAGCTGGCCTGACATGAGACACATCATTTCCGTCCTGCTGGAGAACGAGGCCGGCGCCCTGTCCCGAGTCGCGGGTCTGTTCTCCGCCCGCGGTTATAACATCGAGTCCCTCACGGTAGCGCCCACGGACGACCCCACCCAGTCGCGCATGACCCTGGTCACGACCGGTAACGATGACATCGTCGAGCAGATCAAAAAACAGCTCAACAAGCTCATCGATACCATCAAGCTGCTCGATCTCACCGGAGGCCCCCACATCGAGCGTGAGCTGATGATGATCAAGGTCCGGGCCGAGCGGGCGGACCGCGAGGAGCTCAAGCGCCTGGCGGACATCTTCCGCGCCAAGATCATCGACGTCACCGACACCAGCTTCGTAGTCGAGCTCACTGGGGCATCGCCGAAGCTGGATGCCTTTATCGATGCCGTGCCCAAGGGACTCATCATCGAGGTCGTCCGCACCGGACCGTCCGGCATCTCCCGCGGCCCGCAGGGGTTGATGCTTTGAGCCGCCCGGCATAACGGCCGGTTGTTTGCGATCTTACGTATCTCATTTGGTTCAAAGAGCCATACCGGTGGCACTGAACATCGCTACAATCAAAAAGAAACTGGTTTCTGCGCCATGCCATGGGAACAGAAGGATAATGAGGCACAACGTATTATAAAGGAGGCCACACCTACCGAGTTAAGGACAACCCAACCGTGCGTTGGGATTCAATCCGGGTGGCGTTCTGCTGTTGATTCTGCTGTTGATACGGAGTAGAGGGAACCTTGGAGGATTTCCGCCCTGGGATCCTTTACGGTGCCTCTACACCAGGAACAACAAACTTAAAACGCTGCCTCAATCCGTAACCATCAATCGTTTCTCGACTGGAGATTGTCAATGACTGATCCGAAACGCAGAATCCTGCTCCGGGGATCCTTGGCTACGGGTGCGGTCGGTGTCGCGGTGGGAGCCGGCCTGCTCACACCGCATGCCCTGTTGGCAGCATGGCCGGAAAGCGCCTTCGCGGCCGAGCAGCTGGATGAGGCCCTGCAGGAGCTACTGGGGACCAGTACCCACGAAACCGGCGATCGCGTCAAGCTCAAGGCGCCGGACATCGCCGAGAATGGCGCCGTGGTTCCGGTAACCGTGGAAGCCGACGTGAAAGGCATCGATTCCATCTCGATTGTCGCCACCGGAAACCGAACGCCTCTTATCGCCTCTTTCAACCTGGGCGCAGGTGCGCTCGGCTTCGTGTCGACTCGCATCAAGATGACCAAGACCGCAAAAATCATTGCCCTGGTCAAGGCCGGAGACAAGGTCATGAGCGCATCTAAGGAGGTCAAGGTAACCATCGACGGCTGCGGCGGCTGAGGCCCTTTAAACGAATACGAGGTGAGAGGTAGCTGAAGAATGGCAAATCCGATCAAAATGCGCACCAAGCTCAAGGGAGAGGTAACCGAGGTGAAGGCGCTGATCAGTCACCCCATGGAGAGCGGGCGGCGTAAAGACAAAGCGACCGGTAAGTTCGTTCCTGCCCACTTTATTCAAGAGGTAGTCTGCACCTGGCAGGAAAAGGAGGTCATGAAGGCCCTGTGGAGCGGTGGTGTGTCCAAGAATCCCTACATTGCCTTCAGGTTCAAAGGCGCTGAGAAGGGCGATACCGTTCGACTCTCCTGGACCGACAACAAGGGCGAGAACGGCTCGGCCGAAACCGAGATCAAATAGGCCCCTGGGTCGACAGGCGATGATCGGACCATCCGATTTCGTCGCCCTTTCTTACAGCGGTCCCTGGTAGACCTTCGGCATACCGTGCGGGCACCTGCGGAATCGTTTATAGGCCCAGAGGTATTGCTCCGGACAGGTATTGATGGCGTCCTCGATACCTCGATTGAGTGCCGTCGCACCGGTGATTTCGTCTTTGGAATCGATTCCTACCGGCGCCGGCAGGCAATGGATGTGAAAGCCCCTGGCGCGGGGTAGCCGTATCGCGAACAGAAAAATCACACGCGCCCCTGTCTTGCGCGCCAGCCGATTGATCAGCAGCACGGTCAAGGCAGGGATCCCGAAGAAAGGGGCGAACACCGAGCCGGGGCTCATCCTGGGCTCCTGGTCGGGGAGAATTCCGACGTACTCTCCACGCTGCAGGGCCTGCATAAGTTTGCGGATCCCCTGTCGATCGGTCGGCGCCAGCTCAGCGCCGGCACGCCCCCGGACCTCGCGGATCAACCAGTCCAGCTCGGGTTGAGGCTTGTAGAGCGTCGTTGTTGGTCCCTGGGTGGAAAGATACAGCCCCGCCAGCTCCCAGGCCCCCAGGTGCGGGGAAAGGACAATCACCCCGCGCCCGTCGTGGCGGTGCAACAACTCCCCGCCCGAGACCTCACGCACCAACGATAGAACCTTCCGGGTCGGACGGAGCCACAGGTAAGCGACCTCGCTGTAGGTCTTTCCGTATTCAAGGAATGACCGCCGGCGGAAGGCAAGGGCCTGGGCAGTATCAAGGTGCGGGAAACAGAGTCGGACATTGATCAGGGCATTGCGGCGTTGCTTGTTGGGGATCTTTAACAGCAGCCGACCGATGCAGGTCCCGAACCGGTGAATCAAGGAGAGGGGAAGCCGGGATATGGCCCGCAAAACCGATAGCGCAAAGCGTTCACGCAAGGTATCGGAGTCGCGTTGCCCATACCCTTTCCCGTCCTTTTCCATTGCCGCCTTCCGCTTCATGGCTGCCACTCGGGTCTCAATCGATTTCATGCGCAAGGGACGGACGATCACCGCGTCCGCGGTGTGTGCGATCCGAATCGCGACTGGATCAGGTGATATCGTGTTATTCTTGCGACAGGTCGTCGGCCATTGGTATCCCCCTCGGCATGACGCCAGTCTTGCATTCACCCCCTGTTTGCTCCTAACCTTCGTCTTATGGCTCACCGCTCGTTGCCGCGGCGGGTTGCGTTTTCTCTCGGGTCCCAATGCTACCATTCAGCCTGACCAATTTCATCAAGTATCTGATCGGCATCTTGTTTGTGCAGGGCGTCACTGTACTGTTGGTGGTCACTGCCTACCGGACCGATCTGGAGCGGACCGGTCTCCTCTTTTTATTGCTCAATCTGGCCGTCGGTACACTGACCGCCTTTTGGTTCACCTCCGTGGCCGAAGGTGTGCGCAAGCAGGCGTTGTCGCAGGCGAAAGAAGGCTTTGCGCGCGAACGCGAGAAGTTTCGGGTGCACGCGGAGAGAGCGAAAGCCAAGGAGGCCAAGAGCAACCAACGTCGGATCTCCCGGGAGAAGCAACGCGCCCGGCAAGGCGGCAATCTGAAGACCAGTCTGATGCTGGGTGGGGCAGCCGGGTTAGGCGTTGTCATGGTGCTGGCGCAGTTTGTAACCCTAGGCCTGCTCACCCTGACCACGGCCGGCGGTGCCGCCTTGGGATACGGTCTGCGGGCCCGTCAGGATCGGTTGGGATTCGGGATCGGCAAGCTATTGCCGCGCAGCGAGAAAAACGAAAAACCGGTCCGGGTAATCGAAGCTCCGGTTACCGAGCATACAATCGCAAACAAGAAATGAATCCCGAAGGCAGCCGGTGTGTGATCAGGGTCCGACTAGGAGCTGTTGACATAATCATCGTGCCGACCGCTAATAGGACAAGATTAACAGGATTATTTTCTTAGAGTCTAGATAACTTTAGAGAGGATTTTCGCTCAGCAAAGAGTATTTTATCATAGAGATTTTCCTCTCGATGATTCAATCTGAATTCACATTCTTTGAGGTGGTAGATGAAACGCATGCCTGGGAACGCCCTTGAATTTTGCAAGCCTCCGTTTAGCAGATGACCAGAATGATTCAATGCCGTTGATAAGGCAATTTCCTCGCGCAAATTCGTTACGGATGGACGCGGAGATGCTTCTCATAACCCACGTCTACCAACCCATTGTAGCCCCTCCAGCCATCCGAGTGGATGATGCTATCAAGGGCCCCAAATCGCAGCCTGTAGCGGCTTCTTGGAGGCATCCGGGACGATCTCCGTGTAGACCTTTCCCTGCCGTTCCGGGATTCCGAAGACGATTGTTTTACCCCCGCCTCCACGCCCCTTTTTTTCCGAACACGGCGGGCACCAAAAGAGGATTCATCCCCTTCAACCTCGCTGGAAAAAGGCGATGAGGCGTCACAAAGCTGGGCGATTCTGGTTCGTAGCTTGAAGAACCGTTGATTGATCGTCGGGCGGCTTACATCACTCAGTGCGGCGAGTTTCGAGGCCGGTAAATCGTGCGCAAAATAGCGGATAATCAGTCTGAATTTGGCTTCCGAAAGGCGTGAACGCCTGAAAGACCTGTTCTTTCCTTGTCATAACACAACCTTAGTATGCAGTTGCAGATGCTAAAATTATCTAGACAGTTTCTTAAATAACAATTATAAGATTCTGTTAATCCTATACCATTAAGAGACAAGCTCGGAAGTTGAGGTTTACTCTTTAATCAAATGTCTACACGCCCTGGTACGATTGCCGGTCCACGCGCCTCGTCTAGGTCGCCGCAGGCGTTTCCGATGTCGGTCATTGTTTGCAGTTTAAACAGTCCCGTGGCCGAAAACCGCAGTCGGTAGTTGGGCCAAGCCCATAGGACGTGGTGAGCCGCCAGGCGGCGAACTGCATCGAACGCGCAGGCGTATTCCATCAGGTTTGGTGACGGAAGCGGACCCCAGGCGTCAGATACGGCTCATGCGCAAGGGACAGAGACAGGCCCGCTGGGTTTTTCTCGACGGACCCGAATGGCGGTCAGCCGGCCTTTCCACACGCAGCCGGTATCCAATGCCCAGGTGTTGTGCTCAGCCGCATAACCCAGGGTCGACCAGTGTCCGAAGATGATGCGTATACTTCTGGTTGCCCGGTTCGGTACGGCAAACCAGGGCAGATAGCTGGACGTTCGGAGGCCCGGGGCGGCCTTCTCCTTCAGGGCCAGGGTTCCGTCGGCATCGCAATAACGCAGACGCGTGAAGCAGTTGGTGATAAAGCGCAGGCGCTCCATACCGGAGAGCCTGTTGGACCATCGGGTGGGCTCGTTGCCGTACATGGCGTCCAGATAATCCGGATAATCGGGGCCTTGGAGTACTGTCTCCACCTCGCGGGCGCAGGACAAGGCGTCACGGAGGTCCCACTGGGGCGGGAGCCCCGCATGGATCAGGGCGAAATTCTTGTGTTCGTCGAAATGCATCAGGGGGCAGTGACGCAGCCAATGCAGCAGCTCGTCCCGATCCGGGGCCTGGAGTACCGGGGCGAGGGTGTTCTCCTTTGCCCGTCTCGGGTCTTTTACCCATCTCGGATCTTTTGCCTGTTTCGGACTGCCGTCCGCCAGCGCGAGCAGGTGCAGATCGTGGTTTCCAAGGACCGTGAGGGCACAATCGCCAAGCTCCCTGACAAAGCGCAATGTAGCGAGAGAATCGGGGCCCCGATTGACCAGATCGCCGACAAACCAGAGCCGGTCTCGGCCTGGATCGAATCGCAGACCATCGAGCAACCGCCGCAGCCTTTTGTAACAACCCTGGATGTCACCGATCGCGTAAGTCGCCATGGATACTGTGCCGTCGCCTTATTTTAATAACCAGATGTAAAGCAGCCGGTTATGTAATCTGAGCCGCTTAAGATGCAGCATACTTTCCAGCGTCTGCTTGTCCTGAGCGGCTCATTGCCAAGGTTGTAACCCTTTAAACCCCACCGCGTCATTACTGATCGGAGCCGGTCGGCACGGTAATTTTTGTAAGAGGGCTCAGATGATTACCCGCAATCACATCATTATCCTATTGATTCTTGCTCTCGTTGTGGCGATTGCCGCCTGGTCGCGTCTCCGCCATGTCGATGAGAGTGATCACGAGCCGCGACGCATCCCCCTCCATGAACATCCGGCCTTTCGGAAAGGTCCTGTGAGCGGCGGCCGATCAGCGTAAAGGCACCGAATAATAAATACTTATAAAGCAATTGGTTGTGTCGTTTGAACTACTTAAGACGCAGCATCCTTCTCGGCGCCCGATTGCCCTGAAGGGTTTATTGCCAAGGTTGCAATCCGGGCCACACTGCGTCATTCCGGCAGGGAATGCCGGAATCCAGTGCCAGGGATGGCAATGACAGCAGGGGGCTTTATCGGAACACCCACCGTCCGAAGATGCGGTTCGTTGTGCTCACCGCATCCTACAGGCTCATGTGTAAAGCCTTTGCGGCCAGGCTATAAGGTTATCTACCGGTGGACAGTTCGGATCGAGGGACCTCGCGGTGATAGCGGTTCCGAGCAGCTTACCGGGTTTTTCCTGCCACGCCAACCAAGTGTGAATTAGAGTTTTCGGCTTATCGAGCACCTTGAAGCGTTGCCCTCCCTCGGTGATCGAATCCACACTGGCCTGGACGTGGGCATAGAGCCGACTCTCCGGCGGCACGAGAAACCGCAAGAAGTCTTCGAGAATCCCCGGTGTCCGGTTGTCGGGTATGATCCAGATGCCGACACGAGGCAAGAGCTTATCTGCCGGTGGCTCCAAGACGGTCCCTTCCGAGGCCGGATTCTCTCTGATACCTTAGGGGCACCGGGCGCTGGATCTTATCGGAACGTACGATTGCGGTACGCGGACGCCTCGGTAGATCGCCCTTACCATCGACACGGTAGCTATCGATGGATCGATAATACATAGCGCCTCCACTACTTGGGCTTCCAGATCGGATAGTGCAATCCTGTCCCAGAGTACACCTAACTGTTCCGTACTCTCACCGCTGTGTGGACTCACGTAGACGCAAGGGGGCAATATGAGGCGTTCGTATTCCGGTCTCAAATGACGTCGGCCATAAGCGCATCTCCGAACATACTTTCTGGTTCCGTTTTCGGCCCGTTCTTCGGAGAACCAGCTCAGCGTCAGAGTCAATTTCATCGGCGGCTGAGGGCCGTCAGCCGCCACTACGATTAGTTCCCAGGAACCGGACAACTCCGGAAAGCCGAGAAACAAGATCAGAACCTGCACAGCAACTTCGGCGTATTCCTGTCTGCCCGCCTCTTCTCCATCGGAAACATTCTCCTCGCGGTCAGTCAGGATGCTACGGATCGTCGCCGGAGGGAAATTCGACGCCAGAAGATGCAGGGCCTGCAATAGGGAGGATCTCCCCGTGTTATTGCGACCGGTAATCAGATTGACTCTTCCCAAGCCATCAAGCTTCAGCTCATGAAAGCTACGGAAGCTTTCGATACTGAGATTGACTATTCCGGGATCCACAAGCGCTATCTCCGACGAATCGAGTCTCGTTGATTATCTTGGTTTCCGCGCGGCACCAGGATTCCCGCAATGACTTGAAGCCGTGTCGTATGGCCTGGCATTTCGCCTCTGACGGCGCTCACGCACCGCACTCCGACCCAAACGCTCGGCCCTATGCCTAACCCGTTTGGATGGCCCGTGCCCGACCAGTTGGGCACGTCGCCGGCTGGGAGGCGCCTCTCATGGATGGGTACGCTTCGCTTCGGGAGTCTGCCAAGTTGCCGGGGTTCAGAACTCTGCGCGTAATGACCGAGGTCTCGAGCCCGGCTTGAGAGATGCTCGCTTTACCCAACCTTCATATGTTCTGTTTCCAGGGAAATGCCAAGGAAGGTTATAAAGGGAATTGATGGAGAGAACCTAGGGAAGCCGTCCCATCCTGAGGCCTCGAGCCTGAACGGACAGATTGGCCCCCCTCTTCGTCCATACCGGAGAGTATCTGAGGCATTGACGCGCCGTCGCCCGGTGTTGGTGGGGATTACCTGCTCCTCGCCACGCTTGATCCAACCGCCGGCAAGCACCGGATGGTGTTGCGGATGAGTCGCATCCAAAAATAGATGGGATCATCCTGACCCTGGAGATTGCGGATATGGTCGTACGTTTCGAGGAATTGCGTTTGCGCTTCCCGGTCGGCCTTGCCAGGCACCAGCCGGGGCTTCTTGTATACATAACCCAACCGGCGCAGCACTGCGGTCATGCCACTCTCCGTGTAAGACACCCTAAAGGTTTCCTTCACCCAGTAGGCGACCGCTTTGGCCAAGAGGTACAGGTTCGCTTGAAGGTGGGCGTCCAATTCCACCAGGTGCTTGGCCTTGAGCAAGCCAACGCTGCCACCGCCACCGTCGCTAACACGCCTCAAGCACTCAAAAGACCACGTTTACCATAACGCTTGAAGTGCGCGCGCACCGTGTTGGGATCGACCAGCAAAACTTCCGCTACCGCCTCGGCCGTCCAGCCGGTCGCCAGCAACACCACAGCCTTGATGCGGTCGGCTTCGCGTTTGTCTCGGGTGCGGCGGCGTGCCTGACGCAGCTCGGCGAGCTGGTCAGGTGACAGGGCGTAGTCGAGCATATCGGCTATCATACAGGTTTTTCACCTACTTATGCACAACTCTTCAATGAAAAAAATGATATAAGAGTAGTATAGGTGTTGCTTGATCCACTTGAAGAACAATTCAACTTGCCAGCGGTATCGGTAGAGATCCGCCACCGTCTGCGCCAGAATGGCGGAGTTGTTGGTCAAGAAGTTGAACGTCTTGCTGGTCTGAACATCGTGGTAGCGGATATGGCGTAATGGCAGGGGGTAGTCACGCACGGACTTAACTCCGCTCAGCGCAATGGTCCGATCGCATCGAACACCAATCGAACACCACCGGATTCGTCCCCGGGATGAGAGTAGCGACGCCTGTATTTGGTATTGGACTTGGCGCGGATGACGAAGAAACGCCCTGTTCTGTGCAACGTGAACAGGCGCTCGAAGTCCACATGGCCACGATCCATGATGTAGAAGGCGCCGGGCTCCGGGATCAGCAGATCAAGGACATTGACGTCGTGTAGCTTGCCGTCGGAGATGTGGATAAAGGTTGGGATGTTGCCTTGAAGATCGAGCAGGGTC
>Ga0209364_1000294_pt1 | contig 11658 bp, 6 predicted proteins | sample WorMetHERISLAND2_3_FD_187387 | JGI IMG/M metagenome (GOLD analysis project Ga0209364, IMG submission 187387) | Marine gutless worms symbiont microbial communities from Max Planck institute for Marine Microbiology, Germany - Olavius albidus HERON... | ecosystem: Host-associated > Annelida >... | reverse complement strand
GGCAATCGTCGGCGCAACCGGTCGCCGCGACAGTCGCCTCGTGTAAACACTACAGGCAACCGGTCGGCGCAACTGTCGCTCCGACCGGTTGCGGCGACGATCGCCCCGTGTAAACACGGCATAAGATTATGTCCAGTGTCACGTTCTCTCGGCAGCAGATGATGTAGGCAATGATTAGTCCGCGTACACATAGCAGAAAACATTTTTTTAATCTTGAACAGTAAATATATCAGCAGTCTGATTGATAACTTTTACTAGTGATAGCCCATTTACAGACTTCGTGAATAATTTCTGTAGATTACTAAGGCACTCAAAATTTAGGTAACCAGACCAAGAAGGAGAAGCATACATGTACATCAACCTAGACATAATGAGAGAATCAAAGACTGAACTCAAACAGTCCAGTGACAAACCCTGCCGTTTAAGTTGACACAGCAAATACAAACGCTGGTTACCTGTCACCGCGATGATAATTATAGTTCCCAGGACGACATCTTCTGCTGGTTCTAACAAGGTTCACTGGCTGAGTTGTTGCCTTCAGCAGCAACAGAGCGGCTAGTCGCTCGCAGATGAGTCGCCTTGTCTGAAAAAAACAAGTTATCGTAGTCTTTGAATAAACGTATAGGTTGAAACTTAAATTAGTTGAAATTATCAGTGCCGGCGCTAGAGAGTTGGATGCCCTCATGGCCTCTCAGAGGCTCCCGGGGTCTCACAGTTGCATTGCCCCTCCCTGCAAACACAACTATGATGTCCCGTGTTTAATATTCAACAGAAAAATAACAGTGCATTTTCATACACAGTGGGCACTATGCACAACTATATGTGTAAGTAAAACATGCTGGAATGAGAAATTGCATATAAGTTGGACATAAACACAAAAATGTCGTATCAGTAAAATGTCCGCACCGGTGCTCTGCCCCTGAACCCCCGCTGGGGTCTCCGCCTCTAGACATCCACTGCGGCTCTCCACTGTGGTGCCACATTTGTATGTGGCCCTACCCTTCAAACAAGTGGAGCACCCCTGCTCTAAGTTGTCGTTCTGTTAACTAATAAGCAATATTGATCAGATGAGGTATAGCAATACTTAACCTTTCGTGCGTAGTCGCACAGTTTGACATATTCATCAGCGTGCATAAAAATTTCATGACAGAAGCAATGATACTATTATCCAGTCTGTAATGAGCCCCATATACTATAGTATTTCCAAAGCAAACGTATTATGTCAACATGTTAGGAGCCAGTGGTGATTAACGCGTTTGTATCCGGTGCTAAGTCATGGGAAGTCTCTTTTGATACGCAGAATAGACAGGACACGACAATAGGAAGATGTCTCGCGTGTTGCGGTAGCAACAAGCTATTCATTAGCTAACGGGTGGAAATCCATTCATTTATTCATCAGTTACCTGCTCGTGAAACAGGTTTATAACAGTCTCGTGTTACTGTTTTTCAAAATGCTTCTTCCTTCAGCCGCTTTCTAACCGGATTACACTATTTCAAATCCGGGCGGAGCCGAATTTAGAAACTGACATACGGCCATGACCAGCCGGATTTGGAGAGAAGTTGTTTTTGATCACACAACAATCTATCTTCAGTTATCTGTTCGTGAAGCAGGTGATACCTGATAACAGAAGATAGTGTAATCAAAGTGTTCTGCACATGCTGCTTGTAAAATTCCTTTGTCAGCTGCTGCAGCTTGTGTGTGTACGAGAGTTGATCCGTAAGTGATGAGATAGAATGCTTCCATGCCGTGCTGATTCGTTATACATGTTGAATGGCTTAGCTCTTTAGAACATTGCATTAGCTGAGTCTGCACCTGTAGCAAGGTAAACAATGGAAAAGAACGAGACACGACACTACTAGTGTGTTGCCTAGCAACGAAGATGACGTGATGCCAGAGTGTTTTCATGCAATGTTCTGAAGAAGCAAGCTATTCATCGGTATAATGAATCGGGGAATGAAAAAGCATTCTATCGTGTTTTGCTATTACTTAATAGATCAACCGTCTAGATAGATCTGAGACTGACCGTGGGTGGCATGGGTGACAGTGGATCGGCATTGGCTCGAGTGTAGAGATGCACGATCAATATCGTTATCATCAGTGAGACAAAACACATGACCATCACGAACTGAAAGTAGATTCCTACATAACACAACATAGCTCTGTAGTGGCGTATTTACAAATCTGAAAAGGGTGACGGCGGGGGTACACTTCTTGTGTACATTTTCAAAGGTGTTCAAATTTTAGCATAGGCCTATTTTTCACATAAAAATTAGTACAGTTTTTAATTCCAAGAGGAGGGTGGCAGGCGCACCCCCCAAATACGCCCCCTGTGTATAGTGTACACATTGTAGCTCTGCAGAGAGTCTCTCGTTATACACGCATTTAATCTTTCTAGACTTGCAGACTTAGGTGCTTTGTAATAATATCGTAATGCAAAAATATTTAGTATCGCAACGAAGTTAACAACTTAAATCAGATGTGCGGATTTGGCTTTCTATGTAACACACACACACACATTCACACGTTCGGATTTTACAGCGCGACGCTCCGCAGATTGCGGTACTGCCATGGATGTCATCCCTCTGTCCGACGTCCGTCCGTCCGACTGTCTGAAACGTTGAAGTATTGTGAATGTGATCACACAGGTTACTTTAGGGGGTACGACATTTTTGCCCGAAAAATATGTATGAAAATTAACAAAATTCCCGAATTTAACATGATTTTTGCCCCCAAATGCCCGAATTTTTCATAATAATTGCCCGAAAATTATTTTCCCGAATTTTAGGGGGCTGGGGGGGGGCACGTGCCCCCCTGCCCCCGTCTCGTACGCCTAAGAGGTTAAATACGTAGAATACAATTTCACGACTGATTACCGTAGGTGTAGGGTCTTCGCTCAACACCAAAGGGAACACCGACAATTTTAACCGGAATATGAATGGTACTGAAAAAATGGCTCTCGGCAATTTTCGCAGACACACAGACATAGTCAAAGATGAGAATAATAGATCACCTATAGCAGGGCATAGTGGAGATCAGTACGATACTAACCAATAAGCGGAATGGCTCCGGACTTGTCGGGCAGCTGGCTGCGAATTGACAGTTGATATACGCTGAGAGTCAGAAGTATTACTGTTTCTGTAATATTATTCACATTTTCACAGACCAACATAATTGTGCTTTCAAAACGTTAGGTTAAGGCATTATGTCTGCTGTGTTTCCGTAATTATTTGCGAACCGGTGTTACCACAATGGTACACAATGGCCTACGTATTTGTGTTTAAAATCAGTGTTGAATAGGTTACTACTAAGGCCTACAACGTATTGGCAGAGTAAGCTGTGTTAAGTTGCAGGATTGCGGTCGATCAAAACACGCTCCATAATATCGCAACCACGCTAGTAAACACGCTATTAGTCGCGGTCAATGCTAAAAAGTGCCCGCAGTGCGCCCAGCGAGAACAATGCGTTCGACAGTTTGATCAAATTGATCGCTGCGCAGTGCGCACAGTCACACTGCTGTTATTCAACCGGGGTGCTTGCTAATGGTGCCGTACATTTGATTCAGTGACACCGGCGTACCGTGTGAGGACGACACCGCGATTTTTACCGGTTCGCCCTGATCGCAGTGCGGGCACTTTAATGTGACCCCAACAAAAACGTCATTAAACCGGAAGCAGAATACGATAGATATTTGCTTTCCCCGATAATAGAATATTCATCAGTTCGGGCCGCACAATGTAGAAATGTAGAATCTGTGTCAGTGCACTCTGCACTGATAATTGCTTTTTCGATAGAGGGTAACCTTTGTTGGGGCCAACAAAGCACATGACACTAGCCGTAGCGTGACATCGGTGTTGGGTGGGGTCCCTAAATTTGAGACGCCATTCGGATGTTGCCGCTAAGTCTCACCCTAACCCTAACCTTCGGAATGGCGAAACGGGACCGACACCTCTACGCCGCCTACAGGAATCGCTGCTATTGTCGGATGCCCTATCACACTTACAGTCTTACACACACAATGACAAAAATCTCATTCGCACGCACAGTATTTAATACTTAAGTCAACAACGTCCATCCATGTGTAACGGTAACAACTGCAACTATAGCTGCAATTTAACACTAACACACATATTTATATAAAATAGTAAATACCATTAACAACAACATGTTGTTTACATTAGTTTGACAACCATCACGTGACTTCCGGTTACACAATAAGTGTCCCATTCTCGGATTGGCCGTAAGTCTCGGATGGCACTTCTAGAGAATATTAAATTTAATGTAATTTCTTTGGTACTTGTTCGCGAAATGACGTCATGGCCGCCATCTTGAATGTATGGCGTAATATCATAACTTCGACTCCGCCAATCGATTACTGCAATAAAATCTATAAAAAAATTGACAGACATAGGTTTATTTTATGTTTACTGCTGATAGCGATTCATACCGAGAGTGAGTCGCTCTGTTCGACTTGGTTGAAGAATAAAGGTGAACACGGCAATCAGCGAAAAGAGGCAATAGGGCACGATGAGGTGGATAACGTAATACAGGTATTTCCGACGCAGGTGTAGTATGAAGGTAGAACGAGAGTAGTTGACACAGCAGCCGTAGCGAGTCAGAGTATTCTCCGAGCGTATTTCTGCACGGATGCAATAGCAATAATGTGTTACCAAGAAACCCAACTGTTACACAATACCAAAATTTTTAAACGTTAACTCGAACACCCTAGATGGGCCTAGCATATGCTTTTACACCGGCCAGTTACAAAGTTGAAGTTTTCCTGTGTCGTGTAGTTTCAAGCCCGTGTACAACGGAAGCAGGTGTTTCAAGAAGACCTTGATTATTCTACGGTATAAACACGATTGCGTACCAGTACGCGCATTGCAAATTATCACTGCCGGTCTGGACAGCGTGCGGCGCTCACGTTTTGGGCGAAAGCTTTTAGGGTTACAGCCAGTGGGGTAGACAATGGTGCACAAGGGTGTATGCCTCGGTGTCGACCCGCAATTCCGAAGGTACTATAAAGTTCAATCAATTTGACACAGGGACTGTAGGGTCAGGGTTAGGGTTAGCAGGGGCTAATATTTCTGAAAAACGTCCAGGCACGCACCCCTCCCATCCTGTCTTTTCCCATCTCCCTCTTGCCCCTTTCCCTCCCGTCCCTTAGACGTGGGACGCCTTAAATCCAGCTAGGAGGCCTGGGGAGACCGTTCCCTCCACTCACTTCCCAATTTCCCCCTCCTTTCCCCCCTCAGAAGTAGGACCCCTTACATCCAGGTAGGGGGTCTAGAGGAGCGATGTGAGCCCCCAGTGGGTGCCGAAATTGAATTTGGTGCATCCTGGCCTTAAAATATGACAGCTGGTGGGACAGCAATGATGAGACATTGTCAAAATTTCGAGCACGGATTTCCGAACTTTCAAGCACGGATTTCTGATCTCCAAGCACGTCCGTGCCTGTAGGCACGGAATATTGGCCCCTGAGGGTTAGGCTGACGGGAATATCACACATACACATAGGCCTAACGTAAGGAGCGTCCATTAGGCTCGGCTGCGCCACATTATCTAGTTACATTGTCAGTGGTGCCGTGTACGTTTGGAAGTGGTTTAAGTGGTGTAGCTTTTGCCATGTGTTCCGAATTGTTTCTGTATCGTCCTCATGCTTTTCCTTCTCGGGGCGACGAAATACCGCATCGGACGCATCGGACCTAATAGCTCTCACTCACTCACTGCTGCGCGTAACCGGCTGTGGGTCGTAGCGCCCTCTATGTTGACCGGTCATCAGCAAGAGCCCATGCGTCAGCAGCAGTGAGTCCGGTGTCCCGCACGATCTGACTCATCCATGTAGTCCGTGGTCTACCAGCTAATAGCTCTGCGTCTGGGCAAACCAACTCATCGGACCGACCAGGACGTGGTGCCGACTCATAGATTTGGGTTTAGGGATTACAATTCCGGACCCGTTTTCTCAATCCCGGGATTCGGGATTGGAGGATTTCTAATCCCGAGATCCCGGGATCTCGACGGGATTATGGGATAACGGCGGTATGGTATTAAAAACCGTTTTGGGGGCCTATATTGTTAAATTTGCGTTTTTTTGTCACAGCGTCGCAGACCTATGCTTGTAGGCTAATGCTGTAAAGTAACATAAGGTGGCCCATAAACAGTTTATTTAGCACGATTGCGCCCGAAGAACGATTCTCGCCATGATCACGTAGTTGGTGACTTGGTGTTGGTTCGAATCAGCTCACTCTCAGCTTTAGAGCCGGGAATTGCCTCCAAAACTCGAGGAAAAGGTGTTTTTCGGGCAAATATACCGTAAAATTCGGGCATTTTCCCGAAACCCGGGATTAAAGCGTCGCCAATCCCGGAATTCGGGATCCCGGGATTGCAATCCCTAGTTGGATTAGAGTTGGTGTTGGGGTTAGGGTTAAGGCTGGGGTTAGGGTCCGATGCGTCAGTGCTATTCATTCGTCAGCCCGATGCGTCCAATCATAGGCGTAGGAGCTCAGCCAACTTTAGGGGGGCAAGACATTTTTGCCCGAAAAATATGTACGAAAAATGACAAAAAGCCCGAATTTTACACGATTCTTGCCCGAAACATCATCAAAATATCCCCCCCCTCAAAAAAAATTATATTTGCCCGAAAATTAACAACATTCCCAAATTTTACATGATGTTTGCCCGAAAAATGCCAGAATTTTACATAATAATTGCCCGAAAAAATTTTTCCCGAATTTTAGGGGGGCACGTGCCGTCCCTCCCCCACCATCTCCTACGCCTATGCGTCCAATGCGGTATTTCGTCGCAGCCTTCTTTTCTGTTTTACGTACCCAACAAATCCCACTGCTCGCTTTCCTGGAAGTCATCCAGGCTATGTCCCTCCTGAGCGGTGGTGACGTTGAGCTGGCTGCTGTTGTACTTCCACGACTCGAAGATGAGGTAGCAACGCTGGTCGTCGAACGGGAACCACGTTACGTTAATAGGGCAATGTGACACCGACTTTTCGTACATCGGCCACCAGATGCACGTTCCGTTGTGATGAATTCTCACGTATTCCGACTGCGGGGATATGTCACCGGGGCCCTGCTGATCAGCCCTGTGTCACAACAGACAAAAGCTCGTTAAAGACAGAGTGAAAGCCATCGGACAGGCTGAGGAACTCGCTAATGTGGACAGGACAACCTGTTGACATTATTGTTAACTTAATGGCACAGTACACACCAGAACACCACTGGAGTGAGTCGACTCTTACGCCAAGTGTTTTTGGTCAAACAGTACACTGCCTTGGTTTAAGAGTTCTTTTCTGAAGCCAGATTTAAAAAGAACATTAAGAACATTTGAACACTTGGCGTGGTCGGAGTCGGGCGAGTGCTTGTCGCCGATGCCCACGATATTGGGTCACTTCAAGGGGGCAAAAGGTACCAAATTTCGACTGTAACCTCCCTTTTTGTTTGTTGCAGAACAAAGTCGGATGTCCTCCCTATCCGTACAAAAAGTTTAAGCGGAAAAAAACTCTTCACAATTTTGAGATATTCGGCAAAACACATTTGACCCTGGTTGCCCAATAGTGAAGTTCCAGAAAAACAGAAACCTGGAAAGCGGAGTTGTGTTATTGTGTTGGATACTCCTTCAAAACCAATCAATCAAGAATCAAGATTTTTAAGTGGCCTAAGCACAGAAGTAAGCAGTACATGTAACGACTGCCGCTAGGTCTACTATAGAAATGTTAATGTCCAGAAAATAACCGGGGAGAAACTTTTTCGTCGATGCAACCGATTACCGCGGTACAGAGACGGTTGCGGAGATCGATTTCAACAATAATCATAGCGTGTGGGTACTCACTTATTGTAGAGCGTTACGTCTGGTGTCCACATCTTTGACATCGGTATGTAGATTGTGTCGAGCCCTTCAAACTCGCTGACGTTCCATCTCATCCGTTTGTCCCGCCAAGTCTGTGTTGTAAACATGCACAGTAAAACAGAGTAATCGCGTTCGCTCCATCTTTGCCTACTTCCGCATATAGTGTGAGTCAAAAAATCCCCCCTGAAATTTTCTGACTTTTCCCAAACGGTTGGGAATTTTTAGTCCAAATTTTACAAGCACGTTCCTATACTATCTACCTGGACTACAAATTTTTATTGAATTATCTGCAACTTTGACGAAGTTATGCCATACTAAGCGAGACCACCATAATGTGCTCAAAATGTCCACCATTGACCGAAACGCACGCTGGGTGGTGGCACTTAATATGGAATAACTTCGTCACAGTTGGACATAATTGAATAAAAATTTGCACTCTAGCGTACATATGAACGCTTAATAAGCGTATAAAACGTGGTCTAAAAATTCCTAACTATTTCGGAAAAATGTCAGAAAATGTCAGCGTGCGTTTCGGCCGATGGTGGACATTTTGCGCACATGATATGAACCGGGTGGTCACGTTTAATATGGCATAACTTCGTCAAAGTTGCAGATAACTGCATAAAAATTCGTAGTCTAGCGTAGATATGAATGCATAATAGGTACGTGAAATTTGGGTGAAAATTTTCCAACCGTTTTGGAAAATTGCCACAAGTCCTCAGGGGGGATTTTTTGACTCGCACTGTATAACAGGCTTATTGTTAAAAATAATCAGCCAGCAGCGACACCTGTCGCATATGGGATGAACACTGAACAGTTGCAGTTTTCAGTAACACAAGTCCTAGCATGTTGAGAATGAAACACGGTACTTCTGTTTGATGCTTTTTCGCCAATTAAAGGAATCAAAGTGAATAACCGCAAAAAAACCTTATATCAGCAAAATCTATTCAGTCTTCCGGCTATATTTTTGCCGCTGGTAGTATGCGTGTACGGAATCGTTAAAACTGACGATGTTTGCGCAAGTGATATCGTGACAGAGACCAGTTGTACAGACCTACGTAAACACGACAATTTATGAAAGTTAGGCCTATTTTTCTCGTACAATTATTAACCCACGAACGGAACTTACGTATTGCAGCCAGTACTGGGAATACAGCATCTCGTTCTGCTCGTTCTGGACAAAAACAACGCAGTATAATGGGTTAATCAGCAAGCTCTCAATTTGTCGACACTAGGTCTACGTGTACAGGGTTAATGGGTTATCGGACTACGGTGGTCCACAAGAGTGACAACCAGCTTGTACCACAACCACACCTGCACAACCAGTCTTGTTGTACTCGGTACTGGTAATGGTACTTGATCTGTACTTAAGTACAATTTTCCGGAACTGGTACTTGTACTGGTACTTGTAAGAAAGTAATAATAATAATAATAATAATAATAATAATAAAAAGACAAGTTTTGTAAGGTGCCGTAACATGTCCATAAAGTCACTACAATTGCGCCGAAAGTACTTGTTGCCAAAACGAACATTTTCTGCTGTAATTGACACACTCAGATAGGCCCTATCTGTACTCTGTAGGTGTTGCAGCAAACTAAATGCACTAATGTTGGTTGCATTCGGTTTTTAGACGGAGCATACACTGCAATTCATAAGTTTTCTGGACTGTTTCGGTGTTTATTAAATCTGCGATAAACTACAACAGTGCCACTTTGTGTCGATTAACCTATAGTGCTGAGAATTAACTTAATACTGGTACTTTTACCGGTAGCCCTACTTGCTCGTTGAGTACTTGATATTATAGGCGTAGGAGCTCAGTCAAATTTAGGGGGGCACGACATTTTTGCCCGAAAAATATGTATGAAAAATTAACAAAATGCCGGAATTTTGCATGATTTTTGCCCGAAAAATGCCCGAATTTCACATATAATTGCCCGAAAAATATTTTTCCCGAATTTTAGGGGGGGGGGGCACGTGCCTCTCCTGCCCCCGTCTCCTATACGCCTATGCTTGATACAAGACTACCATACATTACAACCACATCATACGTTGTGGTGTTAGTATATATGGTGTCGTTGTGTTTGTTGTGCATGTCGGCGCGGTGCGAATTGGTTTGGAGGAAGGTTGTCACCGTACCGGACAGATCATCCAGTTGGCGGTCTGTCAGTCAGGGGACACACTAATATACAGCAACAGCATACATTACCGTAACGTTCGAGACGACCGACTGATAGTAGGTTCGTTTATGACACACGCAAACTATGTTCGAAGGGGTTAAAGTGGGTGGAACCGTGGGACCCACGGGCATCCGGTTTCGGTTGCTGTAGTTGTGAATTCAGCCTGCTAGAAATGTATCATTTACACTCGGAACCATGCATGTCACCTTCAGAAATGAGTTCCTAGTCCGACCGTTAAAGGCCAAGTCGCACGAAAAAAACAATATTGGGTTAATATGTGTAGAATGTTATGCTAATTAATATTACGATGATCCCAAAAATAAAAAAAAACATTGCTTTGAATTTATTCAAAAAACATGTCGCGTGTATGCAAATTAGCCGAACACAACCGAACACGGTGACATAAACATGACGTCACTTCCAGAAAGTCAGGTCCAGTAAAAACAGTTTTATCGCAGTTTTTACCTGCTTTAGTGCATTTTCCACAACCATACTCTTATAATGCAAACAATATCAACATTCGTTGTTTACTTCACTGAGCCTAGACTATTATATTCAGTGGTTTACTCTGGAAGTGACGTCACATCTCCGGAAATTGCCGAACGCAAATCGACGCTGCGAAACCTGAAAATGTGCACTTCGAACCTGATTTTTATAGTATTATGATATATTAGCAAGTAAAAGATTAATGAAAAAGAAGTATTTTATGAAGCCAATTAGCGCTGAAAAACAATTATGTAAAATTGTGCGACTTGGCCTTTAATGGATGCGTATTTAGTCGAGGACCAGTCATGCCAATAGTTCATCTCGATCCGATTTGAAACGCCGAAGCCTTAGGGTTTTCATAAAGCGTCGCCCCAACAAGAGGACAAAAAAGAAGAAAAGGAGGAGGAAGAAAAAAAAGAACAACGAGAACGAGAACGAAAACGAAAATAAGAAGAAGAGGAATAGCGATATGGGATCTGCAGTTTTTGTTACTCATCCAAAAAATTGCCCCAGTGACACGATTTTCTTTATCACCACAGTACCGAAACTTGTTTTGAACACTTCCTACTGATACACGGTCTTAGATCGTCGTCGGTCATGACGAAACTGGACGTTCCACCGACCAGAACGACGTTTGACGACCGATCGTTTGCTGTCAATGGACCACACAGTCTACCGGCGTCAATTCGCGACCCGTCATTGTCACTGACTGCTTTTAGCAACAGACTCAAGACTCATCTGTTCGTTCAATGGCTGCGGCGTTTGCGATTCGGAACGGACGCCAGATACTCTAACTAACTAACTAACTAACTAACTAACACATTCAGAAAGGTCGTCTGGAAAATGTACATATATGATCGCACCATTTTGACGATCTTCCTGAGTGACAGACTGAGTAGCACGTGTAGAGTCTGTCCGACATGATGTGCCGCTGGAATGCTGTGAATTTCGCGATCATTCGTGTCGAGCAGATGACGTAGCAGAGCGTCCTCAGCCGTGTTGGACAACACCACTGTACACCATAGACGTAAAACGTTTTTTTAATATTTTGTAGTTAAAGTTTAAACATATGTTTTTATGGTTTTTTTTTAATTTTTTAAAATGTTTTTGTGCTTTTTTTAACGTCGTGTTTTTGTTGT
>Ga0209364_1000291_pt1 | contig 11746 bp, 8 predicted proteins | sample WorMetHERISLAND2_3_FD_187387 | JGI IMG/M metagenome (GOLD analysis project Ga0209364, IMG submission 187387) | Marine gutless worms symbiont microbial communities from Max Planck institute for Marine Microbiology, Germany - Olavius albidus HERON... | ecosystem: Host-associated > Annelida >... | reverse complement strand
TTCTATAAGTTTGGTGGCCCTAGCTCAATAAATGGCGGAGATATGGTCCACTTTGTGTTCCATGAAAACCCATAGGGTAAGCTGTGCACTTTCGCGCGAGTCACGAATTGACTAAACCGACATTAATGTTTCACAAGTTAGTGTAGCGACGCTGTTTAGGAGTGGTGGGATAATTAATGTCCACTTTATTGCAAATTTTTCACAGAGTGTGCCAGTGAAAGAATTTTTAAAATCAGTCGATATATGGCAAAGAAATGGACAAAAGTATGGTGGCGCGTTTTTTTTAATCACACTGTAGTATATGTAAATTTCCTATTTTCATTTTTCTGCACGTTCATAGTGGACATTAACGGTGATAGTTACAGAACAATTAACACGTCTTCGACAAACATTCATCCACTATCAACATTGGTTACCTACTGTAGTTGCAGCAATGACAATTTCACTGTTTAACATCATGGAGATCTAACTTCCATACATTAACAAATTGTGTGAATGACAACATTTTTTCGACAATCGTCAAACTACTGGTTTATTCTTCAACAACGAAAACGAAAAAAAAAACAGAAATCGCCTGCAATGCATCTGTCTCATGGTTTGAGACAGCCTTTTGCAGTAATCGGTTTCCAATAGCCATCAACAACCTTTGTCAGTCTAATGCTGAGACTGGGACTGGATTCTTCGGTATTGGCTACAGACATAATGTTTTTCTGAAGTACAGAATTCACACACTCCGTAGAACTTGCCGTGAAGTACTCCAAACTTGTCTTGCTGTTGTCTTTGTGCTGTCCAGTTACTACGTTGACATTGCGATTACGACACACCACCCACGGATTGTGTAACTTTGGATTCCTGTTTGCACTGTGTCTATTACGACTACGTCGGGAACTGAACTCACTCGTACATCCGACAACAGTGCATTTATGCGCCTCTTTCAGGTGAACAGAGCTACAACCCACAATTTCTTAACGTCACATGCAATACTGTTAACTTAACAACTAGTTTATATCTGAAAGTAAGTTTGTACAAAAAGGAAATTGTACTATACAGAACAAACAAATATATCATTCAAATATACGTAATTTTAGGAAGTTGTAAACAGTAGCCAAAACCGTTCTTGAAGTAGCAAATTTCAAGAAGATGACGGAATTTATAGCGTAAGTAAAAACAAAAACTTGTCACGTACAGAAACCAGTTGCCAACTGCTTAACTGTTTGATACCAACTGCACAGTATCACACACTCATTCATAACGTTTATTTACCAAACTGACGACACGCTTGTCCTGTCATGGCTGTACTACACGAATGCTCTGCTGGTAAGCTTACAAACTTACTTGTACAACTGTTTGCAGTCACTACTCAACGAGAATGCTCAATTGGTCGCAAGCCTGCAACATTCTGATCATATCACCAACATACTTGTCAGTTACTACCAGTTAAAAGTCTTGAAGTATGTTCAGTACAAGCTCCTGACAATCGTCTGTCGCTCACTGAACAGCATGGAACCACACTACTTGGTTGCAGACTTACGACCTTTGTCCGACATGCCTCCTAGACAACGTCTGTGATTATCACTAACCTATAAGCTCTATATCTGCCAGTTGCAGTGTGCAACTGTTGGAGACTGCACTTTTGCAGGCACTTGTGCTTGATTATGGAACAGTCTGTCGCCAAACATCGTCACGTGTGACACTTTGCCACATTGCCAGTAAAAACTTGCGCTATTTCTTTTCAAACAATTATATCCCCCATTTTGATGTATTTTTTCCTACTGTACAAATCTTCGCAGTTTGTACTTAGTACATGTCATTAAATTCTCATGTAATGTAATGTACTTTCAATACATGCTAAGCTGTAAACTTTTATTAAATTACCTGAAAATGTAAGTAAGTAAGTAAGTAAAACGTGGATTTATACAGCGCATAACATTTTTAACAACTTCGAATGCGCTGGTCACATTAGTAAAGACGAAACAGCATTGTCTTAAGAAACTGCTTAAAACTGTAAGAACCACACGCCTGATCTCTGAGTTAATTAGGCAGCGAATTCCAGACTATCAGACCAGTGATTGAAAATGTCCAACAGTCGTATGTGTTCAGTCAACAGCAACATACGACGACCTGCTGTCAGTTTGCGGAACGTAGACAAAGCCGAGAAGTTACACCAAAAGACGTAATGACATGGTCGGTGAAGTACCAAGGTACCTGACGGTGAAGACAGCAGTATACCATAACAACCACCATGCAAGTAACCCTCTCTGGCACATGCAGCCAATGAACCTCGTCGTGCAGTAGTGACATCAGACTGCGATCAAACCTCTGTATGTCGCAGACCACACGGACAGCAGCATGGAGCACTTGTTGCAGCTTGTCAGTAACTGTCTTCAGCGCCCCAGTATAGACTGCGTTGCAACAGTCGACACAAGATGTAACACAAGTATGGACGAGAGTTGCCGCTGATGTATTATACAGTGACATCCACATACGACGAAGTTAACGAAGCCAATGGAAGCTGACTACACACGTCTTGGAGACATACTTTTCATGACTTAGGTCAGACGAGAACGTAACTCCGAGCACCCGATCATGTTCACTAACAGCCACAGTGTCTGACCTGAGCTGCAAGGCTGGGGCTTGGCTACCCAATACTGAGATAATGTGTTTGGAGCTGGCCCAGAGCAATTCAGTCTCAGCAGGTTTCTGTAAATAAGTAATACTACATTAAACGTAACCATGCTGTAACATCGCTTCTGTAGAATGTCCACTGTTAGCTAAAACATACACTAGTACTGTGTAACATTTTTATCGCGCGACAGCATGCTGAGTGCGCTATATGCTATCGCAAATCCGTCCGTCCGTCTGTCTGTCTGTCCGTCCGTCACACGGGTGGATCAGTCGAAAACGGTTGAACGTATCATCGAAATTGTTTCACCATCTGATAGGCGCAACATTCTAGTTTTTCGACACCAAAGTTCGTTGCGTAAATCTGACGGTTTTACTACCAACGGGGGCGCCAAATACAAGGTCGGTAGCAAAAATTAGCATTTTTCGACCAATATGCCGCTATATCTCGGAAACGGTATTAGATAGAGGCATAGTTACCATGGAAGACGAATATAAAGTCCTATCTGGTCTATCCATTACTGCCACTTTCAATGACCTTGAGTGACCCTGAACACCAGTTTCAAGGTCACAGTGTAGTTTAAACGCGAATATCTCGCAAACGGTGCATCCGATCCACTCCATGTTTGGTCCAGGCTACGGTTTTCAGTGTTGGCGGATTGAATGGCGCTAGTTGCGGTTCGATGAAATCCAAGATGGCGGCTGACGGCTCCATTGGATATACAAAAATGGCCACAACTTCGCAACATTTGTGCCAATCGACGTCATGTGCCTTCATAGGCCTACATGCACTGCTGTCGCGTGCTTAACGTTAGCGTTAGCTAAACTTTGTTGTTTCCAAAAAGGTACCCATTTTCAGTCCAAATTTTATACACATGTTGAATGAACATTCCTCTTGTAAAATACAAATATACATTTCATCATCTCCATCAAAGACAATGTTATGCTACATTATGTACGATCACTTACTGTACATATCAGGCCACGGTAGACATTGTAGGTACATTACAGTAGCCACGTTCAATATAGAATAACATTGTCAAAATTATGATTAATAGAATAAAACTGTGTAGCGCCTATGGACAGAAACGTACAACAAACGTATAAAATATAGACTAAAAATTCCAAACTGTTGTGGAAAAAAATGTGATAAAATTTTACAAAAACCAGGTTTTTTCTGTTTATCATTCTTTTACCTGAATCTTTATTTCAACTTCAACTATTACAAACTACTATATTGTCTGTTTATTGTCAACTTATTACTGACCATAACCACTGAAAACTCTAACACCATAGTTCACAAATAGAGCAGTACGTATTACGTAAAAGTCTTACAACAATGTATGTGATTCTGAGAATTTTCAACATTACCTCTGATGAATTCTCACAGCACCCTTACTGCTGAAAGTTTTACAACAAGATGGACAGATCGGTCTGTTCTTTCTGACAGATTTTTCCAGATCACCGTTGGCCACTGTGTTTGAGTCTTTAGCAAGAGTGACATCTGATGTGGACATACTGAAGACAGGAGCTGCAAGACAATGTCGTAGACTGTGATTGTCAACACTATTAGTCTTGTTGTCAGTCCACACATTGCTCTGCATTTTGTTGATGTTTACTTTCCTGTAATCCAACGGTTCCGTTGTATTACTATCTTTTACTACCACCTGTGAGCTGTGTAGTTCGGCTGAAGAGACAACAGTGTCTGATGTCAAAGCACTGACTAGTAAAAACTTCTTTGCAACAGCCTTAGTTTGTTGAAATCGTAAGAACTGCTGCAAACTTAATTGTGAATTCTGGGTGGTTGTCCACTCAGTTAGTGCTCGACCAGCGTTGTCCTGAAACAAATGCATAACAGTAGCAATAGCAACGACTGTAACATTTTCTGAAAGAAACAAACAACAACACTAGAAATTACAATTACAAATTACACAAAGAATCAGTATTACAGTTCCTCATTGTTTCAGTAAAAAGCATACTATCTGCTCTTCTTACTTTGATAACCATAATACGTCTTTTGACTGATAAACAATTCTTCAATAATGCATGTCGCTATTTACATACCCATAACGTCATGCATGGAATACACTTTATTATTTGCAACGTGACTGAATGTTGTGGGCAAACAAAGTGGCTAACGAAAACAGTCAATTAAAAATAAATATCTTAGTACTGCAGAGAGATGAAATATTTGGAACAAGACAGATTAGCTAACGCCATCGTTAAGCGTTCGACACCAGTGCATGTATGAAGGCATATGACGTCGATTGGTACAACGGTTGCGAAGTCGTGGCGATTTTTGTATGTCCAAGATGGCCGTCAGCCATCATCTTGAATTTTTTCGAACCGCAAATTGCGTCATTCGATCCACTGACCACGAAAACCATAGCCTAGGGCTAAACATGGAGTAGATCGGATGCACTGTTTGCGAGATATTCGCCTTTAAAGGGCACTGTGACCTTGAAACTAGGGTTCGTGGTCACTCAAGGTCGTCGAAAATGTCACAATGAGATAGAGCACGTACGACTTTATATTCGTCTTCCATAGTAACTACGGCTCTATCTAGTACCCTTTCTGAGATACAGCCGCATATTGGTCGAAATTTGTTAGTTTTTGCTACTTCCTTTGTATTTTACGCCCCTGTTGGGGGTGAAGCCGTCAGATTTATGCAACGACCTTTGGTGTCGAAAAACTAGAATGTTTGGCCTATCAGACGGTGAAAGAATTTCGATGAAACGTTGAACTTTTTTCCACTGATCCACCCGTCTGACAGACAGACGGACGGACAGACGTGCGATAGCATATAGCGCGCTCAGCATGCTGTCGCGCGCTAAAAACTGTCGGTTTGATGAAACAAGGATGGAATTTGGTATACAAGTAGTCTATACGTGAGCAGTGATTTTCATCGTGCGACTCTATGCGTTGCATAGTCTTAGTTATCGTAATTCTGTCCGTCTGTCAGTCCGTCTGTCACACTCGTGTACTGTGTCTACATGGTTCAACTTACGATCATGATTTCTTCACCACATGGTAACTACTTACTGTACATATCAGACCACGGTAGGCATTATAGGTACATTACAGTAGCATACTATGTGCTATATGGCACCACATTATTCTAGTTTCTGCAGATGTCAAGTTCATCCCAAAACTCGACGGAAATCACTCTGAGCGAGGGCGTTGAATGAGGGTAGGGTAGGTACGAATTGGCGATTTTCGACCAATAAGAAGCCATATCTCTGAAACAGTGCGAGATACGACAAAGGTTACTATTAATCACTAACAAGAAATCACATGCGCTCTCGATTGGTACCAAAATCAACGACCTTGGTTGACCCTGAAATGACCGTGAACGGCTATTATGCAGTCTACTGCATTACACACATGTATTTCGGAGCCAACAGCTAAAATTTGCGTGACGATAGACCCATACTATCAGCGGCAAAAATGTAGCCCAGAGATCCTAGTTTCTAGCAAGGTAAGCTTTATGCAGATATTGACTGGGGTTCGCTCGAGAGGGGGCAGTAGAAAATGGAGATTTTCGCTTCTTTCGCTCGCTATATCTTCTGAACCTTCACATCTAAGGCAGCATTTACTACATTGTGCTATGTAGCCTCTTACTGGCTTTTCAATGATACCAAGATAGATGACCTTGAATGACCATGAATGGCGATTTTGTGATAATATCTGTTTCGGTCTTGGCAACTAATGGTTCAGCTTCTCCAGCTTTCGCACAAAACTGTTCGAAATCTTCCAGAGGTACCCATATACTGTCAGTGACAAAAATGTAGCCCAGGGAACGTAATCTCTGACAGTATAAGGTTTATAGAGATATTTGCAGGCGTTCGCTGGAAAGGGGGCGTCAAATGAGAGTGGGGTAGTAGAAAATGGCGATGGTGAGTTCATTCGGACACTGTCTTTCGGACATATTACATACGTCGCCCACAACAGCTTTCTGATGATACAAGTGTCAATAACCTTTCGCATATTTCAAGGTCACTGGAGAGATTCACATCAAATTTCTCAAAAACAGTGTGTGATACGGCAAAAGTTAGTATAGACAACTAATACGAAATCGTACACTAGCTTTTGATTGGTGCCACTATTGATGACCTTGAAGTACATTTGACGGTCATTCAGCATACGTTTTCATATCCACGTCTATTTCAGCTATCTTTGGCATGCTTTCGCGTCGCACAGTCTCCCAGCAATAGCTGAGCTTCTTGTTCGATATACGGCCATGTCACATTCGACCAGCTATTGCTGGGAGGCTGTACAATGCAAAAGCATGCCAAGGACAGCCGAAACGGACACAGAAATGACAACCTATGCTGAAATGACTGTCAAATATATTTCTCGGTTATCAACAGTAGTAACAATTGAAAACCAGTGTATGATTTCCTATTAGTTGTCTATAATAACTTTTGTCATATTACATACCGTTGTTGAGAAATTTGATGTGAAACAGTCCAATAACTTTGAAATATGCCCAAGGTCATTGACAGTCGTATCACCTGAAAGCTGTAGTGTCACAATGTATGTAAAACAGACAAAGACAGTGACTGAATAAACTCAAAATCGCCATTTTCTACGACCCCACTCTCATTACGCGACCCCTCTCCAGCGAACTTCGGCGAATATCTGCATAAACCTTATACTTCCAGAAACCACATTCCCTGGGCTGTATTTTTATCGCTGACAGTATATGGATAGTTGTGCAAGTTTTTCAACAGTTTTGTAGAAAAGCTGGAGACGCCAACTCATTAGTTGCCGAAGCCGAAACGGATTTTAACCCAAAATGGCCATTCAAGGTCATTTAAGGTCATTTATTTAAATATTAATAAAGAGCCACTAAGAAGCTACAAAGCACAATACAATAAAAGCTGCTTTAGATTTGACGGTTCAGCAGATTCGGCGAACGACATAAACGAAAATCGCGATTTTTAACACACTACTCTCATTTGACGCACCCTCTCCGGCTAACCCGCGCAAATATCTCCATAAACCTTACCTTGCTAGAAACTAGTATCCCTAGACTACATTTTTGCCGCTGACAGTATGGGTCTATCTTTATGCAAATTTTAGTGGTTGGCTCCGAAACACATATGTGAATGCAACAGAGTGCATAATTATCATTCAACGTCATTTCAGTGTCAACTAAGGTAGTTAGTTTCGGTACTAATCAAAAGCTCAATTATGATTTCCTATTAGTAATTAATTGTATCCTTTGTTGTATCTTGCACCGTTTCAGATATACAGCGACTTATTGGAATAAAATTACTAATTCGTAGCCAACCCACTCTCATTCAATGCTCTCACTCAGGGTGACCCTCTTCAAATTTCGGAATGAACTTGATATTCCCAGAAACTACAATGATGGGGCTACTATATGGTGAATAAATTATAATCGTAGGTTGAACCATGTGGACACAGTCCACGATTGTGACAGACAAACAGACAGACAGAATTACTATTACAAATACCGTGCAACGCATAACGTCGTACATTAATAATGGCGGCCATTTTCAAAATGGCTGCCATTACTTATTTGAAATTCCTCGATATTGTAGGCTAAATCAATTCCAGGTGTAGGAATGTTTTTTCTTTGTGTTATAAATCAGATATCAGTGTTTTTGCTGTCACTATAACAGTTAAAAGGGCAAACAATTACCAGTTTAAGCTGAAAAAATAAGATTTATTATAATTTTTACGTCATACTATAAGGTCCATGTTACAAGTATGCACAATAGATTATTATAGTCCAAATGCATGTTAAAAGCAAAGCTGTACACTGTAGAGGCGTCTTCGGTCATTTTCAGTGTACTCTGAGTCTTTCTTGCAGCCACATTGTAAAAGTTCCCTGTCACTGCTTGGTATTTTCGTCCAGGTTATGCCTCCAGGTTATGCTCCATCCACCACCAGGCTCCTTGTTTCAACAACATTCACTTAGTAACGGAAGCTGTAGAGCAAGGGTCATCATTTGGGCCAATCAGTGCTCAGCCAGGTAAGCCGCTGTATTAATGTATTGGATGAATGCAGTCTGTGTAGAAGGCAGACCATCAGCCTTTCTCGCTGAACAGCTGTTTCCGTGCGTGGTTTGCACGATCGTACAGCAGGACTAGAAATACATCTAGTGGTTGCATCTAATCATCAATGGCTCGTAGGTCTGGAGTGGCAACTAAGGCACAGAATGCAGGTGTGACGTATCCATAGGTGGTTCAGGTGTACTCCTGCCGCCAAAAAAGGACACTGTATCACAACCAGTAAAGGCGTTTTACATCAACAAGGCGACACATTGGTCAGAACCAATAGCTTTGGCGATCTTACGAGAAGCGATCAACCTGAAGCACTTCCGAGCTCCAAAGACAGTCAACAGTTCAAAGACGTTGAAGCGATTGGCTGACGCCATAACCAGGACTACCACGTCTGCATCAACTGTGCATATTGACACATTGCTTTACCTTTCTTGAATGGCATCCTGTAGGTGCAGGAGGACACGAGTTTCAGCCTACTCAGGAGTGCATGGCGCTGGAAGCTGACACGTCGTGGCAATAAGTGATAGTGGTGATGAAATACTTGTTGGTGTCAGTATCCACTATATTAGAAGTCAGGAAGGAGAACAGCTCCGTGTTGTTGTCATCGATGCAGAAAAACTGTTGCCAAATATCAGGAACATCACTTGATGTCTCTACTCGTCTTCTAAATGCCTTTCCTTTCGTGCAGCAAATATCCGCCTGCCAGCTGTTTACCATGTACAGATGACAGACAATGTACAGTCTGTCTACATGCTGAAGCTGGCATGTAATGTACGGCACAAAGACATCAGTGGCATAACCTTCGAATGTCTTTGCAGTCCCTGGTTGCAGCACGTTAATATTGCTAAGCTGACAGCACCATTTTACACCTCCTACTTTTCACCCGCCAGTTGAAACGTCAAAAAAACAGCTACATATGTCATTCTTGTGGAAGTCTCTTTGCTATTCTCTAGACTGTATATTGATTCTGAGATACCCCATGGTGTTTTGTACGTGTTATTTCAGTACGAAAATAGGCCTGTCTACTGTCTTTGTTTTGATGGTTATACTGAGAACTGGAACCAAGTTTCAATTAAGGCTTTGCTTGAAAAAGTCTGTTCCAATCAGATATGATCTCTCTACCCTCGAGTACAGGCAAACATCCTGGATAGTGTAGCATCATCGACATGTTGCGACTAGGGGCTGCAATGACACTGCGTGATTGTGTTATCGATGTCTTTGTGGCGTATGCCATATTCCAGCTTCAACATGTAGACAGACGAGACATTGTTTTGGACCTGCACACGGCAGACAGTTTGAAAGCGGACATTTGCTATAGGAGAAGAAAGGCAGAAGACGAGCTGAGCTATCAAGTGCAGTTTCTCAAAAGTGGCAAGGATATCTCTGCGTCAACGACAACAAAATAGACCTGTTCTCCTTTCTGGCTTCTAAAGTAATACATCCTGATACCAGCAAACATCTGATCACCACCATCGCCAATCGCCAGGATGTATCAGTTTCCAGCGCCATGCGCACTTTTGAGTAGGCTGACACTCGTATCCTCCTTCACCTACAGAGTACAGGATGCTACACAACAACAGTGCAGCAAAGTCTCAATACGCACACTTGGTAGAGACGTGGTAGTCCTGGCCATAGCATCAGCCAATCATCTCAACGTCTCTGAACTGTCGATTGTCTTTGTACATGGGAAGAGCTTCAAGTTCATTGCTGTTCACAAAATTGCGAAAGCCCTTGGTCCTGGTCTTGACCATCGTATGACTTTACTGATGCTTTAAGTCTTCACTGGTTGTGACACAGTCTTCTGATTTGGAGGCAGGTATAAGAAGACTGTATGAGATACTTTAACCACCCATAGAGACGTCACACCGGCATTCTCCACTTTGGATGCCATGCCAGATGTACGTGCCGTTGACGAGTGTATGCATATACTTGATCTATTTGTGGTCCGGCTGTACGATCTCACCAAAGTAAAGAAGCGTGTGTAAGGAGAAAAGTAAACAGCTGTTCATCGCGAAAGGCGAATGGTCTGCCTGCTACACAATTTGCCCTCATACAACACATTACGTCAGCTGCCCATCTGACTAGTCACTGTTTGGCTCAAATAATAACCCTTCCTCTACAGCGTCCGTCATCAAGTGAGTGTGGCTGAAACAACAACCTCGTGGTGGATGGATCATAACCTGGACGAACATACGAAAAGGATCAAAAGCTTGCAGAGAACTCTTTTGACGTGGCTGTAACAAAGCCTGCAGTGTACACTGCAAATACCGGAACACGACTCTTTAATGTACAGTTTTTAGTCATTGAAATGGACAGTGCTCTCACAAGACGATTTTGTTGCCGCCACAATTTTGTTGGAGCGGTTAGTGTAAAAATTGTACCCAAGTTATTACCCCTACAATGCGGCGCGTCGACTAAAAAAGTTCCGTGAGGATACTCCCACTAGCCTAGAAGTTATTGAGTCTAACAGGCTGAATTGAAGGCCAGATATTTCATTTTCACAATTAAAATTTTTACGGGGGACCGCCGTCCCAGTTAGTGTGTGTGCAAGGTAGCATTGGTCAGGCCTTGCCGGGTATAAAAATTTCATTGCGCAGCACCGCCTAAAGGCTGTGATATAGTTTCCCACCAAAACAATTCCACAACAGTGTACATTGATTACAGTTAATAATTTTTTTCTTTATGGACCAAAGTACGCTAAAATTTTTGGCTTAACATGCGAGAGGTTGCAGATGATCAAGAGCTTATCCGATTTTTGATATGTCGATTCATTCCGGAAATATTTACGATCAAAGTTGAAAGTTATCAAAAATGCAAAAAAAATGGGCATTTTTTTGGCTGTCACAAATTTTTGGGGGCGGCCATTGTCAACATTGTACTCAATTTATCACTACTACTTTGCTGGGCATCCACTGAAAAAAAAGTCTCGTGCTGAAAGTTTTTGAGTCTAACAAGCTGAATATCAGGCCAGATTTTTAATTTCTACAATTACTTTTTTTAGGGAGACCCCCATCCGAGTTGAAGTATGTGCTAGGTAGCCTTGGTCAATGTCTAGCGTATATAACAACATGTGGTTTAAAGGCATGTGA
>Ga0209364_1000290_pt1 | contig 11775 bp, 12 predicted proteins | sample WorMetHERISLAND2_3_FD_187387 | JGI IMG/M metagenome (GOLD analysis project Ga0209364, IMG submission 187387) | Marine gutless worms symbiont microbial communities from Max Planck institute for Marine Microbiology, Germany - Olavius albidus HERON... | ecosystem: Host-associated > Annelida >... | reverse complement strand
ACTGGCCACAGTCGGAATCATCGCTTTAGTTGACGAGGCTACCGGCTATCAGCGGATCCGTGAGGCACGTGCGCTTGCTACCATCCTTGAGAGGTTCATCGCCAAGGAACTTCAGCCCTGGACGAAGACTTTCCCGTACGAGTTCTACCAGCAGATATTCCGACTCAAGTGCTGGTCCGGCCCTGATGGTGTCAAAAGACCCAGTGTTATTGGGCACTACACCAACGATTTTGTCTACAAGCGCTTGGCTCCTGGCGTGTTAGATGAACTTCGGGAGCGTAGTCCGAGGCTCTCGTCTGGCCATCGCCGCAATCGACACCATCAATGGTTCATGCCTGAGATTGGGCATCCGAAGCTAAAGGAACACTTGGCAGCCGTCATAGCACTAATGCGCGCATCCCCGAATTGGGATAGCTTTTACCGCAGCCTTCAACGCGCATTTCCAAGATATGGTGAAACTATGTCACTGTCACTTGATGATCAATTTTAAAAGGAAATTCCAATGAAAAACCCAGTTAATGGGACTGGTTGCGGTAATCAAGACCTTAAACTGGTAAATTCCGTTATTTTTTCTTATGGTCTAGATAACTTTAGCATTTGCAACTGCATGCTAAGGTTATGTTATGCAATGAAAAAACAGGTATTTCAGACGGTCACGCCTTTCGGAAGCCAAATTCAGACTGATCATGCGCTATTTTACGCATGATCTACCGGCCTCGAAACTCGCCGCGCTGAGTGATGTAAGCCGCCCGACGATCAATCAACGGTTTTTCAAGCTACGACCTAGAATTGCCCAGCTTTGTGACGCCTCATCGCCTTTTTCCGGCGAGGTTGAAGGGGATGAATCCTCTTTTGGCGCCCGCCGTGTTCGGGGAAAAAGGGGCGTGGAGCCAGGGGTAAAACAATCGTCTTCGGAATCCTGGAACGGCAGGGAAAGGTGTCTACACGGAGATCGTCCTGGATGCTGCCAAGAAGCCACTACAGGTCGTGATTCGGGGCCAGGTAGCCCTATAGCATCATCCACTCGGATGGCTGGAGGGGCTACAATGGGCTGGTGGATATGGGTTATCAGAAGCATCTCCGCGTCCATCAGTAACGAATTTGCGCGAGGCAATTGCTATATCAACGATATTTAATCATTCCGGTCATAGGCTAAACGGAGGCTTGCAAAATTCAAGGGCGTTCCCAGACATGCGCTTCATCTACCACCTCAAAGAATGTGAATTCAGATTAAATCATCGAGAAGAAAATCTCTATGATAGAATACTCTCCTGCTGAGCGAAAATCCTCTCTAAAATTATCTAGAGCCTTTCTTAAATAAAAATTATAATATACTGTGAATCCTGGAAATCCTGTTAATCTGGCAGTACATCTCACGTCTAATACCGCCATCAAGCTAACACCAACGATGAGACGTACTGGGAAAATTCGTTTGGATACAACCGTTAACCACCAATTAACTCAGGCGATTGTATGTCACTTTGCACATGGTCTATCCACCTCGAAAACCCTTGATTATAGAAGCGGAATTTTTAAGAGTCTGTCCGGAAAGATTGCCGGGAAGCAATTTTCAAGGTCCCCATGAAAAGACCGCAAACATCACTCACCACAGGAGTACTTCATGAAGCTGAGCCCGAGAATGATCCTCACCACAAGCGCCGTCCTGTTGACCTGCGCGCTCGCCATCCCCTCCGTCGGCCTTGCCGCTGAACGCATCGTGTTCGGCGGCGGTCCGGCGGGTGGCACCTTCCAGATCGTCGCCAACTCCATCCAAACCTATGGGCCCGTCAAGGAATCCAAGGTCTATCGAGTCAAGGCCCAATCCTCCGCCGGATCGGTCGAGAATCTGCGCAAGGTGAATGCCGGTAAGATGCAGCTCGGCGTGGTTTACTCCGGGCACGTCTATCTCGGTCGCGAGGGTAAGTTGAAGAACGACCGGAAAAAATACGAGAAAGTGCTGGCGGTCGCTTATCTCTACGGGGCACCTGCCCAGCTGGCCGTGCGCAAGGACTCCGGGATAGACGGCGTGAAGGACCTGGAAGGTAAAAAGGTCGGCGTCGGTAACGCCGGTTCGGGCGCCTTCGCCAACTGCGAGCTCTTCTTTACCCACTTAGGTGTCTGGGACAAGATCGAGCGCAACGCCATGGGCTACAACGACGCCGCCAATGCCTTCGGGAACCGCCAGCTCGACGCCTTCTGGCTGTTTACCGCCTTCCCGAGCGGCGCAGTGCTGATGGCCGCCCAGACCAACGACATCGAGCTCGTCGATCTGGGCAAAGAGGCAGCCGAGAGTGGTTTCTACGAGAAATACCCCTATTTCACCAGGCTTCGGATCCCCGCCGGCACCTATAAGGGCGTCGCCAGAGACGTCCCCTCCTTTCAGGACTCGGCCCTGTGGGTTGCTAACGCCGAGGTGCCGGATGAGATCGTTTACGATCTGCTGTCCAAGCTCTACACGGACGAGGGTCTCACCTATATGGCCGGTCAGAAAAAGACTTTAAGGGAAATGAGTATAAAGACCGGCATCAAGGGCATCGTCACTCCCCTGCATCCGGGTGCCGAGAAATTCTGGAAAGAGAAGGGATTGCTCTGAATCCTTCATCTATCCGCAGATTACCTGGATTGTCGCAGCTGCCTTCGTCGGTTGACGCTGCAATCCGTGCAATCCACGGATTCGAAATGCGGACGCAATTGAGGTTCCTTATGCAAAGGTGGCGGTGGGACAGCCTACCCTACAAGGTTGGGCAAAGTCGGCGCCGCCATCCTGGCGGCAAATAGATGCCGACAAGATGCCGGCGCCCCGATGGTCCGTGCCCAATCTACCTCTGTAACCGATTGCTTTCTGATGATCATTCGGTTGCCCTGCCTTGTAAGGCGAGCGCGTATAAATCCGCCCGAAAGCATGACCTTGGCAGAATCGTTGGGGTATCGATCAGGTCAGCTCAGCCGTAACCGTGGGCAGGTAGGCGCGGGTTTGCCCGCGCATCACAATCTACTAGCAGACCGCTCCCGTGCCCAGCTCAGCACCGGCAAGCCGGCGCCTACCGCCCGTGGGGTGGACTTCTGCGGCCACGGCCAGTGCCCAGAAGCTGGTAGCTGGTAGCCGGTCCTGCTTGTGTCGGACCGGGCCTTTTTAGTATTTTGCCTGTGTTTTCGCGGCCGCTCTTTTCACGGCCGCTTTGGATCGCGATGCGGCACAAGGTGAGGACAGAGCGGATGAACATGCGCAGCCATTATTGCGGGGATCTGAACGGGAGTCACATCGGCGAAGAGATCAGGCTCTGCGGTTGGGTGCACCGCCGACGTGACCACGGCGGGGTGATCTTCGTCGACCTGCGCGACCGGGAGGGCCTAGTCCAGGTGGTCTTCGATCCCGACTGGCCGGAGATGTTCAGGCTCACCGAGCAGATACGCAGCGAGTACGTGCTGCGGATCCATGGTCGGGTCAGGCCACGCCCGGAAGGGACGGAGAACCGGGATCTAGCTACCGGCGAGGTGGAAGTATTAGCCCTGGCGCTGGAGGTGCTGAACGCCTCCGATACCCCGCCCACCCGGCTCGACGAGTACGCCCAGGACGTATCCGAGGAGCTACGTCTGCGCTACCGCTACCTCGACCTGCGCCGGCCGGAGATGCAGGAGCGTCTGCGCATCCGGGGGCGCGTAACCGGCGTCTTGCGTCGCTTTCTCGACAGCCATGGCTTTTGGGACCTGGAAACCCCCATCCTCACCAAATCCACGCCCGAAGGCGCCCGCGACTATCTGGTACCTAGCCGCACCCAGCCAGGCCGATTCTTCGCCTTGCCGCAGTCGCCGCAGCTCTTCAAGCAGCTGCTGATGATCTCCGGTCTGGACCGCTACTACCAGATCGCCCGCTGCTTTCGGGACGAGGACCTGCGCGCGGACCGCCAACCCGAGTTTACGCAGCTCGATATCGAGGCTTCCTTCATGACCGAAGACGGCATCATGGACCTTATGGAGGCCATGATTCGGGAGCTGTTCGGCATGGTTCTGGATACGGCGCTGCCCGATCCCTTTCCCCGCATCACCTACGCCGAGGCCATGCGTCGCTACGGCTCCGACCGGCCGGATCTGCGCGTGCCCTTGGAGCTGGTGGACGTCGCCGACCTGATGCAGGCGGTCGATTTCAAGGTCTTCGCTGGACCCGCCAAGGACCCGGCGGGGCGCGTGGTGGCCATGCGCCTGCCGCAGGGCGGCGAGCTCACCCGCAGGGAAATCGACGCCTACACCGAGTACGTCAGCATCTACGGCGCCAAGGGTCTGGCCTACATCAAGGTCAACCAGTGGACCGCCAAGGGCCGCGAGGGACTGCAATCGCCCATCCTTAAGTTCCTGCCGGATACGGCGGTCGAGGGCATCATGGCCCGTACCGGGGCCGAGGACGGGGACCTGATCTTCTTCGGCGCCGACCAGGCCAAGGTGGTCAACGAGTCCATCGGTGCCCTGCGGGTCCGGCTGGGCCGGGACCGGGGTTTGCGTGAAGGAGACTGGCACCCGCTGTGGGTGGTGGATTTCCCCCTATTCGAGCGTGGCGGGCACACCGAGCGTTGGGTGGCCCTGCATCACCCCTTCACCGCCCCGCAAGAGGACCAAATCGGGCTGCTCATGAGCGATCCGGGGGCCTGCCGGTCCCGAGCCTACGACTTGGTTATCAACGGCACCGAGATCGGCGGCGGCTCCATTCGGATCCATCGCGAGGCGGTGCAGCGGCAGGTCTTCGCGCTGCTCGGTATCGACGACGAAGCGGCGGATGAGCGTTTCGGGTTCCTGCTCCAGGCCCTTAAGCTCGGTTGTCCGCCCCACGGCGGCATCGCCTTCGGCCTGGATCGACTCGTGATGCTGATGACGGAGGCGGGATCGATCCGGGATGTCATCGCCTTTCCCAAGACCCAGACCGCGGCCTGTCCGCTCACCGCTGCCCCCACCGCGGTAGACCCAGCCCAACTCAATGAGCTGGCACTGCGGGTCCGCGCCCAGCCTTGATTTCCGGCTTGCACTCGGGTGATTCACTGGCAGCGTGGGATGAGCGCCCATTGCCTGCCTGTCGGCAGGGGTAGGCGTCAGGCAAACCCCGGAACCGACCCGACTACATGACCCTCCTGCCCGGAACCTGCATCAATGCCTGCTGCGCGCTGAATCGGCGTCGTCTCCCTTTGCCGCGATGCGTTCCACCCCCTCTGGTGAGAGACCAAGCAGCTCAGAAACCTCCGCGACACCAAGCCGGCTCAACAGATGACGCACGACCCGCGCCTCACCTTTCTCCATACCTTATTTCCTCACCTTCCTCTCTGCCTTTCTCCTCACCACGTTCAAAGCCAATGTTGAAAGACGGCAAAGATTCGATATCGATTTTGGTCAACATGTGTTCGGCCTCCTTAGACCTACGTCTGAAGATCCCGATTCTTCGACAGAGGACCTCCAGCATAGTCATATGTTCGCGGGAATCCCCGCTCGTCGGCACCTAGCAGCTCCCGCAAACGGTGCACGATGTAGGTGGCGACTTTCTGGGGCTTACGGTCCCCGAAGTCGCACAGTATTGCTAGTACCAGAGCACCGGGGTTGTCTTGAGTCAACAGGCCGGTATAGTCGACCTGATGCATGTCGACCAGGCCATAGTGGTAGTCGAGTAGCCCCAGCTCATCGAGACCCGCCGGCATGGTCAGGGGATCGGCTCCGATGTAGATCAGGAGTTATCGGATGGGTCTGGGATGGCCGGCAAAGCGGATGTCGGTGTAGTAGCGGAGCATCCACAACGGCATGTCCGCCTTATTATTGTTGGCGATCTCGATGTGCAATAGGAACTCCGAGCCGTCGGTCGCGCACATGCGGGCGACTAGATCCGCCCGGCGGTCTTCGACCCGCTGATTCTGGGTCTCCAGCACTTGGATCGCCTCGGCATCGAGGCCGAGGAGATGGCGGGCCAGATCGGTCGTGAGCCGCTTGAGCATGGCGCGGCCGATGATGTCTTTTGCGATCATACGGTCAGGCTATCACGGCAGTGGAGCGGTTTCGACTCACGCATCAGACCGTCAGCCGCCGGTAGATCTCCGAGACCTTATAGGGCAGCCTTTCCACCGCATCGACAATGGTGTAGTTCACGGCTCCGTACATATGGGGCAGGTACTCCCGGCCTTCCTTGTCGATGGTGATGCAGAAGGGGTGGATGCCGCGGCGCTTGGCCTCGATCAAGGCGCGGCGGGTATCTTCGATCCCGTACTCGCCGCGGTACTCATCGTTGTAGTCGTCGGGCTTGCCGTCGGAGAGGGTGATCAGGATACGCGTCCTGGCGTCGACCCGGTCGAGGATCCCGGTCAGGTGGCGGATGGCCGCCCCCATGCGGGTATAGTCCTTGGCCTCGATACCGGCGATGCGGTCCCGGATCTCGTCCCTGTAAGAGTCATCGAAGCCTTTGACGCGAAAGGTCTCGCAGCGCTTGCGGGTCATGCCTGAGAAGCCGTAGATGGCATAGCGGTCGCCCAGGGTCTCCAGGGCCTCGCACAGCAGCAGCAGGGATTCCTGCTCGGCCTGATTGATCCAGCCCCGGGTGGAGCCGCTCATGTCCACCATGAACATGACCGCGATGTTGCGCTCCACCCGGTCGCGCCGCGTGAAGAGGCGATCGGACATCTCCAGGCCGCGGTGGGCGTCGGCGCGGGCCTCGATCAGGGCGTCGATATCCACCTCGTCCCCGAAGGGCTCCTTCTTGAGCCGTTTATCCTCGCCGCGCAGGGCTTCAAAGGTCTTGCGCAGTCCCGGCAGGTGACGGGAATATTTATCGAGGGTCTCGGTGACGAAGCTATCGCGCCTGGGCTCCACCGTGAGCTCACGCATCACGCACCAGCGCTTGCGGTAGCTCCGGCGGCGAAAATCCCACTCGTCGTAGAGGTAGGCGCCGCGCTCGTGGTAGGTGCCGGACCACACGTCCGCGCCGGCGTTATCGCCCTCCTCTTCCGCCCCTTTGGGCTTATAGTGGCCGTCACCGGCGGGGGCCAGATAGTCCGGGGGCAGCTCCCCCAGATCCAGCATGATCGAGCCGATGAGCCGCTTGATGTCCTCCGGCGGGCTGACCGGCTGGTCATGGAACAGGATCTCCAGCTCGAGCTCCCCCGGATGCTCAGCGTCCTCCCGTTTCCTCGCCATGAAAGGGGTCTCCGCCTGGCCGGGGGGGGCGGACAGCGGCTGCTCGGATTCCAGGTCCTTCCGATAGCGGACCAGCAGGCTGCGCAGTCCGGCCTTCTCGTCCTCCAGGCGGGCCCGCAGGACCTCCTCGACCCGCTCCGGATAGAGCTCGCCCTGATAGCACAGGGGCTCCGGCAGGGGCGGCGGCGCAGCCACCACCTCGGCCACCAGGGCGAGCGAGTCCTGGGCCCGATCGCCGGCCCGGCGCAGCCGGTCCCGCCACACCTCCCAGTGGGGCGGACAGGCGCGTTGGCCGGCGAGGGTGTTGAGGTGCTGCATATCCCGGTAGACCCCGGGCAGCTCCCGAGCGATGCGGGCGTCCAGCCGTAGGGTCTCGAAGGCGTGGAATAACCGCAACGCACGCTTTATATCATCAAAACCCATCAGAGTCTCGATGACCCCCAGACGCCAGGTACCGAACCGGGTCTGGGCCCAGAGATAGGCCGCCGCGGCTTTCAGGAAGCGGAAATTGTCCTCGCGGCTCTCGAAGCGGCTGGCCGTGGCCGGCAGGAATAGGGTCTCGGTGTCCGTGTGGATGGTCTCGGCGGCCGCGAGCGCGAGACGCCGGCCCGAGAGCCCCAGCACCACCCGCTCCAGAACGCCGGTATGCTCCGCGAGCGACGCCCCTACCTGCGCGACACGGACGCGCTCCAGGAACTTGTCCACATTCCTGAACACCTCCACCGCGGCGTAGAGGCCGGATTGGTCGTAGACATCCAGGCCCTGGATGATCCAGCGTTCCACATCCGGCAGGGAGAGCTCCCGCAAGGCGCGATCGGCATGAATTAGGAACTGGTAGGCACAGGCGGTATTGTCCTTCTCCAGGGTCCGCACCCAGTGCAGCGCGAACTCCTGCTGCGGTCGCGTAAGACGCGCCAGGGCCCGGGCCGCCCCTCGCTTCGACGAGGCCTCGGCCCACAGGATATCCTCGAGCAGGTCTTCAAGTTGGTGGGCGTCAAGCGGCTTGGGCATGGGTGAAGGATAATCGGACAACGGTCTTTGCGGTGGGACCAGGGTACAGTCGGCAGGGCGAACACGAACAGGAAACCGCCGGGACAATGGGACAGATCAATGGCAATGACACCCCGATTATTGTGGTTATCGAGCAACCAATCCGCAACCCATGGGACTGAATGTTAGGCGAATGAGCCGTGGAAAACGCCCCGTCAATTGAGCCTAGCCCTTGAATTTTTCTGTTAGGCTATTTTCTGAGTATCGATTCCGCGTAATCTTGAAGGAGGCCATATGCGCTTATTTCATCCAACCTAACTTTTCCCTCGTATTGTCTACCTATTGTTCTATAATCTTTATTAATTTCAATCTCTGCTTCAAAAACGAAAGTGGCATTTCCTTTTAGAAGGATATTCTTGCCTGAGTTTTTATTAACCTCACACTCAACCATTCCACCTTTATTGTAGACAGATATCGATTCTCTATATTCTGAAATGCCATGTAATGCTGATACATACGCAGAGGCAGACATTGCAGTACCACAAGAGTATGTGATAGCTACTCCTCTTTCATATGTAACAACAAAGATACTATTTTTTCCGAGCGGCTTCAAAAAGCTGACATTTACCCCGTTTGGAAAAAGACGAGAGTTATTCGCTTGAATACCACATCGTTCGACAATGGACTCTTCTATCTCATCAACAATAGTAACGATGTGTGGATTAGGAACGCTTAGTGCGGTGAATCTGAGGCTAGATGATAGCTCTTCTATCATCTCACCCTTAAACAATATAGTATCTACTAACATAGGTAGCGAACTTGGCAGCATAGAGACTGGGCCGACTTCAGCCTCAAATGTTTCTATGCCTCGGTATATTTGCTTTCCATGCTTAACTGAAAGAACGGATTTCATGGTTTCAACGGTTACCTCCTGTTTTATCAACCGTTCTGAGCAATAGCGACCCACACAGCGTAAACCGTTACCGCACATTTCCGCCTCACCGCCATCAAGGTTAAACATTCTCATTTTGCAATCTGCGACTTTTGAAAATTGATAAAACAATACTCCATCAGAACTGATTCCACTCTCTCGATTACAAATGGATCGAGTTAGATCTACCCTTTTTTCTTCGGGAATATTGCTGTTAGTGTCTATGGTTTCGTCGATTAAAACAAAATCGTTACCTGAACCATGGCATTTCAAAATACTTAATTTCACGGCACTTTTCGCTTATTCAGAGACTCGGTGAAGGCTAGATGCATGACTTGTCCAAAAAGCTACAAACAAACCGACGCGGAGTTTCTACCGGTAGCATAGCCGAACCAAACAGAAACCTGATTATATCAAAAAAAATTAATTACTTGGTTTTAGTCGGGCTCTAAACTGCACCGAGTGCTAGCTTTTGCGACACCCTCAAGGGGCGGGGAGGCTTTATCCGCCCGACCAGCGTCAGCCGAAGTGGCATGTTAGCCATGGCCTTCATGTAACCAGCCTTTAACATACTTATGAATGATGTTTGCAATCAACCTTTGGTAAGGAATGCCTTCAGTAAGGGCTTTCTTCTGCAGGCTACGAAGATCCTTCGAGGCGAGATGAATATTAATCCGGGTATCCTCTGCGAGCATAGCTCCCGCATGTTCTTGGTGGCATTTCCGGGTATCCGCTGCATCCTTAGAACGTTTTACATTACCTGACTCAAATGCTTCCATAATTTCGTGTTCTTCTTGATCCAGCTTGTTCATCTATTGCTATCGCGATAGATCTTGCCGGCTATTCCAGCTCGGAATAGTTGTTTTATCGAACGCGGTTTTTCGTTAGAGTCTAGATAACTTTAGAGAGGATTTTCGCTCAGCGGAGAGAGTATTTTATCATAGAGATTTTCCTCTCGATGATGAAATCTGAATTCACATTCTTTGAGAGGTGGTAGATGAAACGTATGTCTGGGAACGCCCTTGAATGTCGCATAGCCTGGCATTTCGTCTCCGCCGGCGCTCACGCGCCGCACTCCGACTAAACGCTCGGCCCTACGCCTACGCGGGGATCGTCGCACTTCGCTCGTCGCTTTCGCTCCCTCGCTTCCCTGTGCTCCTCCACGGATAGACGCGGGGATGCTTCTGATAACCCATATCCACCAACCCATTGTAGCCCCTCCAGCTATCCGAGTGGATGACGCTATCGAGGCTACCTGGCCCCGAATCACGGCCTGTAGCGGCTTCTTAGAGGCATCCGAGACGATCTCCGTGTAGACCTTTCCCTGCCGTTCCAGGGTTCCGAAGACGATTGTTTTACCCCCCGGCTCCACGCCCCCTTTTCCCCGAACACGGCGGGCGCCAAAAGAGGATTCATCTCCTTCAACCTCGCCGGGAAAAGGCGATGAGGCATCACAAAGCTGGGCGCTTCTGGTTCGTAGCTTGAAGAACCGTTGATTGATCGTCAGGCAGCTTACATCACTCAGCGCGGGCGAGTTTCGAGGCCGCTAAATCGTGCGCAAAATAGCGGATAATTAGTCTGAATTTGGCTTCCGAAAGGCGCGAACGCCTGAAATACCCGTTTCTTCCTTTCATAACATAACCTTAGCATACATCTGAAGATGCTAAAGTTATCTAGACCCTTCGTTATTCTGCATTACTGCTGTCCGACAAGACGTTTGTTTTTGTTGCATAACTCCTTGTAAGGAATGAAAAACAGCCACTTTAAGAGTGTCACCGATTTGAACCACCTCGCGCATCTCCCAAATACCCCCTTCTGGGGATGTTAGGGACCCGGTTATGCACATCGGCAAGCTCGTTTTTTCTCAGGTCATTGACTCTTTACCGATGCATGCGTTTCGTCAAGGCGTTGCGCGGCACGACGGCAACCACTACAAGAAGACATTTTTCTATCTCGACCAATACCTGCGCATGACCTTCGCGCAGTTAACCCATCGCGAGAGCCTACGCGATATTGAAGTTTTCCTGCGCGCCCAGAAGGACAAGTTGTACCACAGGGGTATCCGGGGCAACGTTTCCAGAAGCGCCGTGGCGACGCGAATGAACGCCGAGATTGGCGTATCTAGGCAGATCTCGCTCAGGCATTGATTCGCACCCCTCGCCCCCTGTATCCGACGAGGACTTGGGGCGTGATCTTGACAACGCGGTTTATGCGCTCGATGCCTCTACCATCGACCTGCGCCTATCCGTCTTTCCGTGGGCACTATTTCGCTCAACCGAATCTGCGGTCAAGCTCCAGACCCCGCTCGATCTTCAAGGCAACATCCCAACCTTTATCCACATCTCCGACGGCAAGCTACACGACGTCAATGTCCTTGTTCTGCTGATCCCGGAGCCCGGCGCCTTCTACATCATGGATCGTGGCCATGTGGACTTCGAGCGTCTGTTCACGTTGCACAGAACAGAGCGTTTCTTCGTCATCCGCGCCAAGTCTAATACCAATCTCATCCCGGGGAGAATCCGATGGTGTTCGATGCGATCGGACCATTGCGCTGAGCGGAGAAGTCCGTACGTGACTACCCCCTGCCATTACGCCGTATCCGCTACCACGATGTTCAGACCAGCAAGACGTTCAACTTCTTGACCAACAACTTCGCCATTCCAGCGCAGACGGTGGCGGATCTCTACCGATACCGC
>Ga0209364_1000282_pt1 | contig 12011 bp, 10 predicted proteins | sample WorMetHERISLAND2_3_FD_187387 | JGI IMG/M metagenome (GOLD analysis project Ga0209364, IMG submission 187387) | Marine gutless worms symbiont microbial communities from Max Planck institute for Marine Microbiology, Germany - Olavius albidus HERON... | ecosystem: Host-associated > Annelida >... | reverse complement strand
AGATCTGCATAGATACGCCAATCTCGGCGTTCATTCACGCCAGCCACGGCACTTGTGGAAACGTTGCCCTGGATACCCCTGTGGTACAACTTGTCCTTCTGGGCGCGCAGGCAAACTTCAATATCGCGCAGGCTCTCGCGATGGGTTAACTGCGCGAAGGTCATGCGCAGGTATTGGTCGAGACAGGAAAATTTCTTCTTGTAGCAGTTGCCCTCGTACCGCATAACGCCTCGACGAAACGCATGCATCGGTAAAGAGTCAATGACCTGAGAAAAAACGAGCTTGCCGATGTGCATAACCGGGTCCCCAACATCCCCAGAAGGGGGTATTTGGGAGATACGCGAGGTGATTCAAATCGCTGACACCCTTAAAGTGGCTGTTTTCCATTTCCTTACAAGGAGTTACGCAATAAAAAAATAAACGTTTTGTCGGACAGCAGTGCTATCATATGATTATTCGGTTGCCCTGTGCGGAGGCACGCGAATCCAGGGCGAGCGTCTCGGTTGGTTTGACGAAATCGGAATGGCTAAGTACTATTTTCGCTCTTCCATGGCAGGACCGTGTTCCGAGAGCAGCGGGGTATGGCGCAGTCTGGTAGCGTACCTGCTTTGGGAGCAGGATGTCGGGGGTTCGAATCCCTCTACCCCGACCACTCAGGCGGTTGACGGGGAACGGCATACCGGTGTTCCCGCGAGGTGGTTCGAGCCCCGGTAGCTCAGGCGGATAGAGCAAGAGCCTTCTAAGCTCTGGGTCGGGGGTTCGAGTCCCTCCCGGGGTGCCAGACAATGGGGTGGGGTAGGGCGGATGCTCCGAATTCCCGGCGTGCGGTCGGGGGCACCGTGCCTGTAGGCATTTTGTACGGTGTGGATAAATGCAGCCGAGCGAATGTACGGACGAGGGTAGTGGTAAATTTACCAGTCCTCTCGCGGAGGGAGAGGGTGCGCAACGCGAGGTGTGCCCTAACACACTGTTAATGGTTAAGTTCCATTTAGACCTTAACCACTACCCGGACGAGAGATCCGGGCGGGGTTGAATGTTAGCGGGAGACCGCGCCGGGAAGGGTGGCGACGGTCATTTTCAATGGTGGACGTAGCTCAGTTGGTAGAGCACAGGATTGTGGCTTCTGTGGTCGTGGGTTCGATCCCCATCGTCCACCCCACTACGCCTCGATGCGCCCTGGTGAGTAGAGAGTGCCTTAAAAAATCCCATCCCGGAGATTCGCTCGCAAAGCCTGGTTTTCGTGCTACCTTATTAAGACGTAAATCCACATTCCCGCCAAGGGGCCGTTAGCTCAGCTGGTAGAGCAGTGGACTCTTAATCCATTGGTCGTAGGTTCGAATCCTACACGGCCCACCAAGCAATGCCTCGACGAAACGCATGCATCGCTAAAGAGTCAATGACCTGAGAAAAAACGAGCTTGCCGATGTGCATAACCAGGTCCCCAACATCCCCAGAAGTGGGTATTTGGGAGATGTGCGAGGTGATCCAAATCGGTGACACTCTTAAAGTGGTTGTCTTTCATTTCCTTACAAGGAGTTACGTAACAAGAACAAACGTTTTTAGCTCAATCGTTACCATGTCGCTGTTGAGTGGTATAGCGATGCTTTGCCGGTACGTGGCCTCACTCTACCAGCATACTCAATGGCCCCGCCTTTTCTCGTTATAGAGCGACGCAGGCTTTATTCGTTACGGATGGACGCGGAGATGCTTCTGATAACCCATATCCACCAAAACCCATTGTAGCCCCTCCAGCCATCCGAGTGGATGATGCTCTCGAGAGACCTGGCCCCCGAATCACGGCCTGTAGCGGCTTCTTGGAGACATCCGGGACGATCTCCGTGTAGACCTTTCCCTGCCGTTCCAGAGACGATTGTTTTACCCCCGGCTCCACGCCCCTTTTTTCCCCGAACACGGCGGGCGCCAAAAGAGGATTCATCTACTTCAACCTCGCCGGAGAAAGGCGATGAGCGTCACAAAGCTGGGCGATTCTAGGTCGTAGCTTGAAAAACCGTTGATTGATCGTCGGGCGGCTTACATCACTCAGCGCGGCGAGTTTTGAGGCCGGTAGATCATGCGTAAAATAGCGCATGATCAGTCTGAATTTAGCTTCCGAAGCACGATGTTCAGACCAGCACTTCGCCATTCCAGCGCGGACGGTGGCGGATCTCTACCGATACCGTTGGCAAGTTGAATTGTTCTTCAAGTGGATCAAGCAACGCCTAACTCGAAAAAAACTCTCCTAGCAGCACATCAACCTGATAATATAGGATAAAGGCGTTTGAGCTTGATCCGTGCGTCTCCCGTGGTAAAGCGCCAATCGACGGGTTGATTGGATTGGTTCCGGGTCTCCGTCCATGCCCGGACTTCGAAAGCGACCGTCGCGAGATTCGGTAGTCGCCGGTCCAAGCATTGCTGTCCTAACACGCTGAACTCACATTCGGCCAGGTTGAGCCAACCGCCATGCTTGGGGGTGTAGACGCATGCTAATTTGTCCAACAGCGAGCGGGCCACGTGCGGTGGGAACGCTTTATACAGGGAAGCGCCGCCATGGGTGTTCAGATTGTCCATGACTAAGGTGATACGGGTTGCCTGCGGATAATCTTCTTGCACCAACTGCTGAACGCCTTGCGCCCATTGCTCGGCGGCATGATTATCCGCTATGTCGATGCGACGCCAGTTCTCGAAGGGGGCATAAACGCAGGCGCGGGAATGCACCACATCCGCTTCTGCCAGGGTTTGATGGCGTTTTTTTTAACACTTGACGCACGGTCTCGGGGAATATCGATTCCACCAAGCGATCCCCCAACAACCGTAAGGTCTACCGGGCATGTCCCGCCGCCGGCTCGCTTGGTTACTAGAATGGAATCCATAAGCGATACTGCCTATACCCATAACCAATGGAATCTATTTGATAATTTCCCCGGACAGTAGTGCATTGATTTATAATATCAGGCGTTTGCCCCGGGGGCAGAGGAACGAGATCCGCACCATCCTAGGGATGATGGGTATACTGATTCGCTTTGGAAAACGTCACATTGGGGTGCCCTGTAGCAGGTACCGAGGGGATTACATGTGAGCGCACAGAAAAGAGTAGACCGGTTGGGGAGGTTACTGATCTTGTTGATTGCCTTGCCGGCAATGGCCACATCCGTGCTCGCGGCCCGGTTCCGTATCTCCGATATTCGAGTGGAAGGGCTGCAGCGCATTGCCGTCGGTACCGTCTTCAATTACCTTCCCGTTCAGGTGGGGGACACGACGACAGATGCTGTCACCGCGAGCATCATCCGCACCCTGTACGCAACAGGATTCTTCAAGGACGTGCGGGTGGAACGGGACGGGACGGTATTGGTGGTGTGGGTACAGGAACGGCCGGCCGTGACCGAGATCAATATATCGGGAAACAAGAGCATTGATACCAAGGCACTGAAGGCGGGACTCAAAGATATCGGGCTGGCGGAAGGACAGACGTTCAACCGCTCGCTCCTGGATCGGATTGAGCGGGAGCTCGAGCGCCAGTACTATGCCCTCGGGAGGTACGGGGTCGAGATTCAGTCCACGGTGTCGCCGCTGCAACGCAACCGGATCGCCGTGTCCATCGACATCATCGAGGGTCTGATGACCCGCATTAAACAGATCAATATCATCGGTAATGAGGACTTCGAGGAACAGGAGCTGCTCGATCTGTTCAAGCTCAGCCGTACCAAATGGTATTCCTTCTATTCGAAGAACAATCAGTACTCCAAGCAGCTGCTCAGCGGGGATCTGGAGACCCTGCGCTCCTTCTATCTCGACCGTGGCTATATCAAGTTCGAGATCAAATCGACCCAGGTCTCCATCAGCGCCGACAAGCAGGACATCTATATAACCATCGGTATCGATGAGGGCGACGTCTACAAGGTCAGCGACCTGAAGCTGGCCGGGGAGCCGTCGATGCCGGTCAAGCAGCTCTTCCCGTTGATCCATATGCGTCGCGGAGATATTTTCTCCCGCAAGATCACGATTGAGAGCGCGGAGCGCATCTCCAAAAAGCTGGGTAACGAGGGCTACGCCTTCGCCAACGTCAACACCATCCCTGAAATCGATGAGGCGATCAAGCAGGTCGCGGTGACCTTCTTCGTGGATCCAGGCAAACGCGCCTATGTCCGGCGGATCAATACCAAGGGCAATACCCGCACCCGTGACGAGGTGTTACGCCGCGAGATCAGCCAGCTGGAGGCGGCCTGGTTCTCGTCGGAGCTGATCAGAGAATCCCGAGAGCACCTCCAACGGCTGGGCTATTTCGAGGAGGTGAATGTGGAGACGCAGGCGGTTCCCGGCTCGGCGGATCAGGTAGACGTGAACCTGTCAGTGGTCGAGAAGGACTCGGGCAGCCTACTCGCCGGTATCGGCTATTCTCAGTCCCAGGGCATCATCTTCAACACCAGCATCAGCCAGAGCAACTTCCTGGGGACCGGTAAGAAGGTTTCCTTCGCCTTCAACAACAGCCGCTCCAGCCGCCGTTACCGCCTCGCCTATACCAATCCCTACTATACGATAGACGGCATCAGTCGGGGCCTTGATCTCTCTTATCGGAAAACGGATTATGAGGAGCTGAACAGCATCGACTACCTCACGGATACCGGTGTCGCCAGCATGACTTTCGGCCTGCCGATCACGGATACCAGCCGTGCGAGTTTCGGCATCCGTTACCGGTACACCAAATTCACCGCGGGAAACTCCCTATTGGCACAGACCTTCGCGACCAATCATGGCGATCATTTCAATGATTTTCTGCTGACCACAAGCTATACGAACGATTCGCGTGATCAGGCGATCTTCCCCACCAAGGGTAATTTCCAGTCCTTGCGGGCGGAGGTGTCGGTGCCGGGCAGCGATCTGCAGTTTTTCCGGCTGGTCTATACGCATCGCCGGTACATCCCCCTGATCAAGCACTTCATTTTATCCCTGGATGCGGATTTGGGTTATGGTAGCGGCTTCAGCAGCACCAAGGATCTTCCCTTCTTCGAGCACTTCTTCGCCGGCGGTCCGGGATCGGTCAGAGGTTGGAGGGAGAACACCCTGGGCCCACGAGAAACCACCCTTGATAAGAACCCGGCGGGCGGTAACATAAAGATGGTCGGCAGCATCAAGGTATTCGCACCGGCGCCCGTCAAGGGTGTGTTTGCCAAGAAACTGCGTTTGGGGGCCTTTTTCGACTTCGGCAATGTGTGGACCACGAGCAACCCGAAGCTCGACGACCAGGATAACCCGAAGCTCGACGACCAGGAGGAGCTGGTGAGGCCCAATGAATTCAGTCTGAGCGATATCCGCTATTCCGCCGGACTGTCTCTTACCTGGCTGTCACCCGTCGGCGCCCTGTCGGCCAGCATCGCCCATCCATTCAACGACAAGAGCGAGGATAAGACCCAGATGTTCCAATTCAGTATCGGGCAAACATTCTGACCGGAGAGAGCGACCAAGTGAACAAATCCGTTGGGGCGCTGGTCGGTCTCGGCCTCTCTCTCGCAGGGGGAGCGCTGCCTGCCGCCGACTATGTCATCGCGGTAATCGATCCCACCCGCATCGTCGAGCAGTCTCCCCAATATGAAGCGGCGCGCACGCAGCTGGAGAAGGAGGTCAGCGATCGGGAGCAGAAGCTCGTTGAGCAGCAGGAGCAGCTTACCGAGCTGCAGCAGAAGCTCGAGCGCAATGCGGCGCTGATGAGCGAAGAGGAGCTGCAGCACCTGCAGACCGATATCCGCAACCGGAAGCGGAAGATCAAGTACGCCCAAGCCGAATTCCGCGAAGATTTCTCCCTGCGCCAGAACGAGCTGCGTACCAGGTTGGCCCAACAGGTCGAAGAGGTGGTGGCGGAGCTAGCGCGCGAAGAAAACATCGATCTGATCCTCAGCGAAGGTCTGGTCTATGTCAGCAAACGCATCGATATCTCCGACCAGGTCATCGCGCGCTTGAGGGAGAAGTTCGAGGCCAAGTAAGGGGCCTTACTCCACACCTCAGGCATTCAGGATCGTGGCGATCAAGCTTCAGGAGCTGGCGGACCACCTCGGCGTCGATCTGCGCGGGGACGGTGGACGCTATGTGCAGCGGATCGAGACCCTCGAACGGGCCGATGACACCTGCTTGTGCTTCTTCAGGGACCGCAAATACCGGGCCGAGCTGAGGACGACCGACGCCGCGGCGGTGATTCTGGCGGAGCCGGACGTACCGCTCTGCCCGGCCGCGGCTCTGGTCAGCGCGAATCCCTACCTCACCTATGCTCGGGCGGCACGGCGGCTGCATCCCGAGCCCGTCGTAACCGGGGGACGCCATCCGAGCGCGATGGTGGCCCAGGGTACCCGCGTCGATCCGTCCGCCTGGATCGACGCCATGGCGGTGGTGGAGGAAGATGTTGAAATCGGGCCACGGGTCTTTGTGGGACCGAGCAGCATCGTGGGTTCCGGATGCCGTATCGACGAGGATAGTCGGTTGGTCGCGCGGGTCACCTTATGCGCGGGGACACGCGTCGGGAGGCGGGTGTTGATACAGCCTGGCGCGGTCATCGGCCGCGAGGGCTTCGGTTTCGCGAAGGACGGCCGACGCTGGGTGCGCATCCCGCAGCTGGGCGGGGTGCGGCTGGGTGACGACGTGGAAATCGGCGCCAATACCACGGTCGACCGGGGCGCTCTGGAGGATACCCTGATCGCCGATGGAGTGAAGCTGGATAACCTCATCCAGATCGGACACAACTGCAGCATCGGCGAAAACACCGCGATGGCGGCCTGCTCCGGGATCTCCGGCTCCACCAGGATCGGGAGCAACTGCACCATCGGCGGGGCCGTCGGTATGGCAGGACACCTCACGATCGGGGACGATGTCCACTTTACCGGGATGGCCATGGTTACCCGCTCCGTTACCGAGGCCGGACTCTACAGCAGCGGAATTCCGGCCATGCCGAACGCGCAGTGGCGACGCAACACGGCCAGATTCCGGCACCTCGACGAGCTGGTCCGGCGACTGAAGCGCCTCGAAGAACAACTGGAACAAACCAACCTCGAGCTGCAACAGGTGCTTGAATAAATCGGGACTGCCGGTGTCGATCCACGAACGGTAGCCGTTCCCCGGGAACATTGGAGAAAGCATTGAGCACAATGGATATCCACAAGGTGTTGAGCCTGTTGCCGCACCGCTATCCTTTTCTATTGATCGACCGGGTAGTCGACTACCAGGTGGATCAATATCTGATTGGGTATAAGCATGTGACCTTCAACGAGCCCTTCTTCGCCGGCCATTTCCCGACCCGACCGGTCATGCCGGGGGTCCTGATCATCGAGGCACTGGCTCAGGCTACCGGCCTGCTCGCCATGGAATCACGCCCGGAAGAAGTGGGAGAGAAGGTGATCTATTACTTCGTCGGCATCAACAAAGCGCGCTTCAAGCGCATCGTAGAGCCCGGCGATCGGCTGGACCTCGAAGTCCAGCTTATCAAGGTGCGGCAGGGAATCTGGCTCTTCAACGGCAGAGCCGAAGTGGAAGGCGAGCTTGCGGCGGCCGGTGAAATCATGTGTACGGCCCGGGACTTTTGACCTCGATCCATCCCACCGCAGTCGTCGATGCGACCGCCGAGCTGGATTCCGATGTCGCGGTGGGTCCCTACGCTGTCATCGGTCCGCGGGTACAGGTGGGGGCTCGCAGCAGCATCGGACCCCATGTGGTAATCCGCGGACCGACGCGCATCGGGGCCGACAATCGGATCTTTCAGTTCGCCTCGGTAGGTGAGGACCCCCAGGACAAGAAATATGGTGGTGAAGAGACCTTCCTGACCATCGGCGACCGTAATGTAATCCGCGAGTACGTGACCCTGAATCGGGGCACGGTGCAGGGCGCAGGGGAAACCCGCATCGGCAACAATAACCTCTTCATGGCTTACAGCCATGTGGCCCACGATTGTCAGCTCGGCGACCAGGTGATCATGGCCAACGCCGCTTCCCTGGCCGGTCACATCGAGGTGCAGGACTGGGCTATCCTCGGGGGCTTCACCATCGTCCACCAACTCTGCCGGATCGGGCCCCACTGCTTCTGCGCCATGGGCTCGGTCGTCACCAAGGATGTCCCGCCCTATGTGATCATCGGCGGCCATCCGGCCCAGCCCCGCGGCATCAACACCGAGGGACTACGGCGATGTGGGATCGACGCCGCAACCATACAGCAGATCAAGAATGCCTACCGGCTGCTCTATCTATCCGACCGCAAGCTGGAAGAGGCCGTAGCGGCGATGCGTGCGCTGGGTAATGCCCGGGTGGACCAGCTCGCGGACTTCGTCGCCGACCGGTCCCGCAGCATTGTACGTTGAGGGGATTCCGGCAAGGCTCGACCAGCCGAATAACTGCGGGTGGTTATCATCTGCGGTACCCGCCCGATCTGGTTTCCAGCTAAATGTCAAAATCGCTGCGCCGCTGTAGGAGTCTTCCGGTATGACCGCAAAGCACTGCTATCCGACAAAATGTTTGTTCTTGTTACGTAACGAATCACCCCGCGCATCTCCCAAATACCCACTTCTTCTGGGGATGTTGGGGACCCGGTTATGCACAATTGAAGTTTGCCTGCGCGCCCAGAAGGACAAGTGTACCACAGGGGTATCCGGGGCAACGTTTCCAGAAGCACCTAGGCCGATATCCACATCTCCGACGGCAAGCTACACGACGTCAATGTCCTTGATCTACTGATCCCAGAGCCCGGCGCCTTTACATCATGGATCGTGGCTATGTGGACTTCGAGCGCCTGTTCACGTTGCACAGAACAGGGCGTTTCTTCGTCATCCGCGCCGAGTCCAATACCAAATACAGGCGTTGCTACTCTCATCATACAGGCGTTCGGTGGTGGATCGTCTACCGATACCGCCGGCAAGTTGAATTGTTCTTCAAGTGGATCAAGCAACACCTACGCATCAAATCGTTCTTCGGGACCTCTCAGCCTCGATGCCGAAGCGGTCCAAGTGCTGGAGACCCAGAACCAGCGGGTCGAAGACCGCCGGGCGGATCTGGTAGCACGTATGCATGGAACCGACGGCGAAAAATTCCTGCTCCACATTGAGATCGCCAACAATAATAAGGCGGATATGCCGTTGCGGATGCTGCGTTAGCTGCGTTATTACACGGACATCCGCTTTGCCGGCCATCCCGGACCCATCCGACAATTCCTGTATCTACATCGGAGCCGATCCCCTCACCATGCCGCCGGGTCTTAACGAGCCGGAGCTGCTCGACTGCCGCTATAGCCTGATCGACATACATCAGATCGACTGTGCCGGCTGCTGCACAGGACAACCCCGATGCCCTGGTACTGGCAATACTGTGCGACTTCGGGGACCGTAGTAAGCCCCAGGAAGTCGTCACCTACATCGTGCACTGCTTGCAGGAGCTGCTGAATGCCGACGAGCGGAGATTCCGCGAACATATGACTATGCTGGGAATCCTGTCGAAGAATCGGGATCTCCAGGCCCAGGTTGAGGAGGCCGAATACATGCTGACTGAAATCGATATCGAAAGTTTGCCATCTTTCAACATTGGCTTCGAACGCGGTGAGGAAAAAGGAAGGGAAGCAGGTGAGGCACAGGTTGTGCGTCGTCTGTTGAGCCGGCTCGGGTCGCGGAGGTTTCCGAGCTGCTCGGTCTGGCACCGGAAGACGTGGAACGCATCGCGGCAATGGGAGACAGCGACAACAGACATTGATGGGCGTCCCGGAACCGCATGGAAGATAGGCATTGTCGCCAATGAGCACTCAGGCGATCGGCTGGGGGCCGCCGTCCTGCGTGCGCTCAAGGCTCGGGTGCCGGACGCACGTCTGGTCGGCGTCGCCGGGCCCCGGATGCAGGCCGCCGGCTGCAAAAGCCTGGTGCCCATGGAGCGACTGTCGGTTATGGGGCTGACGGAGGTCCTGCGACACCTCGGCGAACTCCTCCGCATTCGCGGCGATTTAGCCGAATCTTTTCTCGCCTGGCGGCCCGACATCTTCATCGGCGTGGATGCGCCTGACTTCAACCTGGGGCTCGAACGGCGCCTGCGCAAGGCCGGCATCCGCACCGTCCACCTGGTCAGTCCCACCATCTGGGCCTGGCGCGCCGGACGCGTGAAGACCATCCGTCATTCCGTGGATTTGATGCTGAGCATCTTTCCATTCGAAGAAGCGCTCCTGCGCGAACAGGGGATACCGGCCCGGTATATCGGCCATCCCCTTGCGGACGAGATCCCAACCCAGTCCGATCCCGCGCCGGCGCGGACCCGACTCGGGATACCGCCGGACGGGCAGGTCCTGGCCCTGCTCCCAGGCAGCCGGATGAGCGAGATGCAGCTACTCGCGGAGCCCTTTCTGCAGACCGCCCGCTGGTGTCTTGAGCGATGTCCGGGACTGCACTTCGCGGTTCCCCTGGTGATGCCGACCCTGCGTGAGTGCTTCATAGCGGCCCTGCGGCGAGAGGCCCCCGAGCTGCCGATCACCCTGGTGGACGGCCGGAGCCGGGACGTAATCGCCGCCGCCGACTGCGTACTCACCGCATCGGGAACCGCGACCCTGGAGACTTTGCTGATCAACCGTCCGATGGTGGTCGGCTATCGGATGAGCCCGCTGACCTATCACCTGCTATCCGGCCTGAAGCTGGTGAAGGTCCCCTACGCCGCCATGGCCAATCTGCTGGCAGGCCGTGAGCTGGCGCCGGAATTCATTCAAGACCGTTGTCGGGTGGATTTGCTGGGACCCGCCGTGCTCGGCTTTTTGAGGGATAGGGACCGGGTGAGCGAGATACGATCGGCGTACCATGAGATCCGTGGCCGGCTGGGGCGTAACGCCGGTCGCCAAGCCGCCGCCGCGGTGCTGGAGCTGATCAACGGAGGCAAGCCGTGAGTGAAGCGCTCTTCATCGCGGGCGTGGACGAGGCAGGGCGTGGGCCCTTGGCGGGACCGGCAGTAGCCGCGGCCGTCATCCTGGACCCCGAGCGGCCGATCCATGGTCTCGCCGACTCTAAGCGCCTGACGCCGGACCGGCGTGAGGCGCTCGACCAGGAAATCCGGGACCGGGCCCTGGCCTTTGCCGTGGCCTTCGCTACGGTCGAAGAAATCGACCGCATCAATATCCTCCAGGCATCCCTGCTCGCCATGCAGCGGGCGGTGGAGAACCTGGGCATTACCCCACAACGGGCCCTGGTGGACGGCAACCGCCGCCCCCGGCTAGCCTGCCCGGTGGAGACGGTCGTGAAAGGCGATGCCACGGTTGCCGTCATCAGTGCCGCGTCTATCCTAGCCAAGGTCGCTCGCGATCGCGAAATGTTGATGCTGGACGGCGAGTTCCCCGGCTACGGCTTCGCCCGTCATAAGGGCTATCCGACCCGAATCCACCTGGCCGCCCTGCGCGCGCTCGGACCCTGCGCGCTGCACCGACGTTCCTTCCGACCGGTGCGGGAATTGCTGCGCTGAGCCTGTACTACCATCCGTCTCTCGCGGGCTCTGCAATGTTGGAAGCGGACCCTACTCCTTGTCCTCAGGTTCTTCCCCTGACCCAGAGGGTGCGTATCCCCGAATGGAGTGAACGATCATGCTGCGCTAGTTAGGGCTGCATAGATCCAAAAGCTTCTAGGACGCAATCGTTGACCTCGGATCATTGACCCTGGTTGTCGGCACCAATGCCTCCGGTAAGAGCAATCTGCGCGATGCGTTGCGTTTTCTGCATGGCATCGGTTTGGGCTATCCGCCAGCTGAGATCCTGGGGGAGAAATATGGTCCTGATGGTCTTCTCCAGTAACGCGGCATTCGTGGTGGCGCCAGTGAGCTCGAGTATAGTTTAGGGCTAGATCTCTCCAACAAAGGCTTTGGTCCGCGGTGGTATGGGAAAAGCTGGATACGCGGTGCGGGCATCTAGCAGCAGCAGTCGCCCGAACAAGGGATCGCCCGTGCCGGTGAGGAGCTTGAGGGTCTCGGTGGCCTGGATGCTGCCGACGATGCCCACCACCGGGGCGAGCACACCGGTGGCGGCACAGGTCTCGT
>Ga0209364_1000281_pt1 | contig 12046 bp, 13 predicted proteins | sample WorMetHERISLAND2_3_FD_187387 | JGI IMG/M metagenome (GOLD analysis project Ga0209364, IMG submission 187387) | Marine gutless worms symbiont microbial communities from Max Planck institute for Marine Microbiology, Germany - Olavius albidus HERON... | ecosystem: Host-associated > Annelida >... | reverse complement strand
AAAGACTTGGTACCTTTCCATGAATCAACATACTATTAAAAAGCATACATAACATAACACACAGAATTGGGTGAGCGTGACGTAAGTGCTCTGTTTCAATCCCATCATAACCAGCAGCTTTACCAATGTTGCTTGGTTACTGCCGAAGTGCACCATATCTGCTTGCAAGCTTTGTCATTATGTTTTGACTTGATGAATATGAAATGAAATTTTTGATTGGATAAGCATATTTGCAATCATTGCACAGAGGGAATTTGGGCAGAGTTGCAGTAGTTGGCACTAGTCCAACATGATGCAGAATAATCTTACTGCGGTCAATGTACTGTCACGTTCTGGTGGTGGAAAATATGAACCCTACAAAAGAAGTGCCAGTTTCATAAACAGTGAGGGGTAGCCAGTTGATCTGAAGACGGTGGTAGAATCTGGGAAACTTGGACTGGATGTCGTTCAGCGTTTCTTTGTATCTGCTTTCACTGCCCGCATACAGCAAGCGTCAACAGCTCTGCACAACAACAGCGACATCAGTGTTACTATCGACAGGAATGGCCGCCCACATAAATGCAAACAAAACGTAAAACACCGTCTCACAATGCAGGGTTCAGAAAAACATGTTTTTTAGAAGCCCAACCCGGGTGATTTTTTGGGTTTTATTGGGTTTTACTGGGGTTATTTTGGACGAGTGGTGAAAGATGCTGTCAGACAAATATAGAAAGGCAAAATGGTTAATGGAAGACTTATTGTTAATTTCTTAAACGAACAATGACTAACTATCTGCATTTATTAGATTTTTTTTTATATTATGCTCAGTACATCGTAAATTGCTAACAAAAATTACTTACTTTTGTTTCTTTTTCACCTTCAATTGGGGTTAACTGAAGACAGTGCATCAAACAAATCACTGTAATGTTTCTAAGCAATTTTTCTTAACCAACTGGTCAAAACAAAAAAAGACTGAAAGACTCTTTTATCTTGCTCTGTTGATGAACAGGTCATTTATACCAGAATTTAAAAATTAATAAATCACAGTCACTGTTATAAACACTGCGACATTTGGCTTAACTTAATCTGAACCCTCTCATATTTGTAAAATTTGTTTCAATTACACACTACACAGGCATTGTGGTTGTAATGCTTCTTGTCTGTTGGCTTTAATCTCTGCCTTCACATTTTCTGCCTTTTGGTCATGTAACTTCTGAAGTTAGTGATGCCACTGATTAATACAGTGCCCACTAAAGTTTATTTTTAACATTTTAACATAGATACAACTCGGTTTAGCTAACTAACAGCATGCCATGAATATTTTTTATTGGCAGACCGCTGATCCCAAAAATTCCCAAGTTTTGAGGCTTCAAGGCACTGTGTCACTGTGTCACTATGTCAGTGCTGGAAACCCTGTTTTGAGCAGCGTGCGCATTCGCCTACAGCAGCATTTTGTTCTTCATTCGGCTTCTGAACTAGCTTTTGTGTTTTGTCCCACACCAGTGAAAATTGCGATGATTCTCTTTGTTCTACAATGTTACGAGCTACACAGATGACATATAGTTCAATGCAGACTATAATAATAATAATATAATTTACTGTGACTGTGACACGCCCACGACACTGGTATCGGCTGAAACACTTTCTGCCATTTGATCATCACCAGCCGGCGAGTATGCATTGTCCTCATCAGTCTCAAGACCGTACAGAGTCATGGAATGCTCCACCGCTGTACTCTGCTGCTCGCCTCCAGTGGGGACTGTCTCTACGCAGAAACCTCCCGTTGGCCGTGAAGTGGGGCCATCCTGGCACCTCAGAGATGGTGTCTTCTTTCAGTGGCTCCTCCGGAGAATCCGGACCCCTAGTTACCAGAGCACCCTCTCCTGGCGACATCGGTCCACCAGCTGTGGGCTCCCGGGAGGAAAATATACTAGCTGGCGCCCAACACAGCCCAAATGCAGCCATCGGTTGGACCTCGAAAGTTGCATAGCATCGCCAGATCTGGACACGCCACTCCTCCTCGGCGTTACAGGCGACATCTGGTGTGGGACCGGAATGGAACTGGTGAACCGTAACTTTCGGCGGACGCAGTCCAGGAGTGGATCGCCCCGTCTACTCTGCCGAGGCCCGTCGGGAACATGGTACGGCGTTGTTAAATCGTCAATTCCCAGCAGAACCCTTGGTTCCTCTGGTTCAATATTTCCATTAATTCAGCTTGTCTCATAACCAGACAATCGCACAACACAGCACTGACTACTCAGCGGTTCTCGTTCACTCGGAGCAACATTTCAAACGCGCTGTAGCAGGTCACACGGCTTTGTCAGGGGCAGGTGAGATTTGTCGAAGAAACTGCCTTTCCTGACACTGACGGTAGTCCGACACTGTTCTAGAGTGCACCTCCAAATGATTCCATCGCTAATGCGAGTGTACTGGCGCTCTTCCATAACACTGTTGTACCACGGTCATGCCATGTTAACTGAAAAGGGAGACCATTCCTACGTATCCACCCGCGACAGTTTTCTTCCGTTAGTATGGTGGCGTGTTTAATTTCCAGCGTCAACATGCTGGCCACCATTTCCCCGCGCCGGGTGGCAAGTGAGAAACGATGCGAGTAAGTAAGTAAACTTTCACTACAGTAATGGCACGGGTCAGTGCTTGTGAGTTCATGTTCAGTTCATCGGGCTTCAAACGCGGTATGATCCTACGTAGAAGTGTCACATTCAGCGCTGCGTCGACCACGAAGTGTGCTCTGACTGCCTTTGACACACTTTCTCTAGTCATGATGTGATTAACCGTGTCCAGTCCGCAGTTTAGCTTTAACAGGTCTGCAATATCAGGTCTGCAAGGCCAGATCCAGCCATTATGCAACCAATGGAACCCAAGTAACTCATGAGGGTGTGGTATGGGAGTATGTGATGTTCAGTTTTTTTTCGTTTCTCATAAATAGGGCTCTTTTCAGACATGAGCGTCTTGTGCGGACCCTAGCCAACCCATGTAGTCGGGGCATCTCCACTTGTCAAGGTGGCCACCCACATGGAAAAGTCAAAATTTGACATTGGTCGGCGAAAACTCAGGAACATTATGAAAAGTCAGGGTATTTGTGGTTGCCTCTGCAGTCACAAAATAAACAACCTGAATACTGTTAAGTAAAGATGACATGCACAAGATGGACTGCAAATAGTCTTGCTATCAGCTGTCTTCAGTCGGTAGCATTTGTCCTCACACACAAAGTAGATGGTCGTCTCCGAGATAACACATCTATACTGAGGTAATTGCCATTCCGAAAGCCGGCGAGGTGTATTCCGCGGGGTAGGCAGGTGATTGAAGACAGTACCCAGGAGAATGTGCAATGTTGTAGAAAGGTGACACTAAGCCGTATCCAGATGACTCTGGTAAGTCCGGTTGGTAGGGTGGTGATTGTGGACTGTTCGTTGGTGACTCTGGGATGTAGTCTGATGATTCTGGACTCTCCTGCAGTCCAGAGTCCGTCGTGTCAGATCCCAGTGTGTATTCCGACATTCTTGTTGTTGAACTTGAATTAAAGCTCACGTCCCCATCATACCCACTTTGATTAAGATCGTCTTGAATTATGTAGTAATCCATGTGGTCTTCTATTTCCTCGAAGTAATTCGGTGATATTTCTACAAAAACACACAAAACATAGCCATTTGTTGAATATGAGGAAGCCGCCATCTTCGGATATTGTTGCACACATGTACACTTGTTTTCACATGTACTCAAATATATTTATTAAAAAGATATTATATAGTTAAAACTACGCTACCATCTGTAAACTGTGCCATTTGATACGCAAGACACGGACGGTCCTTCCGTGTTAAACCGAAGAACGTGGACTCCATTGTTACTAGGTATTGCTGCAGTTCGTCCTCAAGTTCTGTACTAAATGACTCAAGCCCCCCAAACAAAATTTTCACGCATCGCCTATGCTGAAGACTGTAGATTGACGTTAATAAACTGATGATGACAGTGATGAATAAATTACACAAGAATGTCGGGTATGCACCTAACAGCCAACTCTGTGGATGCGACCATTTTGAACCATGTAAACATGTACTGAACATGTACTAAACATGTACTAAACATGTACAGCCAGCATATGAATGAATCATGAGTTGCCCCGGGCCACTTTCAGATGACGTTAATTAGTTTCATCTCAGCATCAATGTTTATTGTCTGCACACCTTTCCGGTTGACGTACGTAAAATAGTTATCAGTCTGGAATAATTAGCTGTAGTTCTCATCGTTAGTATACAGGTGTGCTCGACGGCTGTAGCAGTGACGTCATTCCAGGATCTCGGAATGACATTACTGCTAAGTCTAGCGGCTGACTGACTATCCTTGGTATATACAGTTTATGCAGCAGCAGCTGCGCCTTCCATTAATTCTAAACCAGTTGAATGACAGCCGACATTTCAGAACTTTTGGATATGCAGCAAACCGTTTGGTAAAGTTCATGTAGTCATACGCTTTTGATTTCTTGATTCTGCATCGCTCTTCCAACCAATCAACAAAATTATTACTCCAGAAGATAAGGTTTCCTGATTCCTTTGCAGTGTCCATGTGTCAGAAGTTAAAATGTAGCTACACAGGGATCTGACTAGCTGACACTGAATTGCTACACAAAGGCAACTAAGTCAGAGCAGTGAGATTGTGCAGGTGAATGGCTGTCATAGCACATGGCGTTGTTGTCGACAAGTTGTTGGAACAACGCGAACCTTTTCCACAGCTTCGAGATTTGACTGACGCAGTGCATCAAATATGCGACGGATGTATGGCTCAGTTTTATTCTTAATGAAGGCAAAGGCAGCGACGTGACCACGGCCATGTGCATTCTGGACCATCAGCAAGTAAACAGGAAAGTGAACGTTGTTGACACTAAAGCGTTGGCAATATGACAGATGAGGTATGAGTATAACAGATGAGGTTGAACCTCATAACTAGAATATACACGGACACCTAAGCTACTTACAAATTCGGCAAGCTGAGCCTCGTCATAAGACAGGGGTGCACAACCCGCGGCCCGCGGGCCGCATGCGGCCCGCGACAGGGGTCTGTGCGGCCCCCAGAGGACTGAAGGAATTTACCATTATTTGTGGCCCGCAATGAGCTCTTAACAATAGTGCAGACACAGAAACAGTAGTATCAGCGTATCTATATGCGTGTGTCCTATTTCCTGACCCGTTGGCAGGTAGCAGTCTGTGGATGGGTGAGGTGGGGGAGGAAGACGCAGGCAGTGTATATAACTGCGTAGAACAGAAGTTCAACAGAACAACATTTTAACTTTCTACTGAGCTTTCAGCTCGAGCACATACGGAAGTGTCAAAGACTTGGCTTGCCGGTTGTTGTCCGAATTCGATCGGAAGCACATACTTGTGTGAACAAACGTTATAGGCCTAGATAATGAACATGAACAAGAATAAGCTGAGATCGAACTTAACGGACAATAATCTCTTTATTTTGCGGCTGGCGACAACAAAACTCGAACCAAATGTCGACAAGGATGTTGACAGCATTCAGGCTCAACCTCTCACTGAAGATTAAATCATTGGGGTTAAACCTTGGTTATTGGTAAAACAAACAGCAGTACAGTATATTATGTCATTATTTGTGTTGTTGTTTTTATTCGCTCAGCAACGTGCAAGCTGACTTGCGGCCCTCGACGCACTGAACATTTGCAAATTTGGCCCTCTGCCTGAAAAGGTTGTGCACCCCTGTCATAAGACAAACTCACATTATCCACACACAATACCAATTTTAACAGTCTAGCTGCTTGAATGTTGCTGCTGTTGGTAGACTTGCCGATGACGAGCGGTTGACGTCGAGACTGACGAGCTGGCCTCGGTCGCTTGTCACCGGCGCTGCTGCATGTTGACTGTTCGAGTGACGGACGTCAATTGTGGTTGAGCTCCGGAGACACCAGCAGAGTTGACAGTGGATTGTTGTGATGAGACCGCGCTGGTACCGGCACGTCGTACCAGCGTGTCCCTCCATACAGCGAATCGCAAGTGAAAGTTAGGAAAAACTTTGCAATAGTTACGGAAAAAGTTAGGAAAGCCTGTTAGCTGACTTACGAAGAATTTTGGCAACAGTTAGGAATTTTTACCGTTATGCGTAAATTAGGAAAACATAGGAAGCATTACGTAAAATATCGCTTGCTATTTATTTTTTATCATATTTACACAGTTTGTGAACATGCCTGATGTCAGAGCATTCTGAATAAGTGGTGGAGAGGTTTGTATTCAACTGGTAGAGCCTTGATGACCATTGAGACTAAAAGACTGTGTGATACAACTTCATCTGCTCATCTGAGGGACGCGGCTGCCGTCTCGGCACAAATCATATAATCATTCACTTCTTCATTTGCTTGTAATTTCATATTCGTAAGTTCAGTGTACAAATCGATAACTTTCGGCTTACCCGACGATGTATAGTGTTCACGAGGGATTTGTAAAACTTTACGACCATCGCCCTTCGCGTCTCGTATAAGAAGCGACTAACTCCTGTCATCAATCATCTGAACAATCCAAGAGAAACACTCCGCATTTTTCTCTGCATCGATGTCTCCATCGGCTACACTGCCATCTGCGGCAGGCAGTATCGTGCTCGCCAATTTCAATGTCTGCAGGTGTGCGAGAAATTTAACTTCTCAAAGTTCAAAATCTCCGTCAAAATATAGACGCACCTACTGGGCCCGTAACCTGTTGGATTCATCTTGAGCACACACTATATATGACGAAGGATTATTACGTCGGATTAACTATGATAAAAATACAACATTTATTTATCTCTCATTTTCTTACAGGAAGTGCACACAAGGAGAATTGGCACAAGAACGAGTAAAAACTTCAACTAAAAACAGGTGCACGGAGCTCAAACTTACAATCAGCGTGCAGTTCACGCTGAAATTCTTGATAAGACGGGAAGTCCGTGGAACTAGTTTGTGAGTGTCCTGTATGCTTGAGAGACAGTTTAATACCAGTTTGTGGCAAGTCGACTGAGCCAGTCACAGTGTGCAAAATATGCTGCAGATCTTTCATTTCCAGGCTAAACAAATCAACTGCAACTTTGAAGCTTGGGCATTACACAGTTAACTAGATAACAAACAAATGCAAGATGTTTGCCAACCAACTGCAGAAACTCTCGACGTGGGCTGCAGTCGTCTACTGCCCCGTTCTGACACACCAATGTCGTCAATAAACTTGACTGATATGGCATACAGCATAATAGGTTGCATGCAGAAATGAATGGCGAGCCCCTTCCCATATGTGATTGTGTCTGATGTTAAACTTGGCAATGCCTTTATCACGAGACACCTTCGCTTTCAGTGGAGCCAGGATGTCTTCAACAGACACGGTGGGGGGGTTGTACACAGATCTGCAAACAGCATAATCAGTGAAAGTATTATATTAGGCAGCAGATGAACTAATTCTGTCTTCAAACAAGTCATCATGCACACCAGACAGTGTTTTTAGAAAATAACACATGTCTGTGGCCATATTGGATAGCCTAGATCGTTTGGAATATCAACAAACATTTTTCATCTCTTTGGGACATTTTTCCCCGCATATAGGCAAAACCTGACGGGCTCGTCATGATAGCAACAGCAACAACCTCTGCAATGTCGATCAACATATTGCTGACTATCCTGTTGTGCTCAAATACACTACACGTCTACGCTATTATTATGTGTATTATTACACAGTACTGGAGAAGTACAACATAACCATTGATGCATGGCATCTAGTACCACGAACTAGGCCTACCTCACTCGCTGGCGTCATGTGCGGAGGACCAGCTTCTCTGCGACGAGCCGGAGCTGGCGTTGCAGCCGTTCCTTGATCCAAGCCTGGACGACGAGCCTCAGACGGTGTCACACTGCCCCCTTGTCCCGAAGCCGGATCTGGCGTAGCAGCCATCCCTTCATCCGGGGACCGGTTAAAGAAATTCCATGAAGCTGGGAACCTCCATTAGATTGTTGAAATATTCAGCGGTGTTCTACATATCACGAAACATATCGTCCATGGTGTAGATCATCATGTCATCAACGGTGACATCTGTGATTACCAAAGAGTCTGTGGACTCGGTTGTTGTAACGGTGTCGAATGGCAACGAATTTGGCTTGGTGGTAGAACATTGGTGGTGAATATTAGTCATACTAGACAATCGCAAAACGCTCCCGTCAAAGCCTGTGTTAAGGTACTTGTAGTGGTTGCCAGCGCAAAAACGTAACATGTTGATTTTCTACATTGACATCATCCAGAGCCCATCTGCGTCTGGAATGAAGTCGCGGTGGCACAAGTCCATCAACTCGTAAAATGTTTAATGAACACGTTTATTCGCCAGAAGGCAGAAGAGACAGACAGACAGACAAACAAACAAACAATGTCAACTCAATCAAACAATACAAAAGAAATGACTAAAAAACGAATAAAATCCTACTATGCAGTTACATAATTGTCAAAAGAAACGCAGACATTACTGACAGCATCAGATCTAGAGTAAAAAACTGACTTTAATGCCAATGTGTACTCTTGGACATGGTCAGTGTGGTTGTTATCAGTACCACAAAATTGGGTTTACGTTCAGTCTTTCCTTTTATTCTGCTTGCGTCTGACAGCACCACGATTAACTGTCATTGAATTCGTATTCACATAACTGCTGAAAATTTGTTGCATCATCTTGTGTTCATTGCAGTTATCTAGCGTAGACGTGAGTATTTGTGGTAGCTGAGTGTCCGTGGTATTTGTGGTAGCCGAGTGTCTCGTATGTGAGTAGAAGTACTGCCGTTGCTGCTCAGGAACGTCCTGAGCAGCATACAGAGTACTCACATGATGGTGGACCTTGGTGGCATTGATGTTTCTGACCGGTATGGCAACTTTGCTGCACACTCGTTGCACCGCATGCCACCCATCAGAGTTGTCTTCTGACAAATATGTGCTTGTGAATAGGTGGCAGTTGTGGTGGAGGGCACTGCTGTATTCACGAACGCTTGGATCAGCAAGCAGCTTCAACGTCTTGACGGTGTTGTGCGGGACAATTACCGGCACCAAGTGATGACCCTTGACCGGTATGTAGATCAGCTTATTGTTCTGAAACACCTGCTGCTGTACTGCAGACAGCTGCTGTTAATCCACGTGCCTTTGACAGCATTGTCCCAATCAGCGACACATCATGATATACATCCTGCGACGCACATGTTCGGCAGAAAACCCAGTCGGTAATGGCAGGTATGGCAGCATGCGGACCGACAGTGCTGACGACAGCTCCGTGACTATCGTCTCCTCCACAACGCTTGGGTACGGTGTAAGTGTCAACAACGCTAACGACGCCTTTTTCCAGACTACAAATGAGCACGGTGAGCATTGGTACTACGTAGACTGCTGCGAATGGTCGCTCCGATGCCATCAGTGTATACAGCGCCGCACGCAACTCGTCCATGGCCTGGCCACAATTCTCTCCTTTCTGGCTTGGCAATTGGCCACTTCTCAGCTTATTCACCAAATCATGCCCGATAACAGCTCCATTGCCCATCCGATGCTATGCTATGATTTTATCAACTGCACAATTCTACAACATGTTTGATAGACAGACATGTATGGCATTGGCATCAGTTATACATTCTCACTGCTGAACACACATACCCACCTGACTGATTTTAGTTGACTGCTGAAGTGGCCCTTGAAGTGACTTTGCACTTACGGTGCTCTACAAATTGACTTTTTTACATTACATTACACCTCTGATCTAGCTGTACATTGTCATTGATTGATAGCTGTACAGAGTCATTGATATAACCCATAGTATAGACAAACAACAGAGTGCATAATTGTCGTCCAAGGTCATTTCAGGGTCAACCAAGGTCGTTCATTTTGGCACCAATCGAAAGCGCGTATACGATTTCCTATTAGTGATTGATAGTAACCTTTGTCGTATCTCGCACCGTTTCGGAGATACGGCGGCTTATTGGTCTAAAATCGCCAATTCGTACCCACCCCACCCTCATTCAACGCTCTCGCTCAGGGTGACCCCCTTCGAATTTTGGGATGAAAGTGATATCCCCATAAATTAGAATGATGGGGCTACCAAATGGTGAAGAAATCATGATCGTAGGTCGAACCATGTGGACACAGTCCACGAGTGTGACAGACGGACAGACAGACAGACAGACGGACAGAATTACGATCCCAAAGACCGTGCAACGCAGAGCGTCGCACGGTAAAAATCAGGCAGTGCATTCAAACGTCAGCTTTATTTTCCAGGTAGGGCAGATGGAGGAACTGAAGGTCCCGAGCGAGATGCGGGAGGCGCGAAGCGCCGGAGCGACAAGGGGTAAGGTCTGGGGAGGCCTGCCGTAGCCCCTACCCATTAGGAGTCTGGGGCTATGCCCCAGAAAATTAAAAAAAAAATCAACTTTGAAATCGCGTATTTTCTGCACTTTTGCAAACTGAAATAATTATAATCTGCAGTGTCGGCACGGCAAGTCATTCGATTGGCGCTAAATTTATGCTACTTATGTGGGCTTAGACAGATACGGTAAGTGTTAATATGCTATTAACCGATCCTGGTAATAACACTGACCTGTTACTGACAGTTTTTGTTTTCTTATTCTAAAATACAGGCAGTGCAACTGGCAGTGCATGGCAACAAACTGGCAGTGCATTTGCACTGCTTTGCCACAACGTAGCGCCGCCACTGAGAATGACATATAAGCTTAATAATTTGTGGTTTTAATAAGGTTTGCATCGGTTTGCCATGTTTGCAGGCAGCCTATGTTGAAAACTTGAACGGTTCACAGCTCTTTGACAGCATGTATGCGGATGACATTGACGGTCAGAAAATCAACAAAGTACCAGCAGTTACAGAGCTGTTTGAATCATATCCTTTATACTGTGCAACCGTTAATGTACGTGTTGTTTTACGTAAATGGTAAAAAAGGTAAAGGTCGAGCCCTTGTTATAGCGCCCCTAAGTAGACAGTGCCACTGCAGGATCCAACCGGAGACAGTCCGTGATACGTGCGATCGCGTGCTGACGTCACTCTCAATCATGATGCCCAGGTAAATAATAGTGGCGTGCACCAAACAGCGTCACATTTACCTGCCTTAAACCTTCCCAGCCGTAGCCGGTACTCTTTTACCGACCCCGAAAGGATGGAGGGTTGAGTAAGCACAGGCCCAAGGTGCAAAGAGCAACTGGCCCACAGTTGCTGCGCGACCGCCTGCGGCCAGCAGGACTCGGACCTATGACCTTGCAGTCGCTGGTCGAGAACGCTAACCACTACACTATCGCGTTACATACACAAATATCAACCAATTTATTGTTAAGATTCAAGTTCTTTCTTTACGATTTCAATCTTCAAGTGATGTAATCGTTTGATGTTTTAATTATCCAGACAGTCCGCTAACCAGGCTGTCTGTACGTTAACTGTTGTGCGCAGATTAATATTTTGTACTACTGAACTGTTACCTCCATGTTTTTGTTTTTGATTATAATGGGTTAATGACCGTGCCAGTGATTTTCATAAATTATTTCCAATGATCCCCAGAGATTGACCTGGGTGGTTAAAGACACTGGCTATTAATGAGAGCCCGCCCCGCCATTGAGCCGACTTGCACTGTATGCTCTATCTTAATTGGGTTTAAACAAAGTGCACGAGCTCCCATACAACGGACCCTTTTCTATTCAGAATTGTTCTTCTTTTGTCAACAATCACTGATCACTTATGGTAAAAAAGCACCGAACATTACTAAGATCCAGTGGTTAAATCCGGCCAGAACGGCGATCAGCCACCTGAAATTTTCGTTCCACCACCTAAAGTTGTCACTCCACGACCTCTTGATACTGTTCCATCGCCATAATAAAGTTGAATTTTGAATTATGTGAAATATTGTGCATATGCCTATTGCACTTGCACATAGTTATTGTCTTGTCCTCTTCTCTTTGTTGTTGTTCTTTTCCGTACCTTCGTACTGTATGATATATTGTGGAACATTCACTTTTATTTTTATTTGGGCGGCCAGTCAGTGAGCATAAGCTTCTCTGGCAGC
>Ga0209364_1000280_pt1 | contig 12061 bp, 6 predicted proteins | sample WorMetHERISLAND2_3_FD_187387 | JGI IMG/M metagenome (GOLD analysis project Ga0209364, IMG submission 187387) | Marine gutless worms symbiont microbial communities from Max Planck institute for Marine Microbiology, Germany - Olavius albidus HERON... | ecosystem: Host-associated > Annelida >... | reverse complement strand
AACCCAGCTTTCTGGCCACTTTAATGCCCCCCTCCAGCCAGCACCTCAGATTTGGCGGGGCTATCGCTAACACTGTCCTTTACAAATTTACTTACTTACTTACTTACTTAATAAGTCAGCAACTTTTACTAGATAACAGTGTATGCAGCATAAACTGTGCCCTTCGACAGGATGGCAGAAAGAAAATACAGCTGGTGATTAAGACGTGACAGTTTCTGAGGAGTGAGTCGGCAAAAATCAGTCTCTTAACTCTCATTTTTTTAGTCACAATAATACAAAGCAACATATTCAAATGTTGAATGTCTGTATTTTACACCAAAAATTATTTAATATAATACATTACAGACAAATGATATGAGATACTTTTGCTCTTTCAGCAGCTGCCTCAGCAAGCAGTCTGGACTCCTTGGCTTCCAGTGACGAAACTTTCTCCTTCGCTGACTCCAACTGTTCCAGCTGTATCTGCTGTTCCCCTTCCAGCAATGCACGCTCCATCTCCAACTACACATTAGATACCGGTAATAAATATCCACCCATGTACTCAACAGTACCCTGTACAAGACAACTGAAAATGCACAATTGCACATATCTCTCAACTGACACATGCCATGCTTGTAACTAATACCACTGGGTGTGGTACAGCTTGCCAGTCTCGGTCACATCAGCAGCGACGCTCAACACATTTAATCAGCGGCTGAAAACTGAACTTTACATTCACTGCTACGATCTGCCATCTTCTTATGCACACAAACATTCCATGTAATTCTGTCCTACTGCAGTACTGCTGCACAAACAGATTTACTTCTTTTTCTTGTTAAGTGTCCTAGCAGACTTGGGACTCAATGCCACTATAATTAGTCTCTTTAATAATAATAATCATGATCATCATTAATTTAGACGGCAGATATTTTAATATCACTTTTGTTTGACTTGGGTTTACTGATCCAGGTTTGACTCTAACAAGAAGTATGTAAGTGACTAGTGGCGTCATAAAGGACATACAGCCAACATGGCCCAAGTACCACCACGACTGATACTAATTTTGGTTTTTACCTAACTATATGCTTACTTTTATACTTTGCTGGAGTGAAACAGGTTAGGTCAGAAATCCAATGAAGCATCTTCATGCTGAGTATTAGATGGCAGATAATTCAATATGTACAAAATCTCTACATACACAGTTTTACACACACACATTCGGTGTTTCTTTAACCAACCCATTGTTCTGAAGTTACGACACGTTAGGCTGGTCTCAAATAATAAATTGTTAAAAGGGATTGTTCTGGCAGATGTCCCTCCCGCCACCCAACAAACAGCTTTAGAGCAATAAGGGTGTGTACAACCGCTCTAGCATCTACATATATATGGTAAGTAAAAATCATTTTTATTTACTACGAAATACTTAGTTAGAAATAACCAAGCCCATAATAATGTGCATGCTCCACACCACAGCCATGCAGAATATACCAACAAAGCAGCACTTGTAACAAATGAAGAAAAATGTCAACTGATACTAACACTTTCTGTAACTGAATCATTACACACATGATGATATCTTTCTTGTACGACAAAATTAACACGAGATTTCAATGGATCAAGTGACATCAACATCATGCTAGCTAGTCTCATGTAGAACCGACTTTATTTTCTTGTTGCACATACTGTACTGTACTGATACTCAATCTTATCATTCTAGTTGAATATTATAACTATTTGGTTTTTACTTATTTAATTTGTTCTAGAACTATTTTTTTGCTATTCAGCATTTCCATATTTAGCTGGAAGAATGTTCAAACAAATTTTGCAATACGTAATTCTGCCTAACATCACTCACGAGAGAATCAATAATGGATAAAACAGAGACCTCTCTAACAGCTTCACTCTGACGTGTCTCAACATCAAGCAACCGGCGCTTTGTCTCCGCGATATTTCTGACAATCTCACTCCGCAGATCTCGAATGGTCTCAAACTGCAGCCTCAAGTCTAGCATCTGGCAAACATTTAGCAATTAGCAACACACAATTAGGGTTAGAACGATAGTGGGAAAGTCCGATAGTTGATAGTATCGGCCAAAACTATCATGCGATGTGATAGTTTCATGAGTTTCATGTGCACACTGCGCATTTCACACAATGATGTGCAACTGAAAAAATCAATAGAAGCCAGTTGTAATCGTATAATGATGCTCAGCAGTGGTGAACCGACCACATCGTTTATTGTCTAATGCTCAAACTGACCGTTAGGAATAAACTTGGCTAATAGTTATAGAAAATAGTAAAATTGCACCCAGATTATGCTTTACAAAAATGATGGTTTTCGCTCTGTCCACTACCAGTCGACTGTGCTAGACAGTGAAGCACTATCAAACTATTGCAATACTATCGGTCCAGAACAAATGAACAATCAACCGATGCAATTGTTGCCCGATAGTCCGATTATCGCCCAATGCGACAGTATGATAGGACTTTCGTCCTAACCCTACACACAATGCTTAACTGTGTATTAAAACCTGAAGAAGTAATGACTCAGACAATATGTAATTATGAACCCCAGAAGATGAACTTTAAGCAAAAGCAAGAGTTTATACAGGTCAAATGATCTTCCTGTTGTCACTCAACCATTTGCATCGAAGCACTAAATGGTTCTGTGAACAAAACATCAACAAAAATATTAATAAATGGATTTTGTTACAGTTATATATAAAAAGCTTCACCAGTTCGGAGATCTACTGCACCAATAAATGTTAGCAAAATAAAACAGAAACAAATGAAATAAGTACCAGCAGATTAAATGAAAAACAAAGCTTTACAAACCAAATAACCCGTTTCTTCTACAGAAATGAAAACTACCAGGACCTCTGAGGACGCCGCTTCTGTTATTAGGAAGCTGAAGTTATGAAAATCGATAAACTAGTAGATTACCATCCCCGTACATTTTGTACTTACCCGATGCTGACTACTTTTCCATGTGTTGACAGAATCCCAAATGGAAGAGTATTCTGGTAGTGAAGCGGAGTACCAGTCTAATGACGACTTCAGAATACCAGAGTGACTGGTTTGGCCAACTCTCCAGTCGGCTGCAGTAGGCAATGAAAAGTCAATATTCGACTGTAATAACCGTTCCAGTTCACCATCAACTAATGTCATGTTTGTATCAATCATTGGAACACTCTTAGATCGTCCGGCTGCTTCTACAGAAAGCCCAACTGCCGGTAAAGTACCGCTACTAGTACGGGCAAGTGTAGTCCGTGACACTTTGTCAACGTCAGATGTTGTTCTATCAGATGACGTAGTCACTGGTAATGTATTGTTTGCTGCAGCTACCGACGCCGAGGTATCGACTAATTTTTTTGTGGTAACTGGTCGTCTACGAATTGTTGCACGATCGATGTCGTCGTCGGAGTTAGAACCCGACCCTGTCTGATTTAGCCGTCGCTCCACAGCTGACGACTCACTCGGCGCCAATCCAGGTATCTTTGTCAGCGACCCGTTCGTCTTAATGCGACCCGCCGTGTTTCGACTTTCGGCCTTATCCGCTGCATTGCTGCTGTCCTCGTTAACGAGAAGGCTCGGCGAAATGTCTGAACTCAGTCCAAACTCGGTGCACAGTTTTAAAATCTCCTCGAGTCGCTGCTTTTCCAGTTCAGCAGCCTCCTGTTCCTGCAGTCGTTCAGCTCGTCTCTGCTGGTACAGAGTGCGGAGGTCTTGCTGGCTAGCGGACAAGTCCTCACCTTCAAAGTCACTGATGCTTGCAGAATCATCTGCTTCAGTTGCCGATGAATTTGATTCATGTCCATTCACAGTAACTGCTGACTTACAGGCATCAGTGTGCCAAGCTGAAGCAGAGGATTGTAATAAATCTTGCCCTATATTAGACACTGAGTTATTGCTACTGACAGCTGCTGTTGTGCCTTCATTATCGGCCTGTATTGTATTAGCATTTGAAACATCAAAGGCAATGTCTGACTGAGCTGCGTCACCTTTGTTAGTAGAAGTCAACTGTACACCATCACTGGTTGTCAATCTCGAAACCATCACAGGATTGTTATTGGTCGCCTTCTCCGACTCTACCTGCATTTCGCCATTCATCGTGTCACGTAATTCAACACAATGTGAACTCGGAGGGACTGATGATACGCCACTATTTCGCTCTTCTGCAAACGTGACAACTTTCCTTACTCTGCTACTCTGACTCGGCGACGCATCCACGCTAAGTTTGTGCTCAGAACGTTTTATTTCCGCCTCATTTGCCGAGTTGATCACAAGTTCAGCAGTGCTGCGTAATCGCTGCCCTGGCGAATTTAATTCTTCACCTACCAGTCCCTGACGGTTAGAAGATGACACTGACTCAACACGTGCAGAATTCTTTCCAATATTAGCAATAACAATGCTTGTTGTAACAGTACCTCGTGCAAATGTTTTTTCACTACTGGAATCAGACAATGTATTATTTTCCGACTTTGAACACTCTGCCAAAGGTTTACTATGTTCTGAATATGACTTACGGCTATTAGCTGCATATAACAAGTTTGTGCCAGAAGATTCTGAACTGAACTTTGATGTACTATGCGCAAACGATTCTGCCGCTGAACTGTCCAGAGATTTTTTGACTGGTGGCGATTCAGAAGGTCTAGTGGAGAAATGACACGAGGGAGATCGCGACGACACTAACTCAGTACTGTCTGCTGTTTCACTGCTACTTCGAGGTGAATGCCGATCCTGCGTCCAAGAACCCTTCAGAGGCAAGTCATTAGGCCTTGCAGATTTTCCTGCTGCTGGACACAAGGAAACATTTGTTCGATTCGGTGAAGGACTTCGCGGCCGGTTCAGCAACGATCGAAAAAACGAGGATGCTTTATCGAAATTTCTCCGATCGGTTTGCTTCGTCGAGCGGGCAGATTCCACTGAAACTCGTCCTGTAGGAGGCTTCTGTGTAGTTGGTGAATTATCAGTTCGTCCAGACGATGAACTATACGTAGACTCCGACGACTGTTCGTCCGACTGCTTTAACTGCTGATTACTGTCATCAGAACAAGTGTCTGTACCGTTATCTATACCAGTAATTCCAGTAGCAGTCTGACATTCAACAGAGCCTTGTGTCTGAAGACCATCTGATCCAGGACTTGAACCTGTGCTAGACCGCACCGCTCGTACGGAGTCTGGAGATAAATTGTTCGATCGCACAGACGAAACTCGCCCTGTGGTTGTGGAAAGTTTAGCAGCAGCCGACGCTAAAATAGCTGCCCTGATATCCAAGAGTCTATCGCGTCCGTTATGTCTTTTGGCAGAAGACTGGGAGGATTTCTTCTGCAGCGGAGACGATGCGTCTTCTCGAAGTCGCCAGGTAGGGCTAACGATGTCTCCCCAGTTCACGTCATCAGTACGACGTTCGACGGTGGGTTCCAGTCGCGAGCACGGACTAACGGCGTCCAAGTCGACGTCGCCAGTCGGGGTTTCGACCACGCCGACCCGGTGTCCGCGACGAGTCCAACCGCGCGAGGTTGGGAACGTCACCGCCGGCGCTGAGTCACTGACGGAGTGACGCAGTCGGTCGATGGGTGAGCCGCGGCTGGTGGCGGAGGTCAGAGGCGCAGAGCTCGGCCGGGACGATGGATGATGATCGAAGACTGCAGCGGCGGACGTCAGTCGCTCAAAACGACACAACTTCTCGGCGAAGTCGGCGCGCTCGAGACTGTCACGATAACGCGACTGTTCACTGCCATCTTCGTCGTCGCCTAAACAGCATTTGTCAACAACATACACCTCAAGACATAGAGGAAATAAACTTGGCTAACTATAATGGCGGTGCAGCGTGTAATATAAAGCAGCAAGATAACTGGTAGGCTGGTATGATGTTACAGCATGAATGGTCCTAGGTACACTAACTATTAGACATAAAAACAACTTTACGTGTACAGTGGCTCAACCCAGATAAAAAATTCACTGGGTGCAGATGAATTGGACCTTTGAACACAAATGTAACTGGTCCACTGCTATGTTTCAATATAGCTGAAAACAGCGTTTTCACAAGACTGATATAAACTCTTGTCTTCTCTAAAGCAAAACTTAATCTGTAGCTGTTTAGGCCTACATCATAATCAATAGTAAGCCTATAACTTTCTGAAGACAATCTTCTTATCTCCATTGGTTGGTTCATTCGTTTGTTAGCGGCTGCAATGGCAGGTTGGCAGTGGGAAGGCATGTGGCAGGCGTGCAGGTATCTCTGCACGTGCCTGGCAGATGTGGCACTGCACGAGCACATTTTTGATCTCTGCGCCTAGCCTAGGAGTCTACTATTGTCAACAAATGACTCTGTCTGTCTCTCCATCTGTCTGTTTGTGTGTCACAAACTTCAAATTGCTTCTTCTTTTTCGTTTCTCGATGGAATTGAGCCATTTTTTGGCCGTCAATACTCCATAACCCCTCTAGAAAACGTTGTTCTTCGATTTTTGATTTAGGCCCCTAACACCCAAAATTTACTTCCCAAAATTGTTTTCGGCCATGACTTTGTAACCAGTTGAACAACATGCAAAATTTTTGCACCAAACATGGGGTTTTGGGGAGCGACTGATTCAACAGAACCATGCAAAATGTTGCGGGGCCGACCCTTGTTGCCATGGCAACAAAATTTGGGCTAGGCATGGAGATCCAGTCGCTTAGCGCATTTTCTAGTTTAGTCTGTACTACTGTGACCAGCAAATAGGAGGTTTCTTAAACGAAATGTGCTATATAAAATCCATGTTTTACTTACTTACTTACTGAATTACAGGTAGCTATGCAGAATAGCAATACATACACTGTACCAGTATACATGGAATGGACTGCAGGAAAGGCTGCTGGAAGACAAGCTGGAGGAGCACTGGCACTGATACGCTACTGTAGCAAATGCAACAACCAGCTGGCGCCAAAGACCAGTCAAGCAACTATAGTTTTGTTGTTTACAGGACACAAGACATGCTAACAAACAACTGTCAGTGAAAATACTACTAAAAATATTACCATTGTCTTCTTAGAGACTTCTTAAAGGCCGAGAACTAATTCCGCCCAGCCTTAGATGTGTTAAAACCATTCTAGATGAAGTGCTGTGAAGTGTAACGAAGTCAACCAACCGGCAGAAGTCGACGTCGACAACGAGGCTAAGTCTGTAGGCGGCTCAGCGGTGGTTGAATAGTAGCGAAAGTGATTGGCGTGTCCCAACAATAGCAGACAGCCTACAAACGTCCACCAGAACAGCGCTCCAGGTCACAGATAAGCCTGTAATCAGCTACAAGAGACTGGGCACGGCTGGTGATGGGTAGGTACTGGCGTTGATGCCTGGACTGCGACCACATGGGGACAGAGTGTAGAAGATGGGATGGAGATAGGCCAACAACAACAGCAAAGAAAGATAAGTTTTAATATTCCAAGTCAGTCCAAATCATAGTTGTACGACTGGTTGAAATGAACAGTCAGTGTGAAAATAACGGTAATTTAAAACATTTAAGTACAAAAACTGTAAAATCAAATGCTGCCCATAAAATTATAGCGGATTTTGTATTTAGATTTACTTCTTTTAGTGTTATACCATACTCAATCACGCAGCACCATAACATTACTATTATTTAGTTAACGTTAGTGATTCAGTGAATATGCCATAGATCAAAAGCAACTAAAAAGAGGGTAATATATTTATTATGGAAAATCGTACAAACAGTACATATAAAACAAAAGTAATTAAAAAAACATAATGTTTTTTTATCATGTTTACAAACTTTATTTTTTTACATTTTGGGGATAAAAATGGGTTTTAACATTTTTTTTTAAAATTTTTCCCTAACGTACATTACATCTTTGGTCCAAATCACTGCGTCCGTGGTTTGAATTTTGTAGCTCAATGAAATTAATGTCACGTAATCGCAATCATAATGTGCAGATTTCATTTCAATTATTTGTTACTGCAGTCAGTGCGTATAATACCATGGGTGACCAGCTCAATGGGCACAGCACATGTCTCACTGGTAGAGACTGGTTGAAATAAATTGATTGATATGTTGTAGTCAAGAGATCATGCCTCGCGTTTCAAGTGTTTCAACGCGCGCCACAAACATCAACGCTATTTCCCGCACTGTGGCACATTTCACGACAGGTGCCCCTTCCCACATTATTACACAGTCATGCAGTTGTGATCAAAGTGGGCAGGCGTCAACTGAATGCTTTGCGGGTGATTATGGACGCCGCTACAACAACAAAGAGGATAGAACTGGTCACGCTGCCCAGCACTGCAGTATACTGGGCAATTCTGCTATTGGTGGTCGCAGGCCACACTGGCCACGATTACTGATAAACGCTGCCGGCCGTGTACCCACCCCACCCAGTGCACTCACAGTTATAAACCTGTCTTCCAAGTACTACACAATCACCGGCTATCAGCAGTGCGACCAGGCGTCAGTTTTTGAATGGTCTGCTGTAGCTTTAAGCACTCAGTTCAGCAAAAAGGTGCTGCTCAGAGCACTCAAGTCTTCTCAGAGACACCACACCCTATCAACACCCACTAGACTGGCACTCTGCTGGCAACTATTGCTGAGGCTTGACATGATGCCATCAACTGCTATTACATTTCACCGAGTGCAAGTAAATTTACCAGCAGTCATCAGGTACAAATGCATTAGTACGTCAATTGCGAATGTAAGCAATTAAATATTAGCTGCTGCACAGTAGTCCCAATGCTCTATCAGCCATCCACAATCCACAGTTAGTTAACATGCAGTTTCTTATCTCCCTTCAGGAGCGCATCTGAAACGACCTAGCCGTTGCCACAAGATTCGGATTCCGCCAAGCCCAACAGTCCTGAGCAAGTCGCTTCACGGTCGCCAGTCCAAGATTTATTGGTCGCAGACTCGAAGACCCTGGCTATACCAACACTCCCCATTCCAAAAAAATCCTAAAGGCCTTCCATACAGACTGTTCCTCTATATGCATTCGTTTTCCCGCAAATTTCGATTGGAGTTTGGGGGGGGGTTGTGAACCTCAATCTAGGTGAAGGGGGCCGTAGGGGGTCGGGTTGGTACCGTTCGAGCGTTGCTGAGTTCTTATAGGCCCTCCATTCCATAGTAACTTCTCCATCTGTACGCGTTTCAGATATATTGCAGCTTTTGTGCTTCAGCGCGCCACTTTTTCCGCCCCACCCCCACCTCTAGTCTCCCAAAATTTACCCATGTTCCAATGGGAGTAGGTGGACGGCCTCTGGGCTACGAATAGCGAAGGTGTTGGGCGAATTGTTCATGCAATTACTCTGAATGTGATTACAATCCACCGACGTCGCAGATGGCAAGACCGCGCTTTGCAAAAACGGAAATACTTTAGCAGTTTACGGTACTCCGGATGGTGAAGTTTACCATGTTCTGCTGTTCAAGTCCTCCACACAACAACGGACAGCCAATGGATTCTGCTCATCTCTTACTACCATTGTGAAATTACACTCACATATTTTACGATCACTGCCAACCTAGGCATCGTTTTCCTACTAGTTAATGGCCAAAACTAGTTAATGGTCGGCAACAGCTGCAATTGATACCCACGGGCCTGATCTCAGCTACGTTTTAAGAGTATAATACATCACCCTCGGCATCGTATTACCTCGGGCGGCTCCGTAAGCCTCCATAAATTAATATCAAAGCGGAGCCGGTTCTTAACGTCAGCACCAAACAACCAATACATCAATCAACCAATTTCACTAAAAGCAGCGCATCAAGACAACCAGCGCCGCGTCTAGGTTTCCGCGCGCGGGACCCATACGCCATAGTTTGAGAATACGTTTTCACGTTTTTCTTTGAAATTCCAAAAAACGTGCCTTTTTACGTTGTTTTGAAGTGACATTTGATAAAATGTAAAAAAAACGTAATCCAAGTTACAGAATCATGACTTTGCTCTAAAACAATCATCATACATACATAAACATTATATTAAAATTGTTAATTAAAACATATATAGCCTTAGTAATTGCGTTATGGACAACGAATCTGATTGAGGGTGATCTCTGGACCTAAAACTTTAGGCCTATAGGCCCACGTTATTTCTGTTATGTTCTTTACGTTTTTCAAAATCGAAAAAAAACGTGGCTTATTACGTTCTTTGCTATGTTTTGAACGTTTTCTCAAACTGTGGACTGCGGTCGACTATATACTTGTACTGGTTTTGAAACGTTGCGTAACCAGTGAACTTCAAAGTCATGTGATACAAACACTAAGTCAAATATAAACTAGACCACTGAAATTGTCAGGGACAATTACCAGGCTTCACCAAAATAGACGCACGTATGATACTATATATATATATAAATGTACAAAAATAAAGTTTATATACCATGTTAAATCGGCTGTCCCCAAAACCCCCATGTTCGGCAGCTCTGGCATCTGTACAAGCCCAGTTATGGCCGATTTTGTGCAAAAATAGGCAAAATTTCAAAATTTAATATTTCACAGAATATTTAATCAATCTTCACCAGACTTCTATCCGCACTGGTCCTTAGCAGTAACCACCCAATCACGTTGCTGGAATTATCCTACCCTGTCTAGATTTGGCCAAACCGGTGACAAAAAATATTCCAGGCCGATTTCGAGCTTGAATGGGTAGGCTACAAGCCATTTTCACGGCGCCACCGGATTTAAGGGTAAATTTCGGGAATTTGGGGCTAAATCCAAAATATAATTCCAACATTTTGTGCACACGCTAATGGTCTGTCATCATCCCCAAAAAATCTCCTAATTCTGACAAGGGACAAAAAGTAGTACCGGGTAGCAATGTTCCCAGAGAGACAAACAGACAGACATACAGACATACAGAGTAACAGACTGACAACAAGGATCTCCTAAAGGAGCAATCACAAGTAAAATAAAACATGCAATAAAGCTTAAAACAAGTCCTGCAAGACTTGCACAACAGTTGCAGTCCTCATTAGCATTTTGTTTTAGCTTGCAGCCAATGACGGCGTACCGAAGCTAAAACAAAATGCTAATGAGGGCTGCAACAGTTGTGCAAGTCTTGCAGGACTTGTTTTAAGTTTTATTGCATGTTTTATTTTACTTGTGATCGCTCCTTAAGACAGCAGAGTGGAGATCAATAAAGATGGTATTCATCATCAGTCTTATCAGCCTTAAACTTTTATCAACGTACGTTTCTTTTCTGTCTAGCATGTCTTAGCAGCAACAGCGCATATACCTTACAGTACAAAACAGAGTACAACTAGCAAGGCAGTAAAACCCAATATAATTGCCTTCAACTGTGTTGTCTAGATCAACATCTGATTTTCAGCGCCGTCAAAAATCTGCCAGCAACAGTGATAATTTACCACACATGTAAAGCAGTCCAGGCAACTGACCCCAGCGCTAACAGACTACAGCTGTGACGCTCCGTGCATCATCTCTCAGCGATCCAATCGTACCAGCCGGTGGCATGCCATCTACTCCATACAGCACGCACGCACGCACGTTAATGACGCGAGCCACGATTTCATCAATGTCCCGTCGTCGCGTCGCCGCTGCCTAGCACCAGCACAGCCGACAGAATCGCATCTGCCTTGTGACGGCAACGCGCCCAATCTAAAAATAAAGCCATCGAGCCCGGCGGCATAGCGAGCGTGCAACAACACCAGCGGGAGCCCGTTTAATCAGGGTGTACAACGCCACGCCACGGCTACAGCCGCTGCCAGCTGGGCTGCTCCTAGCAGCGTAGCTTATCTGTACCTCTAGCCAGCAATCATCCACTTAGTATCATCGGACCGACGACCGACGTCAATGGCATCTACCAGTCGTACAGTGCAAGCGATAAGGCACAACTGTACGCCACGGCGCCCATACTGATAAAGGCCTATATGCGATTAGCTACCATAGATAGCATTTGCGACAACTTTCCAGTTTCCACTACAGTATATGTATGGTCGGTCGGCGGTCACGCCGCTTATCAAGTACCATTAAAACGGAGTTTATACTACCATCTTCTCCTATATGACTGAATATCAACTTATACACAATCGCAACATGGAACAGCATGAGAGAAACACTGCAGCTGTAAGTTCCCCCCCCCCC
>Ga0209364_1000278_pt1 | contig 12085 bp, 8 predicted proteins | sample WorMetHERISLAND2_3_FD_187387 | JGI IMG/M metagenome (GOLD analysis project Ga0209364, IMG submission 187387) | Marine gutless worms symbiont microbial communities from Max Planck institute for Marine Microbiology, Germany - Olavius albidus HERON... | ecosystem: Host-associated > Annelida >... | reverse complement strand
AAACTTCGGTGTAACACCAGACTTAAACCGAGCCCACGATAGATAACACCAAATCGGCATAATGCATTTAAATAGGCAAACGAAGATAAACCTCTAGAGCTTAAGTGTGGTGTAACACCAAATCGACTTTAATCCGAGAAAAGGTTTTACACCAGAGTTCAGCAGTTGGATTTGGTGTAAAACTTTGGTGTAAAATTTGGTGTTATGGAAAGATAGTGACCCAATGGACCACTAAAACAAGATGCCAAATATCATTTAATGCAATCAGTCATTCCGAAACCAAAATATGAAGTCTATTGGACAGAACATAAACATTTAAACATGCAGCAACATATCAATATGCTACTTCACAAAGCTACGTACCATACAGAATTCTAAGAAGTCTTAAGAGTTCTTAATGAATAACGTTCACATTTGTTCTGATTTGTTTATTGAAGTAACTGACTGTTACACTCACTGCGATGCAACGTTTTAACCCGTTAGCAGTTGTACTTCTATAAATACCCTGTCTTATCTCATAGAATAAAGTGGAAATTCCAGTGTGTGGCTCATAGATACGTGTACGTACTGTCTGAGAACCTGACGTCCATTCTTCCATGAGCCGTTGTCATTTGTATGACTAACAAAGTCACCATTGACACGATCGTCTGTCAGTATCGAAATCACGGCAAAAAATGGTAAAAATCACGGCAAACTTTTGTGAAAATCGCAAAAAAAATCGTGGCAAAAAACGGCAAAGACACGGCATCAAACCACGGGCCCAAAGACCATTATACAGTCTATAAAAGTCAACATCTAGCATTGACGATCATCATTATATGCAGTGCAAGGTTTTTATCTGTATCAACTAACTCCAGAAAATATATGTAAAATGTAAAATACATATTTCTACGGTCACATATTCAGCCAGTAAGTAACAAAGCACTCGGAGTTTGGTAGCAGATGCAAAAATATATTTCGTGTTAAAATCACACAATAAACTTCAACTTACGCTGATTAAAACACAAAATATTCTTGTAAAAACGTAAAAAACACGGCATTTTGACAAATGCACGGCATTTTGGAAAAATCATGGCATTTGACGAAAATCACGGTTTCCGTGATTTCCATGATTTACTACTTTCCCTAAATATCAGCCACAGTTCATGAATGAATGAATGAATGACATTCTGTATCAATGAGAACTAGAAGTACTCCGAGAGCACAGACCTCCGCTGAACGCCAGCATAATAGAATTGCGGCAGTTTTTCCCGGATCCGGATCGTGATGCCATGCCCTACCCCGCCAAGAAATTTCGTCAAAATCCATTCACAACTTTTTCAGTTATCCAATGGACAGACAGACAGACACCAGTTATTTATTATTCAGATCTTTCATCTACCAACAAAAGCCAATGATTAATTAAGCTTTTAGTACAGCAAAAGAGAAAACAACAAACACAACATACCTCTTAATTCCTTTTCAAATTTTGGTGGAACCATATCTCCTTGTTCAAGTTCAGTTCCGTACTTCAGTCGATGGTATTTGCACCTAGCACAAACATTCAAGAACAGTAAAAAATCTGTTTTGAGAAGACGAATAAAAGTAAGTAAAGTTAGTAAACCACCAAGCAGAATGCGTAACTCATCTAAGTCCACTGCTAAGACTAACTACAGAATATTAGAGATGTTAAATCTCTATCCATGCAACCAATATTGCCATTTTAGAACTTGTCCGCCCTTTTGACCATAGGATGATGCCCTGAAAATTTTGTGATATCTCTAATGGTTCAGGGGCTCGATTTTCAAAAGATCATAAGATTTATCACATGATTATCATAAGATTGTCTTAACTTTATCGTAATTTATCCATTTAATTTTTGTCTGTTACATACAGCAGCCTACTTAAAATTACACTCATCTTTGCCAATAACGTTGTTAGGTCAGCATTTTTGTTGTGTTAAAAAAACTCAACTTTTCATTCAAATTTAACTTAAGGTAATCATAAAATTTTTCGATCAGTTATGTCACAACGTAAGTATGACTCAAGAATGTCGCATCGTTATCTTAACCAAAATCTTATCGTAAGTTTGACTTAAGATTTTTTTGTAAATCGGGACCCAGGACTACTGGACTACTCTATCGTGTTGACAAACAACCAGACAAACAGACACTACTGAAAACAATACCACCCTCGCTGCACGGGTGGTAAAAAGACTGATGCACTAAATATTGCAGTGACTCACAAATCTACTATTACTACTTCTACTGCTACTAGTACCACTTTCAATTTTCACTTAACCAGCCACTTTTTCTAGAGTTGCTACTAGTTAGGCTGGGTCCCCAAAAAGTGAACCATTTCTGAATTGTTGTCACAGGGCGTAAACAGGCCAAATGGCCTTCCTATCAACCAACCAATCAACAGATTCAAAGACTGAAGGGTATCGACTAATCTTGAACTACCACCACACTTTGGCTTGTTAAACTGTTGGACTTTTCTTGAGTAGCTACGGTGAGACTGGGTCCCAAAGAATGTCTGGCATACATGCTGTAGCAAGCACATATATGCCATCGCCCGTCTGTTTGTCTGTCCATCTGTCTGTCACACGGGTGGATCAGTCAAAAACGGCTGAAGTTAGGATCATGCAATTTTCATGGGCGTAGAGTAGCCCCATCCCTCTAGTTTTTGAAGGGTAAGTTTCATCCAGAAATTCTGAAGGGTTCCCCCTGAGCAGGGGCGTCAAACAATGGTAGGGAGGGGAAAACAAGCTATTTTCTAACTTTATGCATCAATATCTCGAAAACGGTACGAGATACATGCAAAGTTACTATTAATGACTAATAGGAAGTTGCATATGGGATTTCAATTGGCACCAAAGTCATGACCTCAGATGACCTTGAACTAGATAGCGGACGGCTGCCATTTTTTCAGATACTTAAACTAGCATATCTCTGGCTGTATACAACACAGAGACATGATATTTGGTTCTAAGGTAGGGTTTTTGGGGTTGGCCGATCTAATGGTGCAACTTTTGAATTTGCCTGTTGCCCATCCAAGATGGCGGCTGACGGCCATCTTGGATGTCCAAAAATAGCCATAACTTCGCAACCGGTTTGCCGATCGACGTGATGTTTGGTTCTACGGTAGGGTTTCCGGTTAAGCTTAGATTTATTCCCTAGGGCTCTTCATACATGCATTGCTGTCGCGCGTAACCCTTGTGGCAGCTAGGCTTTCTTGTTACAAGTTGGATGCTTCCCTGTTGCCCATCCAACAGCATCAAGGCACTGAAGAAGATGAAGCACTGAAAGAACTCACAAACCTTTCCTGCCTCAGAGCAAACTCTAGCATCTTGATTCGCCGCACCAGATCACACTTGAGATTTTCCTGTCCCTTCCTCTCACCCTGAAGAAACGCTATCTTTGCCTAATAAACACAACAATGATCAACAGAAATTACACAATTACTCATAATATAGCAGCAGTACAGAAAACTTGCATCAATAATCTGGCAACACACCAGTGATGTGAACAGGACCAAAACGTCAAGATCAAAACCAAGACCAGGCTGTATGAGACTGAGACCAAGACCACAGAACTCAAGATCAAGACAAAGAGCATAGACTTTTAACACCAAGACCAAGCTATTCAAGAATAAGGCCAACATGCCGGCCTGCAATACACTAACTGTAAAGACATAACGTCATTATATTAGTGTTGGATCGATTGTGACTTTTGAAGAAACGATCGATTTCGATTGATTTTAGCGATTTTTTGGCTCCCAAAATATCTGCCGTATATAGGCCTAACTGAAAGTTAGGGATGTCAATGAGACTCGCGAGACTCGAAAAAAGTTCTCGGTATCAAGCACTGAATTTCTCGCTGTCAAGAATTTAAGACAGTGCAATAAACAGCTGGACCGACGATCGACAATTGTTTAACGACAGTCGATACGTGAATCCACTTGCTGGCGACCAGCGCGCGAGTTAGGAATCAAGTCGAGTCGGTAACCCAAGTAGGTCCACTGGTGAGGGGAGGGGAGGTCCACTCGCAATGTGAGAGGGGTCAGTTGGTAGGCCTAGCGGGCGTGGCGTCATTCAGCAAAGAGCTGCCTTATCAACACTGCATCTGTAACCAATCAAAGATTTGCTGAATCACTCTAAACTGTACACACGGCCAAACCTGTCAGTGTGACTCCGGCTGTTCATTGTTGGGCAATTACAGCCACAGCGTGTGAGGAGCCCCTGGGATGACAGCGGTCTGTTGGTCTGACAAGACACGAGTACAGTACATGAGAGAGACGAGCGCGCTTTGTAATTTGACACCTCTACAGTTTCCCGTCCGTCGCTCCCCTTCCCAGGGTCCGCCGCCCAACCACAGCCACGTGGTGTGACCGTGTGATATCTACTGAGTTGCAACGTTCACGCATTAAGTGCGTCGTCCACGCCGAGTGCGGCATTAAGTTTCGAGTACTCGACGAGTCTCGAGATTTGAAATTCTCGTATACATCGAGAAATAAAATTCTGGAAAAATAACATCCCTACTGAAAGTGCTTACCATCACCTTTGTTAAATGAAGTCTGGCTTATTCAAGAGCTTTGGTGAACTCATTTTCAGTCACTTTACTCACAACTTAGACCCTGGATTCAAGTCGCAGAGAGATGAGATGTTTGTTGACAATGACAACATCCTGTCCGGCAGTGGTAGCATCTCTCGACGCCACGCTGCGTGCGATGGTTGTGAAGGCTGCCGAAACGATGCCCCTGGATGGGCAGCGACGCCATCTACGTCATCGACTCCCAAGGTGAAATCCGCGAATTGGCTATAGCGGCCCTTGGCTATAGCGGACTGGAACAGGGCCAAACAGTTTACTGTAACCGCACTGGCTACCGCCGGCGAGGCTACGGTACTGTCAAGTCTTGACGGTACCATAGCCTCCTGGCTTTTATTTGTGTGCACATATTAATTTGTACTGTACGATCGCGGGCGCATCTTGTATGCTAGTGCTTGGTAAGTAAGGATTTTTCCCGGCTACGGTACCGTCAAGAATTGACGGGTCCGTAGCCGGCGAGGCTACAGTGCCGTCAATGCAGTCTCGTTTTCGCTATCGGTAACTAGACTGGTTTTAACCAAAACCCTGACCCTAATCGACCCTCTACGCCCCAATTTCACCACCGCGCAGCATAACTATACTGGTTTTAACTCCAACTCCTAACCCTAAACGACCCACTAAGCCAAAAATTCACCACGAAATGGCACGGACATTTTAAAAGCACCAATAGCGGAAACGGAAATGTATATGCAAATTACCATAGATAAGTACATAAATCCTTGACGGTACCGTAAGCTCGCCGGGTACAGTACCGTCATGACAGTACGGTGGCCACTGTGTACTGCAACAACGCAAACAACTACATAAACCTGTAATTCGGCTCTGTCAACTTCCCACTGTGCACGATCCATTTCGAAACGCGCCCATTCGGTCTGCAGATAGTGGAGAATGCCAGGCATTGTGTAGTGAGGTGCTGGTGTTTGATCGTCAGATCGCTTGTTACCGTTCATCGTAACAGCCAAAGCGTTGAAGGGCTCCATAGAGTTATCCATTGCAACGTTATCTTTTGTCATTTATAACAGAATTCAGTGCCACCACATAGGTACATCGAAAATCAATACAATTTTCTACGATTGTAGCTTTACGAGTTTACGAAACAGCTAAATCAAACAGAAATATCCTATGTAAACAATTCGCATTCGTCCACCATCTTTGACAAGTACGCATAATAGCTATTTATAGCATACCAACAATCGTTCTATTCGCCGAAAGGTACCGACTTGCGTAATCAAGTGCGTCTAACCAGATTCAACCGTGAATCTTAACCGCGCATTTTTGCGTCGTACCGGGAGCCATCGCCCGTTATCACCCGTCCAGAGAGTAGAACGCCAAAAGACACCGAGGGTGTTACAGTATAGTACAGTACCTCCCGCTATGGCGGGTGACGCGAAAAGACGTGTTAAAGATCTGCACATGCGCAGACGTCCATTGTTATTGACAACGACCTGTTTATCGGTTCGTGATCTAAAAGATTGTCGTTAAATTTTTTGAAACAAAGAATTACGGTATTTACATAATTGGACAAATATTTGACTCATCACTAATGTGAATTTCCAGTTTCCACTGTATGTCTGCTTTTATACTCTGTATTAATTCGTAATTACGTCGCAAATTTTATAAATATAATTGTTTGTAGCTTATTTGTAGCTTATTACAGTGGATAAATTCCGGCAGCCGGGAGCGATGTTGCGTTCCAGTCTGCTTGGACTCTATCCCCAAGTGTTATTAGTAACCATTAGTGGACATAAATGACTATTGTAGCAAAGGACAATGATGCGCCAAAGATACTGTCTCGGGTACCGGTAACCGGCTCCCTAGCTATAACAGTCTAGAGTGCCTGCAGTTTCGGCCAGGTAGCTATTCGGTAGCTACAAGGCGCATTTCGAGTTCCGCTAAGTTAATGGCGATTTTCGCTATCGGTGTATTGCGGTGTCCACCTCAAATCCACCCCCGAACCCTTGCCGGTACCTCAAAAATATTACTTTCTGCTCTGACTTTATGAAGGTGTTTCAGTGCGAAAAGGCGGGAATTGCTGAGTGCTAGAACGCCGCCTAGCAAATGCCGTGGTAACTCCCGGCACTCTAGACTTAGCGGTATAGAGTGCCGGTTACCAGCACCGTAGACAAGATACTGTCTCGGGTACCAGTAACCGGCTCCCTAGCTATAACAGTCTAGAGTGCCGGCAGTTTCGGCCAGGTATCGCTAAATATAGTGTAATTAGGGTTAGGGTTAGTATTAGGGTTAGATCTTCTGCTGTGGTAACTGCCGGCACTCTAGACTTAGCGGTATAGAGTGCCGGTTACCGGCACCGTAGACAGAACGAAATAACTAATTGGTGCACCAGCTGTAACAAGCGAGTGGTTAAATCTTGTTCCGTAGACGGAACTGTGCGGGTGTGTATCCGCCCAGTCCTCTCTTTACTGTAGCAAATGAAGCAATTCAGCCATTAATGCAAATAGTTTTTTTATGACGTATATTTGCCCTTGCCTTGCAAATGGTTAAGGAAGTGACTGCGTGCAGGTAAGCCTGCACCATTTGCCTACCGTTTAGGCAAGCATTATTAGGCCTATGGTAGATTGTATGCCTGTATGGTATAATAGTGCATGCTTGCCTGCACGCAGACACTTTACTATTGTTAATATTACTTTTGTGTGCAGGTTGTATTTAGGCCTATGGAAAATCTCATTGTGAGCACCGCGGCTAAAGTTGTAAGTGATCTGCTTTTAAGTAGCAGTTCTGAGGAGTCGTCGAGTGACGATGACGATGCTTATGACTCTGATGTGACTGAGAACGTTGCTTTACTGCTGTTCTACAGAGAAGAACATGGTAAGCAGGCTGAATACATGGACGTGATTAAAGATTACTCTGACCTTGATCACTGGCGTCATTTCAGAATGACGAGATCAACGACTCAAATTCTTGTTAATTTTGTTCAGCCATTTCTCGACAAAGTGTATCATGGTGGTTGTCCACCCATCTGCTGTGAAGAAATGATATACATAACGATTGTGTACTTGGCTAATCAAGGAGCTGTGCGACTGATAGGAGACAAATTTGGACGTTCAGAATCTGCGTGTTGGAACTGCATACGTGTCGTAACAAAGATACTGAGCGAAAACCAAAATCAATACATTGAATGGCCTAGTGCTGAACAGATTCCTGCAGTAGCTGCAGCGTTTCAAGCAAGAGCTGGTTTTCCTGGTGTCATATCTGCAGTTGACGGCTGCCACATCAAGATCCACCCACCACTAATGTCACAAAAGAGTTATCTGAACTACAAACGATTTCACAGCATCATTTTGTTGGGATTTGTACGTTCAGACCGTCAGTTTTCTTATGTTTCTGTTGGTTTCCCAGGAAGCAACCATGACAGCTATGTACTCCAGCGCAGTAACTGGTGGGAGAAGGCACAGACCAATCTGTCAGGATTGTTTCCATCAGGTGAATTTCACGTTATTGGCGACAGTGCATTTCCTCTAAGAGACTTTCTGATGGTTCCGTACAAACAGTCTGGTCAAGCAATCTCACCAGAGATAAAAACGTTCAACCGGAAGCTGTCATGCACAAGAGTCGTTGTTGAACAGGCTTTTGGTGATCTCCAGAACAGATTTCGTCGCTGCCTGGATATTCACGGCCATATTGTTAATGCTGTTGATACTGTTGTTGCGGCTTGTGTCATACACAACATGTGTATTCGCAATGGAGACATGAACTTTGCTGAAAACTGTGTAGATCCAGTAATGAGTCAGCGTATGCATCAGACAGTTACGGATAATGAAACTTCTGCAAATGGCGTGTTGAAGCGCAATATGATTGCAAGATTTTTGAAATAGCAACAACACGAGCAGCTGCCAACTATGTTTGGTGGCATCGATCACGTTTGTTAAATGAACAGTTGGCCCAAAGGTTTGAACTGCTGCAGCTTTTGCTAGTTTTGCTGTAATCACTGTGGTATTGTTTGCCAGTTCTTGAAACCGAAATCTACAGGGTGTGGCACAAAAAATAATCCCCTGTCGTGTTTTGGTGATATGTCAATAACGAATTGGAATTTTTACAGAAAACTTCATGTGACTGTTTATCATTTATATATACATATAACTGCCAAGTTATGTTATATTATCACAACATTTGACTAAGTTATGCCAGTTGAACAGAGACAACCTCACGTTTTTAATGTTTTACTTTTTTCCTGCCGCACCCTGTATAACAGTACATCATTATTATTTAACGGAAGGAAAAAAAATCCTTACAACAATTCAGTTTGCGTCGTGTTAGATATACGAATAGGTGGCTGTTTGTTATCTGTAGCCTAGACCTGAATGTAAGAAATATCCGTATGTGTTTGTACTTGAGAGTGATTATTGGACATTATTTTCACTCGTGTTTCTGTGAAGTTGCACTCTGACATCATACTCAATAAACGAAAATTGTATATATTGTATGCTAAGGTATAGGCCACGCATTTCATGGCAATTATTGCTTAAGGTAATTTTGACGAAGTTGACAATAGTTCTGTTATTACTTGTGGCATTTTGCATTTAATACAGCGTGTATGCAGATAGACGAAGTCAGCTGATTATCATGGCGTAGTGTAGTAGCAGCCTAGCAGGGCCAGATTAACACTGGGACAGTTGGGGTGGCCCCAAGTGATAAATGCTGGGTCAATCCCTGAAGGCCTACATGTATGTTGTGTCATACGTTGGGATACAGAAAATGGGTCCCCAATTATACTTCCAATCCAGGTCTCTAAACCGGTTAATCCAGCCCTGTGTGGTTGCTGGCAAGTACCTGCCTGCACAACATCAAGGTGAACAACATTATATTTGCAGTGAAAACTCTATATTCAGCATACTGAGCATACATGCATGCTGCTGCTTAGGATTAGGCAGAAAAGGTTTCAGTAAGGGCCAGGGGCGTATTTAGACGGGGCCGAGCTGGTGCGCGCCCCCCTAAACCCAGCAGACATTAGGCCTAGTGAGCAAAAAGAGCACAAGCATGTTAATTTGCACTGTAAAAATCATAAGGAATGCACCACAAGTTGCCTATTTGACATCCAAAATCGAAATTTTTTCTGGGGAGGGGCACAGCCCCCTCCCCAGACCCTCCCGGTGGGGAGAGAGACACCCATTGTTCTGCGGGTCGAGTTGTCGGCCTCGGCCGCGATCCCCAAAACACCGAGGCCGAGATCAGGTATAAGCATGTTAATTTGCACTGTAAAAAAAGCATAAGGAATGCACCACAAGTTGCCTATTTGACATCCAAAATAGACAAAATTTTCTGGGGAGGGGGCATAGCCCCTCCCCAGACCTCTCCCCCGGTGGGGAGGGGGACACCCCCTCCCCACACCCCTCGGCGCCATCGGTCCTGGCCCCCGTATTTCACGCCCCCCCCAACTTCAAATCCTGGATACGCCCCTGAGGGCTACAATTACAGATTACTGCAGCATGTGTTCCGTAATACTGTAATGTCTACAATCACCACGCATATGCTTTACACTATGCACCTAGCATCATAGCATGTCAACGGATGCGTTAATGATGCATTATTCAATTATGCAGTGGACCAAACGTTTATCACTGTCAAACTAATCGCAGTATGATGTCCATTCAAAAGTCGGATGAACAACGATATTTTTTTTACAAATCAGATACTGTTTGTCAGACAGAACGCAGTGAAACATCAAGCGTCCACCTTCAGATAACAATGGGAAAGTGGGTCCACTGAAGTTGGTTTCGGCAAGTCTGTCCACAATACTCTACTCCTCGTCACTCTCACCTCTTCGGCGTTTTTTGCCCATACTGCTGCCCAGAGAACGCAGTGTGTCGACTAGGCTGTTGGCTACAGCCAGTTTCTCCTGATGTCGTTTGGCACGCTGACTTTCCTTTTCTTCCTCCAACTTCCGACGGTACTGTATGAGTTCTTCACGCTCCTTTTTACGTTCCTCATTATGGCTTAGCAAAATTGACACCAGTTGTCCGTGTCGAGATTGTCTTCTGCCTGATTGGATAGAGTTGCCGGAAGCAACTTCAGCTGATCCACTTTCCCCACTGTCATCTGAAGGTGGACAGTCAGTGTTGTTTGATGTGTCATTGTTGATTTCACTGGCCGTTGAAGTTGACGCTTTGGCAGCCTGCTGCTTCACTGCCGTCTGTCTGCGAGCTTTGAATGTAGCCAACGACCACTTCCGCTGATCCTGTGGACTGAAGGAATCTGAGACATACTCAGGGTGAACAGCTTTTGAAGTACTTACAATGTCTTCTATTTGTTCAAAGAAAGGGGGCGTGTCTAGCAGTGTCTCAATGCTTGATCCTGTCTTCTCCGATTGCTTCACGTACTCCTTGTAAGAGTTCCACAATCCACGCCACTTCAGTCTCAGCTTCTCGACCGGATTTTCAGTGTTAATGTCATATTTCATCTCCAATTCCTTCGCGATACTTTTCCATACGTCGTTTTTTGTAGTGTGCTTGTCATTCAATGCCGACCAGTGTTTTTTCACCAAGGAAATGAAATCCAGAGTGGCAGCGTCATCTATGTCTCTCTGCTGCCGGTTCTTTTTGCCGCACCAGATTATGGGCAGCGCTGCAACGACTGACATTTCGTTTTCCGACTTGTTAACGTCTTCGCCAACTGATGATGCTTCATCTTGAGTAACAGTGCCGGTGTCAACACCGGCTGCTGCTGATACTGGAGAGACTGTTTGCTGAATATATGGCAACAGATCATCAGCAACTGGTGTCATTGTTCCAGCTGAAATGAAACAAACAACGTGCCATAAATAAATAACAGATATATTTAAGATATCTACTAGAAGTCCATCTTATTCATATGGGTGGCCTGCAGCCTTTACAATTTTAGTGTCCTGCGGTGTTATGCGCTTTTCCGGCATACCCGATATTGTACATTTAATACACCAAATTTAACACGAATTCACTCACACAGTCCAACTTTTGCAACGTTTAGGAAGAATGGCAGTTATCAGCTGATTCTCGTCTGATTTTAGCAATATTCCAATGGGTCATTTCACTTTATATTTCTGCAGCACCAAACTTTTACACCCAACCTGTAATCCAACTGCTGAACACTCAGTGGTTAAATTCAGCAGGAACGGACCGGAACGCCGTTCCACCACCTCTAGTTGGCGTTCCACCACCTCAAAGTGGCGTTCCTGTACGTCAGAAAGTCGTTCCTGTACCTAATGTCAGAGTTCCGTCTGGATTTTTCCCGAACGGAAATTGTCGAAGTTAGGCTACGTGCACGAACCGGTACAGTAACTGTAATTTTGCATAATTTCGCGAATTTTCGCCCAGAATTTTCCAAAAAAATCGCGAATTTTCGTAACTTTGCAAAATTTAGCGAAATTTTTGCCGAATTTTCCAAAAAAAATTCTAAATTTTCGCAGAGAATTTAGAATAATTTCGCGAATTTTCCCGAATTTCCCCAAATTTAGCCGAATTTTTCTAAAAAAAAATTTTTCCAGAAAAAGTGGCTTGCCCCCCCCC
>Ga0209364_1000274_pt1 | contig 12140 bp, 14 predicted proteins | sample WorMetHERISLAND2_3_FD_187387 | JGI IMG/M metagenome (GOLD analysis project Ga0209364, IMG submission 187387) | Marine gutless worms symbiont microbial communities from Max Planck institute for Marine Microbiology, Germany - Olavius albidus HERON... | ecosystem: Host-associated > Annelida >... | reverse complement strand
GTACATGGTCAGGCATCAGGTGCCCTTCTTCGATCCCGGCTCTCGCGTTGTCGAGCCAACGCGTGGAAAACCTCTCCGAGATGGCGTCGCAATTGCCCGTACAAGGTCCGACGCCGGCATTTTGGAACAAAAACCACAGGCTATTTACACTCCCACTTGGAGTGACTGAAGCTCTTGGCCTCGTCCATCGGGACTCTCCTCTCCGTCGTGTGCTTGGCGGCTCACGACCGGAGTGTCCCAGATGGACTCCCGGAAATGTCAAACTGTTTCTGTCTCCCCCCGGCAGAGCCGGGGAATTTCCCATTACTGTTTAATTCTGCTTATCCTGTTAATCTCGTACTATTCGCGGCTGTCACCGAGCCTGCAGACTCTCTGTATCCTACGCAATCCGTTCCTGGCTTCTATACAGCCTCTCAGGTGTCTGCCCCGGTCGTCTTTGTTCCCTCTCCGGTCACCGCAAGCTGCTCGAAACGCAGTCGAAAACGGCTCAGTCCCATGCCTGTTTCATCTTCATGCTTGATGAACAGCAGGGATGGCCTCCCGATCCACTGCGATCCATCGAGGTTGCGCATGAACGCGGAAACCCGGTCATTGGAGCGGGCGCGTCCTTCCAGGACCACGGAGCGTCTGCTCTGGCTGATTCCGATTAGATGGATACCCGCGGGAATCCTGGTCGCTAACTCCTGGCCTGGAAGAGGCGGACCATCTCCGGGCGGCTCACCTGCAGTCGGTGAATGACACATATCCTTTCCGACAACCTCTCCTTGATCTTCTCTAGATCCCGGATCTCATGGATCCGCTCATCGAGTTGGCCGATCTCATTGCGCAGAAACCAGTTTCTGTCCTGCTGGCCGGAAATCAGTTCTTCCACGTGCAGGTGCAGCACCAAACCCAGGGTCAGGGTCGCCGTCAGTCCTGCCGCCGCAATGGCGGCGAGCTCGCGGCGGCGGCACCTTCTTGCGGCCCCGCGCCAGGGCAGCAGATTGATCCGCGCTATCTAATCCAATCCCCTCAGAGCCAGGCCAGCTGCGATCATCATTGCCGGCGCGTCCCGGTTCAGCGCCGCCGATTCGATCCTGGACGACAAAGACATGCCGGTGAAAGGATTGGCTACGACGGTTGTAATGCCGAGGAACTCCGCCACCGACGCATCGATGCCCCGGATACCGGCCACGCCCCCGGCAAGGACGATCCGGTCCACACCATTGAAAGTACCGATAGAGTAAAAGAGCTGCAGCGCCCGACCGATTTGTTGCACCAGCATCTCTTTGAAGGGACCCAGAATCTCGGTGGCATAGCCATCCGGTAGGTCACCCTCGATTACCCGCCGTAGCGCCTGGTCGCGCGGTCCACACCGTAATACCGTTGGACCTCCTCGACGAGTCGGTGGCCACCGAAGCACTGCTCTCGGGTATAGACTGTTCGGCCCTCGTGAAGCACGTGCAGGGTCGCGGCAGCGGCACCGATGTCGACGATGGCCACCGTCCGCTCCCCTGTGTCGGAGGACAACATGCACAGGCGGACTCCATGGTGTAGACCTCCACATCGATGATGGCGGCGCTCAAGCCACCGATCCTGAGGGCGGTAACCCGGTCGTCCACGTTCAAAACATCGACCAGGTTATCCCCGCATCGGAGGGACCGAGAACAACGCGCGACCGCCTTCCTGATCGTTGCACCGACAGCCTGTACGTTCGCGATCATCTGCTCTGCCACCTCATTTACGGGTAGTGGCTCGATCGCACAGTTTTCCAGGTGAATCGCGGAGGAGCCGGTGCCTCTTGCTTGGGATAGCTCCACCAGCTTGATAGCCGTAGAGCCGATATCCACCCCTAAACGAGCGGATTGATTGCGGCTGAAAGCGAACATAGCCGATGCAGCGGACCCTCAGGACACAAACCCAGAATTCGAGAGGCCTCTCGAAGCTACGGTTACTGAGGTGGCTCCCAGTGTTGGCCGGTCAGGGACCAAGAAATACGCATGAATTATCTTATCCGCGTAGCCAGGAAGACCCCCAGCTCGTCCAGCGCGACCTCCGACTGCTCGCCCCCGGAGCGCAGGGGTTTTACGCCGACCACTCCGCGCGCCGACTCGTCTTCCCCGAGGACCAGGGCATAGCGGGCGCCGCTGCGGTCCGCCTTCTTGAATTGGCTCTTGAAGCTGCCGCCGCCACAGTGACAGATCAGGCGTAGCTCGGGCGCCGCGTCGCGCAGGGTCTCGGCCACCAGCAGAGCCTTGGCCTGGGGGCCATCCCCCACGGCGATCAGATAGGCATCCAAGCACTTATCCGGCGATGGTGGTTCGGCCTCCAACAGGGAAGCCAGGCGCTCCAGCCCCAAGGCGAAGCCGACGGCAGGGGTCGGGTGCCCGCCGAGTCGGGCCACCAGGGTATCGTAACGCCCCCCGGCGCAGACGGTGCCTTGCGCGCCGAGATCGTCGGTGATCCACTCGAAGACCGTGCGATTGTAATAGTCCAGGCCCCGTACCAGGCGCGGATTAATCCTATAGCCTACACCGGCGGCGTCGAGACCGGCGCAAAAGCGGTCGAAGTGAGCCTGGGATTCCGCACCCAGATAGTCCAGGATGCACGGCGCCCCAGCGATGACCGCCTGGGTGTCCGGGCGCTTGGTATCGAGCACCCGCAGGGGATTGGTCTGCAGGCGGCGGCTGTCCTCGCCCAGATCCTCCAGATGCCCCTCCAGATAGAACACGAGCGCACGGCGATAAGCGGCGCGCTCCTCGCCATCACCCAGGCTGTTGATCTCTAGCCTCAAGTCCCCGAGCCCGAGGGTATTCCACAGGCGCCGGGTCAAGAGCACAACCTCCTGGTCGATGTCCGGTCCCGCGAGCCCGAAGACCTCGACGCCGATCTGATGAAACTGGCGGTAGCGGCCCTTCTGGGGGCGCTCGTGCCGAAACATGGGGCCGCGATACCAGAGGCGCCGGGGCGTGGAGACCAGGTCATGCTCGATGGCAGCCCGTACGCAACTCGCGGTACCTTCGGGGCGCAGGCTCAGGCTGTCGCCGTTGCGGTCCGCGAAGCTGTACATCTCTTTTTCGACGATGTCGGTGACCTCACCGATGGAGCGTTTGAACAGGTCCGTTTTCTCCACCAGGGGCGTGCAGATCTCCTGGTAGCCATAGCCCTCGAGGACAGCCCTGGCGCGGTCTTCCAGGGTCTGCCAGAGGCCGGTCCGCTCCGGGAGGATGTCGTGCATCCCCCTGATTGCCCGGATAGCCTGTACGGTTTGTCCCTGCATGGTGAGACCGTCGCCGTCCGGTCAGCGTACCTTGCCGTCCGCATCCAGCGTGAAGCGGGCGACGCTGCCGCGGGAAACCGTGCTCAGATCGAGGGGTTTCCTGCCCACCGTAATCCGTACTGCCCCCACGTTTCCGAGTATGAACGAATACGGGGGCTTACCCTTCAAAACATAACGGTCATCTTTCTTCATCGAGCCGGAAATCTTGTGTTTTTGCTCGCTGTCCTGCACATTCACCCAACAGGAGCCATTGAAGGTGATCTCGATTTCATCGGCCTCGGCAGCGATCGTTTCTTCAGTTTCTTCGGCATCTGGGTTGGTGTCCGCAGGCCGGGCGGCCGTGGCCGTGGTCGTACCGCTGTCGGAGTTCTCCTCGGCAACGTCCTCCGTTTCAGCGGCGGTAGTCGGCGGTTGTGGTTGTGAGATCTCCGGATCCGATCCCGGCTCAGGGGATTGTCCCACTTCCTGGCTCGCGAGCAGGTCCTCCGGGTTGGCGAGGAAGGTCGGCGGCTCGAACTCCGGGTCCATATCGAGTACGTCCGTCGGCACCGCTTCCCGCGCAACCTCCTCGGCAGCGGTCATTTCCGACCCCACCAGGTCCGGTCGTTGATACCATTGCCACAGGAACGCCAAGATACCCACCAGGAGTAGGATTCCCAGACTGATCATGCCGACGGCCAAGTGACTGGCGTTGATCCGCCGGGTGCCGGTCCGATGGCGGTCGGCGCGCGCCGGGACCTTGTTGGTACGCGCCCGGACCAGTGGTCCCCCATAGGCGACCACCAGGGGTTCTGGATCCAGGCCGACCAAGTGCGCATACTTGCGGACATAGCCGGTGACGAAGACGGGCTCCGGCAAAGACTTGTAATCTTGTTGCTCCAGGGCCTCGATGATGGCCGGTTTTAGGTGCAGCTCGTCGGCGACCTGTTCCTGCGTCATGCTTCGGGACTGGCGGGCAATGTGCAAACGCCTGCCCGCGCTGTCGGTCGGTCCCAGGGCGGTATCGTCTTCCCGTGCTGGTCTGAGATGGGTGTTCATGGTGGTACGATTTCATAGTTGGCCGAGTTGCGGCGAGTCGGGGTAGCGCTTGCGCAGCAGCTTGGCATAGGTGGCCGCCCGCTTGCATGAGCCCAGCTTACGTTCGACCCTGACCCGCCAGCAAGAGTACCTGGGGGTTGGCTGGGCAACCTTAGAAGCAGCGGTCCAGATGGCTCTTGGCGGATCGGTAACGGCCGCGGCTGTAGTCCAGCTCGGCCAGCGCAGCCATGGCAGAGCCGAAACCGGGGTTTGCACTCAGCACCCGGTGGAAATAGGTTGCCGCCTTGCCGCCGTTGCCGCTGTGCCGGGCGCAGATTCCCAGGTTGGTCATAGCGATCCAGGGCGTAGCATAGCGCGGATTGGTCAGGGCTTCTCATACTGAGACTGGGCCTGTGCGAACTTGCGCCTGTCGCATAAAAAATTGGTATCGGCATTGAGGATGTAAGGGTTCCCGGGCCTCTCAGGCCGATGGCTTTGCGGAAGTGTTGCTCAGTCAATCGGTCCCGTCCCAGCCGCTGGTATATCAGAGCTATGAGATTATGGGCCTGGGGATTGTCGGGGCCTTCGGTCACCGCATTGCCGGCCTTACGCAGGGCCGTCTCCGTCTACCCCTGTCTGAGATACTCCACCGCGAGCCGCACATAGAAGATCGCCGGGGTATTCCTTCCCGTCTCCATCCCAGGTCACCGCCCCCGCGCCGTCGTCTCAGATGCCGCCAGTGCAGGCCGTCAACAGCAGTAGGCGACCACCGCCGCAAACCCCGCGCACCCTTTTCGGTCATGGTACAGCGCCCCTGATGGCTGGTTGTCCACGCGCTACGCGGCTGCTGCGATCACGGACCCGCCCCACCAGTTGGCCGCAGGCGGCGGCGATCTCGCTCCCCCGGGTTTTACGCGTGGTGACCAGGATACCGGAACGCAGGACCCGCCGGCGGAACGCCTCCACCCGCTCCTCCGGAGAAGTTCGGAAAGCCGAGCCGGGGAAGGGATTGAAGGGGATCAGATTCAGCTTGGACGGAATCCCCTCCAGCAACCGGATCAGGCGCCCGGCATGAATAATCCCGTCGTTGACTCCCTCGATCATGACATATTCCCAAGTAATGCGGCGGCGCCTATCGCCGGCGACGAAGGCCTTGCAGGCAGGCAACAGAGCCTCCAGAGGATATTTACGGTTGATGGGCACCAATCGATCACGCAGGGCGTTGTCCGCGGCGTGCAGCGAGACGGCTAGCGATACGTCGCTCACCTTCCGCAGCCGATGGATGTTGGGCACCACCCCGGCGGTGCTCAGGGTCACCCGATACTTGGAAAGCATGTAGGCCAGATCGTCCCGCAGGATATCCACGGCGGTCACCACCGCATCGAAATTCGCCAGCGGCTCCCCCATGCCCATCAGGACCACATTCGTGGGCACCTTGCCGAGGGCGCGGGTCGCGTGCCAGACCTGACCCACGATCTCCCCCACCGTTAAATTGCGGTTGAACCCCTGATGCGCCGTGGCGCAGAAGCTGCAATTCAGGGCGCAACCCACCTGCGAGGAGATGCACACGGTGGTGCGGCGTCCCTCCGGAATCAACACCGTCTCCACCCGCTGTCCGTCGGCCAGCTCCAAGATCCACTTGCGGGTGCCGTCCGCGGCAGGCTGCGTCTCGACCAACCGCGGCAGGTAAACCTGGGTCTCAGTGCGCAGCCGCCGGCGCAGAGCCTGGGAGAGGTCAGTCATGGCCTCGCAGTCAACCACACCATGTTTGTGAATCCACTTGAACAGGCTGCGGCCGTGGAAGCCCTTGCCTCCCAGCCCGGTCACCAACGCCTCGCAGCCCTTCAGATCTAGATCCGGCAGGTTGGTCTTCTTGGGGGCGACGGCGTTCACGGTCTGGGCGCTTAACGGGTACGTTCGCAAACGCCGTCCGGGAAGAAGAAGGCGATCTCCGTGGCAGCGGTCTCCGACGCATCCGAACCGTGGACCGCGTTTTCCGACACATCGGTCGCGAAATCGGCTCGGATCGTGCCCGGCTCAGCCTGTACCGGATCCGTGGCCCCCATCACCTTGCGGTTGCAAGCGATGGCGTCTTCGCCTTCGAGGACCTGGACCAGGATGGGGCCGGAGGTCATATAGTCCACCAGCTCCCCGAAGAAAGGCCGCGCCTGGTGTACCGCGTAGAAGGCGCTCGCCTGCTCGCGGCTCAAGTGCAGCATGCTCGCCGCGACGATACGCAGACCCGCCCGCTCGAAGCGGTCATAGATGGTACCGATGTGGTTCTTCGCGACGGCGTCGGGTTTGATGATGGACAGGGTGCGTTCGCTGGCCATGGGGGAACCTCCTGAGTTGCTGTGGTCGTGGCGTGCGCGCCGGGCCGTTCCCGCATCGGCCTTCATGCGACCCCGCGGCACCGGTAAGCAATCTCGAAGTTTACTAAGCCCATCACAATCGGGCAATCGGGAGCCTCTTTGTCCCAAAGCCATTGAACAATGCTCACAGCAAAAACAAGACCTGGGCGTGGCGATGAGCCGGATAGGTTGGATCAAACCGTAGATGTGGTGAGCGACGGGAGCAGAGCGACCAGAGCGAACCGCATCAAGTGGTGAGCGCAGTGGGTCTTACCGGATGGCATCACGAGGAGGCGCGAACCGCATCAATAGACGCCCAGCCGACGGCGGGCCATACCTTTGGATGGCCCGTACCCCGAGTAAGGCACGCCGCCGGCCTGTCGAAAAGTGCCTCCTTTCCCCCCTTAAAAAATCGGAATTTCCTAGTTTAAGGTCTTGACATTGATTGACAGGATACGCAATGGGATCATAGAAAAATAGGAAATTCCGAAAGTTATTTAGACCCAGCGGAATTTTTATGAAAGAGAAGGGGCTGTAGTGCATACCATTGCTTGAGGGTCTGAAGGAGTGTTTTGAGGTGGAGCTGGTATTCGAACAGGGTGCTAAGGCATTCTTTTCCGGCCATGGAACGCAGGAGCAGGATGTCTTCGCCAAGGGGGGGGGTAACCGCCAGGCTCCGGGCGCCTTGGCTGAGGGGCATGGCTTATCCTTCAGAAAGGGCAGGTACCGAAGGACGGTCTACACCGACCCCAGATAGTGGTCCGCCAGTAGGAAGGCAAAGAGGGTGCAAAGATAAAAGACCGAGTAGCCGAAGGTCTTCATCGCCAGTGCATCGCCTTCACTGCGGAGCAGACGCACGGACTGATAGACGAAGCCCATCCCCAGACCCAATGCCCCGACGAGATACAGGGGGCCGCTCATGTGGATCATGAAGGGCATGAGCGAGACCCAGAACAACAGCAGACTGTAGATCAGGATCTGGAGCTTGGTGTAGGCCAGGCCGTGGGTTACCGGCAGCATGGGAACATCGGCCCGAGCGTATTCATCCCGGCGTTTGATCGCCAAGGCCCAAAAATGGGGCGGGGTCCAGACGAAGATCAACAGGGCCAGCACCAGACCCTCTACGGAGACCTCGCCGGTAACCGCCGTCCAGCCCAACAGCGGCGGCATGGCGCCGGCGATGCCGCCCCAGACGATGTTGTGCGGCGTGGCCCGTTTCAGATACATGGTGTAGACGACCGCGTAGCCGATGAAGGCGACAAAGGTCAAGAACGCAGTCAGGGAATTGCTGAAGACCACCAGCAACGACATGGATACCGTCGCCATCCCCAAGGCAAACACCAGGGCGTGACGCGCGTCCAGGTCTCCGCTCGGCAACGGACGCTTCCGGGTACGATCCATGAGGGCGTCGATGCGCTGGTCGACCACATGATTGAGGGTCGCGCCGGCAGCGGCGGCAAGTCCGATCCCGAGCAGGCCGAAGAACAGGGTCAGCAGTGGCACCATTCCCGATGACGCAAGCAACATTCCAACCAGCGCGGTAAACAGGATGAGTGCCACAACCTTCGGCTTAGTCAGCTCGAAGTAGCGCCGCCATAAGAAGGTATGGGTTGCGGTCAAACCGAGCTCACTTGTGGCCATGCTGGGCGCCCTTGATCCAATTCTTGGAGGCCTTGAGCAGCCGCTCCATGTCTTCCAGCGTATCCCGCGCGGGGGCGTCCACCGCGTAACGCATCATCAGGTTACCCATGGGGTCCAGAATGTAGAGCCGGTCGAGAGCCGCGGTGCCCTCTCCCAACAGCCCCGGCAAGCGAGCACCGCCCAGCGCGACCCGCATACCGGCGAACTCGGCGCCGAGCGCCCGCACCGGATCGGTTGCCGTAGCATTGGTCAGCACTAGCAGCCGCTCGACGCTACGTTGACTTTCACCCAAGGCCAGACGGATCTGGCGCATTGCGATCAATTGGTTGCGGCAGGTATCATCGCATGTGCCGCCGGTAAAATAGACGAGGGTCCATTTACCCGCGAGGAGGTCGCGGGGGAAATCCGCCCCATCCAGGGTGGATAATGCCAGGTCCACCGGTAAGGCAACCACGGGATCGATCAACTCCCCTTTGTTGGTGCGGCCTGCGGGCAGGTACTCCGGATTCAGGTAGAAAAACCAGGCGACAATGACGGGGGCCGCGAACACGGCGACCATCGCCCACAAGTAGGCCAGGCTGCGCGGTTTCTCTCCGGCCCTGTCTTTCATGCTACATCCTCCGTCGGAGCTCTTCGGTCGCTTAAGCCGGGAGCTACCAATCGCCGGGTGCCAGCGGTTGGTAGCCATTGCTGTTGGGGTTCGCCCCTCACCCCAACCTCGTATGTTCTGTTTCCAGGGAAATGCCGAAGAGTATCTGAGGCCTTGAGCCAGAGGCTCTTGAGCCTGCATACACAAGGTCGGTAGGCGAGGGTACAGGGTCGGGGGACCAGGTTGTCATCTTACTGGTTTTCACTGAACTGGAGAACCGAACATGAAGGTCGCCGGAATTGATGTTAGCAGCCACTGCTGTCCGACAAAATGAAAGACAGCCACTTAATAAGAGTGTCACCGATTTGAATCACCTCGCGCATCTCCCAAATACCCCCCTTCTGGGGATGTTGGGGACCCGGTTATGCACATCTGCACATCGGCAAGCTCGTTTTTTCTCAGGTCATTGACTCTTTACCGATGCATGCGCTTCGTCGAGGCGTTGCGCGGTACGACGGCAACCGCTACAAGAAGACATTTTCCTGTCTCGACCAATACCTGCGCATGACCTTCGCGCAGTTAACCCCTCGCGAGAGCCTACGCGATATTGAAGTTTGCCTGCGCGCCCAGAAGGACAAGTTTGTACCACAGGGGTATCCGGGGCAACGTTTCTAGAAGCGCCGTGGCCGACGCGAAAGAACGCTGAGATTGATGTATCTAGGCAGATCTCGCTCAGGCATTGATTCGCACGGCTCTCCCCCTGTATGCTGACGAGGACTTGGGGCGTGATCTTGACAATGCGGTTTATGCGCTCGATGCCTCTACCATCGACTTGCGCCTATCCGTCTTTCCGTGGGCACTGTTTCGCTCAACCGAATCTGCGGTCAAGCTCCAGACCCCGCTCAATCTTCAAGGCAACATCCCAACCTTTATCCACATCTCCGACGGCAAGCTACACGACGTCAAGGTCCTTGATCTGCTGATCCCGGAGCCCGGCGCCTTCTACATCATGGATCGTGGCTACGTGGACTTCGAGCGCCTGTTCACGTTGCACAGAACAGGGCGTTTCTTCGTCATCCGCGCCAAGTCCTCTACCAAATACAGGCGTCGCTACTCTCATCCCGGGGACGAATCCGGTGGTGTTCGATGCGATCGGACCATTGCGCTGAGCGGAGTTAAGCCCGCGCGTGACTATCCCCTACCATTACGCCGTATCCGCTACCACGATGTTCAGACCAGCAAGACGTTCAACCAAACGCTTCGCCGAGGCCATGCAGACCCGCACCAAGACCGATGCCGTCGATGCCGCGGTGTTGGCTCAGTTCACTCAGCGCATGCCCTTCAGCCCTGGCAGCGCCCCAACGACCTGGCCCTGGCCATCCGCGCCTGCACGCGCCACATCGCGGCGCTCAACAAGCTCCGCACCCAGACCAAGAACCAGCTCCATGCGGTGCAACAATCCACGACGACACCCGACGTCCTGATCGCTAGCCGGCACCAGAGCATCGCTCACTTCGGCGTTCAGATCGAGTACCTGCGCCGCCAGGTCCTCGACCCCATTGCGGCGGATGAAGCGCTCCGACAATCCTTCAAGCTGCTCGTCAGCGCCGCCGGTATCGCCGCCGCCAGTGCCATCCAGCTCCTCGGCGAGCGGCTGGTCTTGCCCGACCGACACGCGCCAAGCAGTGGGTTGCCATGGCCAATCTTGATCCACGTGAGCACTCGTCCGGCTCCAGCGTGAGCAAAAAGCCCCACCTGTCTTAAGGCTGGTAACCGCTACCTGCGTATCGCCTTGTACATGCCTGCTCTCAGTGCCGCTCGCCATGACCCCAATGTCAGGGCCTTCTACCGCCATCTTATCAACACCCGCGGCCTCAAGGAGCTCCAGGCTGTCTGCACGGTCATGCGCAAACTCTTGCTCGCCATCCATGCCATGCTTAGAACGAACTCTCCCTTCGATAGCAGTCGTTTCTATTCTCCTAACCGATCTCCTACCGACCGATTACCGATTAGCTCAATTTGCCTCAGCGGTGAGTTGTTGGGAATCAGGTGGCAAAATGGTCTTGCACGGGAACAAAGTATCTACTCCAATGTCAACAGCCCCTAGCGCGTTAGGTCGCTCCACCCACGGAAGGTTTCATCTGATCGGGCCGGACCCGCGACGCAAAATACAGATCTGCGTCGTCGAAATCGACGGGCCGACCCTGTGCATCTTCCAGGGGCTGCTCATAGTCCTTCCAACCCCGCAGCCCGGTCTGGAGCGAGACCACGTCCTTGTATCCCAACACCTGCATGGAATGGGCGGCGAGAACGCTCCGGTGCCCGGAGCGGCAAACCACTACGATCTCACGCTCCCGCGCCTGCACCAACTCCGGCACCGTCTCCTCGTACTCCCACTCGCAGGCGGATTCCAGCACACCGCGGGGGATATTGAGGGAGCCGACGATGTGCATGGCGTCGAACTCGTAAGGCTCGCGCACATCCAGGATCAGCAGGTCCGAGTTCTCCTGAAGGCGTTCCTCCAGGTCCCAGGGCATGACCTCCCGGACCTCGGTAAGGCACTCCTGGATCAGCTCGATGAAATTCTTCATAAGCAACTCACTAGCAACTCACTGCTGTCCGGTGAAATTATCAAATAGATTCCATTGGTTATGGGTATAGGCAGTATCGCTTCTGGATTCCATTCTAGTAACCAACAGAGCTAGAAGAGTGTTTTCAAGTGAGGTCAGGCTCAGAATCTGTAAAATTGTGTAGAGATCCGATTTGCTGTCAAGGTGCTTCTTGATGATAGCGGCGAGGATGTAAACCGAGATAGCGATCCAAATCTGGCTTTTGACCGCGTTCTCGGAGGTCCCGAAGAACGATTTGATGCGTAGGTGTTGCTTGATCCATTTGAAGAACAATTCAACTTGCCAGTGATATCGGTAGAGATCCGCCACCGTCTGCGCTGGAATGGCGAAGTTGTTGGTCAAGAAGTTGAACGTCTTGCTGGTCTGAACATTGTGCTAGCGGATACGGCGTAATGGCAGGGGGTAGTCACGCACGGACTTAACTCCGCTCAGCGCAATGGTCCGATCGCATCGAACACCACCGGATTCGTCCCCAGGATGAGAGTAGCGACGCCTGTATTTGGCATGGTAATTAGTAGTTAAGTGTTTGTTGGTTTGGTAAAGCCAAAGCCTTCTGCGGATCACCACGACCTACCGCCCCTGGTGTATCGAATCGCTTACCCTCAAAGAGTTCCGGCACAGAAAGAATCTGTATTCTCGGATAAAGCCAACCC
>Ga0209364_1000273_pt1 | contig 12147 bp, 9 predicted proteins | sample WorMetHERISLAND2_3_FD_187387 | JGI IMG/M metagenome (GOLD analysis project Ga0209364, IMG submission 187387) | Marine gutless worms symbiont microbial communities from Max Planck institute for Marine Microbiology, Germany - Olavius albidus HERON... | ecosystem: Host-associated > Annelida >... | reverse complement strand
GTGAAGTTGCAGGAGAGGAAGAGATATTGATCGGTGCCATAGGTTGTAAGACCATAGATAGCCGGCAGGTGGAGGTTTTACCGGGCGTTGACAGGGTTGTTCCCATTAGTAAGCCTTATAAAATGGCCTCCCGGGAATTTCATCCCAAGGACACTGTGATTGATGTTGGTTCGGTTAAGATTGGAGGTTCCCGTGTAGTTTGCATTGCTGGCCCCTGCGCCGTGGAATCCAGGCAGCAAATTCTCGATTCTGCCTGGGCGGTAAAGGAGGCGGGGGCGGTTATGCTGCGAGGCGGCGCTTTTAAGCCGCGGAGTTCTCCATATTCCTTTCAGGGCCTGGGATTTGAGGGTTTGGAATACCTCCGTGAGGCAGGTGATGCTACCGGATTGCCGGTGGTTTCCGAGGTGGTGTCATCGAACGATGTGAGGAGAATGGTCGATTTTGTCCATGTTTTTCAGATTGGTACGCGCAATATGCAGAATTTCGAATTATTGAAAAGCGTCGGTGAGGCGGGTCTTCCGGTGATACTGAAGCGTGGAATGGCGGCAACTATCGAGGAATGGCTGATGGCGGCTGAGTATTTGCTTTCCTCCGGAACTGACGATGTAATTCTATGCGAACGGGGAATTCGAACTTTTGGAAGGGCCACTCGGAACACTCTGGACATATCCGCCATACCTGTGATTCGGGAACTCAGTCATCTGCCGGTGATTGTTGATCCATCACATGCCACGGGTATCAGGGACAAGGTTTCGCCTATGGCTCTTGCCAGTATCGCCGCCGGCGCCTATGGGATAATGGTTGAGGTGCATACAGACCCGGATAAATCTTTCAGCGACGGACCGCAATCGCTTTGGCCCGCTCAGTTCGAAAAGCTGCTTCGTGATATTGAGGCCCTCTGCCCCACCGTGGATCGGGAACTGGCCCGACTGCCCGAGAAACATCAGGAAGATGTGCTTCGCTCACATCTGGGGAAAAGAAGAATCGGGGAAAAACCAAGGGTTGCCTTCCAGGGTGAGAGAGGTGCTTACAGTGAGCGAGCCATACTGGGCTATTTCCCCGAGGGTGATGTGCACCCCCTGGCCCTATCCAGATTTGATGATGTTTTTGTCGCGGTTTTGTCCGGGAAGGCCGCATGGGGCATGATTCCGCTGGAGAATTCCTTGACCGGCAGTGTTTTCGAAAATTACGATCTGCTATCCCGCCATCCGGATATAAAGATAGTTGGCGAAATCAAAGTGAGGATTCGTCACAACCTAATTACGATTCGGGGCAGTAAGGAAAATCAGATTAAGGTGGTATATTCGCACCCCCAGGCTCTTTCCCAGTGCGCGGAGTTTTTGGAGAAGAAGGGATATCGGACAAAACCATATTTCGATACGGCTGGCGCGGCTGCAATGGTGGCTCAAAAGGGTGATCCTACCGTGGCTGCCATTGCCAGCACAGCAGCCGCCGCGTTTCATGGACTAAGGATACTCGCCGAAGATATCGAAACCAACCCCAGGAATTACACTCGCTTTGCCGTGATAGCTAGTATTAATAGCGCAGAGGTTCAGAAGGCCGACAAGGCTTCCCTTACCTTCTCTCTCAAAAGTCATCCGGGGGCACTTAGTGATTGTCTCCAAGTATTGAAGAAGCATGAGGTGGATATGACCAAGTTAGAATCACGTCCCATTGCTGGAAAACCCTGGAATTACATGTTCTATGTAGACGTGAAACTGCCCAGGGACAGGAAAAGCTTCGAGCTGGTGGAAAGAGAGTTCAGCGCGGTCTCTGAAGATTATCGAAATCTTGGTATCTATCGTTCCGGTTGAGCTATGAGAGTTTTGCCAGATCCTGGCGCGTTTTAAGCTGGCGCCCTGTTCCCGGAATACCTCGTCACCTCACCGTTTGAATCACCAGGGTAATAAAGGCACCTGAAATCACTACGAACAAACCTGTCAAAAAACCATAGACACGGTTGAATTGAGTCTTCATATCCCCGCGAAGCTCCTCAAAGCGCTTATCTACTTGTTCGAAGCGCTTATCTACTTGTTCGAAGCGCTTATTTACTTGTTCGAAGCGCTTATCTACTTGTTCGAAGCGCTTATCTACTTGTTCGAAGCGCTTATCTACTTGTTCGAAGCGCTTATCTACTTGTTCGAAGCGCTTGTCCATTTGCTCGAATCGTTTCTCTGCTTGTTCAAAGCCCTGTCTCATCAAGGCGGACTGCCGTTCCAGCGATTCTTCTACACGCACAATCCTCTCACGAATTTCCATCTCCCGTTCACTGACGACCCGCGGGCTTCCAAATTGGTTCATCCACTCCCGGAAATGTTCATTTACGTAATGATCTATCGCACCGGTTAGTTCCTTATTCAACGTCATATCCACCACTTCCCTTGGGATTCAAAAGCTTCTTAATCGCAGTATACGGCATAGTTGCAACGTTACGGAAGTATCAAAAATGCTATATGCCTGCTGAGCAAATTCCACGTATTCAAATGGTTGGCAGTTGGATCTCCGTACTCGAAAAATGGAGTACAGAGTGCTCTAGCGATACATTTAGGATAGCAGCAGGGCCTCTGGTGAAACCGCAATTCTCCAGGATGGAATCTTGAGATTTCGCGTGCTGAATCCCCATCGGAACAGCCCTTTCCCTCGGTGTGCAGTAGCCAATATTGGCCCGCGCAATGTCAGATATTGGCGCGTTCCAGTTGATGTGACGCTGCCCCAAGACAGGCAGAGCTTCGAGCGGTGGGAAGATGAGTTCAGCGCGGGCTCCGGGAACTGTCGAAATCTTCCGCTCCAGCGGAATTACGGGGGTTCTGCCGGGTTTAGATGGGATTTAGTATTGAAATTCAAGCAATCAATATCCCTGCCCAGTTAATGTGAATATGAGAATCTTGATAGGGGGCATGATCTTATCGGTATTTTCAGCCGCCTGTGGATTTCTCGGTGCTACCGGTGACGTTGTTGTCAGTTGGCCAGCGGGGGGACTGCCCATCTACAAAGGAGCAAATCCTCCTTCATGGGAAGTAAGGTGGCTCAATTCGAGCGGCACAGTTTCGAAAAGAGTTATTGGCAGCACCCAGGGATCGTTCGTCCTCGAGCTCCCCAAAGAATCGTCCCTGGTTGTAATGGCTGCTCCCGTAACGGCCGAATATGCCGGCCTCTACCATGTGCGCCCCGCTGGTGCCGTAGTCGGTGTTGATTCACCCCTGCCGGAGACTCTGCAGCTTAGTTGGGAGGATGGATTTTCGGCGCAGTTTCTCCTGTCCCTGGTTGATGCCGGAGTTCCCCTATATACAATCAATCAACGTCGTTTTGCCGCGTCGGCGCGGGAGCGGAGCGGAAACAGACCATGGAACCTAGATGAAAGAAGGCTTAGAGTCGACATAGCAGAGAGAAAACTGCGAACCTACAGCTTCCGTCTCCTGGAGGAATTCACAGTTGAGGTGGCTCTTCCTGAAGGAATCTGGTACCCTCAGTTTCCCCTTGATCCTCCGCTTATCTCCAATCAGATTGGATGGAGAGGTGTCCTCCCCATGGGTGTATGGCATTTTGCAAACCCCATCGGCACAAGAACGGCGACTATATCAGTCGATGGCGGGGGTAGGGTATTTCTCCAAATTGTGGATTAGCCCTCGCGTGAGGATGGCTGGCAGGTAAGGGCAGTGCTCGGGCTGGGGAATGCGCCTGAGTATCAGGCGGAACTGGCATTCGCTGCCTCTGCGACTGGGGGAGGTGATGGGGGGAGCTGCCAGTTGATGGGACTCCTGCCATGACCTTGAAGCCAATCGTTGGTTTGTGAAAAGGGACGACTCCCGAAGAAACCCCGAGAGGCGGACAAAGGAGAAGGGTGGGGGGCGCTTAGCAGCAGGTGTCTATTTGCATCCACATGCGCCGTCTTTTTTTTGGCATAGGAACCCCAGAGTATAAACACTACCGCTTGGAGCTCCGAGTCAATCAGATGGATTATTCTGTCGGTAAATATTTCCCATCCTCTGCCCCGATGCGATGCAGGCCTACCATGTTCCACGCTTAAAACGGAGTTTAAGAGCAGTACGCCGTCCCTGGCCCATGGCATAAGCCATCCGTGGCGTACAGGGGCTATCCCCAAATCATCCCATAGTTCCCTGTATATGTTGCTCAGGGAGGGCGGGACAGGAACTCCCGGAGGCACGGAAAAGCTTAAACCATGCGCCTGGTTGATTCCATGGTAGGGATCCTGGCCCAGAATCACCACCTTGATCTTTTCGAAGGGGGTGCTGTTTAAGGCCGCGAACATGTCCTTGCCGCTGGGGTAGATTATCTTGCCGGCCCTCTTCTCTCTAAGCAGAAAGGCTCTGAGCTCGGCCATATAGGGCTTCTCGAATTCATGGACGAGCCTGCCTAACCAGGTTGGATCCAGTTTTATCCCGCGATTTTCAACGTCTGCTTCCATCACTTTGCCACCGGGAATTCGAGTTCAAAAATGCTCCCGCCGCTCTCCCTGGAGATTGCCTGAACGCTGCCTCCATATCCCTCGGCAATTCCCCTGGCTATTGTCAAACCCAAGCCGGTATGCTGTGAGGACTCTCGATCGGGCCTATAGGTATACCAACGCTCAAACACTTTTTCCTTGGCATCCTCGGCAATCCCCGGTCCCCGATCCGCAATTGATATTTTCACCTTGGCCCTGCTTGGAGAATCAACAACAATTTCAACTTTTTCATTCTCGGGAGAGAAGGAGACGGCATTGTCAAGCAGGTTCAGTACGGCCTGTGCCAGTCTATCGGGATTGGCAAGTACCTGAAGGGAATCAACCGAGCCCGATTGATCAGTAAGCAGCACCTGAACCCCTCTGCGGCAGTTATAGGTTGACACAATATTCTTCAAAATCGCGCCAACGGGTGCCGTAACTTCCTCTCCCTGATTCAATCGGACATCGACATTTATCAACTCCTTAAGATCATCCAGAAGTCGTTGAATACGATGACCCTCGCGGGTAATGACTTCAAGAAATCTGCTGACTGCTTCGGAGGTATCTTGTTCGGCCAGCTCGGCTGCGCTGAGAATTCCTGCCACCGGATTTTTCATCTCGTGTACCAAGTCTGCCACGAAGTTTTCCACGTAGTCCGTACGCTGCTGCAGCCTGGATGACAGTTGGTAAAGTGCCCGAGAGAGATCGGCAACCTCATCTTTGCCGGATAGCGGTTTGAAGCCTGAGTGCATTTTTCCCCGCGCATCCAGTATGCCTTCAGCCTGATTTCGCAGTCGACTCACAGGGACGGTTACAGTTCTGGCAAGTAATATCGAGAGGATAATCGCTCCACCGACGCTGAACAGAAATATGGTGGCGATATCGAGTCGGAGTTTGTAGAGATTGGACAGTATTGAGAGGGTGGAACGAGATGCCAAAACAGCGCCAACCACCTCCTCATTTTGGATGATGGGTATAGCCGAATAGAGGGTTACCGATCTCTGCCCCTTGGAAATTCTGGTAACCGCGCCATAACGACCCTCCAGAGCTGAGTTTATTTCACTGCCGCGTAAAATCCACTTGCCGCTGTAGTATTCTGCATCTTCACTTGGATTTCTAGTTGTCTCAATGGTGCGGGATATCAGTTTTAATGCACGGGTGGGCAGGGCACCGAGTCGATAAATCACGTTTTCCTCGGGATGATTTTGCTGGGGGGAGGCGGGCATCAATGCGTTCCCCGTGCGAATTTGTGATTGATTCTCTGTGTCTGCGGTGGGGCTGGAGGAATCGGCGAGCAGAAGCCCATTTTTATCCACTATTCGCAGACGTGTATCGGTTCTTTCCCCTAGTCGCTCCATGACGGCGTTGGCCTCGTTGGCCAGGTTATGTCCGCTTAGAGCCGAGGCAAGAAGTCTGCCTTGCTGTACCATGGCACGTTCTTGGCTTTCAAGGAGCTGAGATTCATACGTTCCGAGGAAGAACACGGCGCCGATTGGGAAAACAGCCAGCAAGATATTGAAAACAAGGAGCCTGGATGTGAGTCCCTTTAATCGGCTGCCGCGGCGGGAAGAACGGTAGGCAGGATGAGAAGGGAAACTTCGCTTCCTCAAGTTTCTATCCTGAATCGATAGCCCATTCCGTACATGGCTTCGATGGTGTTTTTTGGCGCCCCGATGTTCTCCAGCTTCTTACGAATTCGCTTAATATAGCTATCTACCGCCCGTTCGTTCACAAATTTGTCATCCGGGAATACGCTTGAGAAAAGAGCGGCGCGGCTGCGAACGATTCCCGGCGCACGAAGCAGCTCGGAAAAAATTCGAAATTCACTTATAGTAAATATCAATTTCCGCTCATTCCAGGTGGCTCGATAACTGGCTGGTATCAGCGTGAAAGACCCTACATGAATCGGGGATTCTGTCTGATCGACTCCGTCCGCTCGCCGCAGGACGGCCTTTATTCTGGCCAGAAGTTCACGGATGCTAAATGGCTTCCCGATGTAATCGTCCCCCCCTATTTCCAGGCCGAGAATCTTGTCGAGTTCCTGATCTCGGGAGGACAGGAAAATTATGGGAGTTTTTTTATCTCTTCGGCGCAGTAGTCGGCAGAATTCAAGGCCGTCCAATTGCGGCATCAGTATATCGAGCAAATAGAGATGCGGGGAGTTGTTCTGATGGGCCTTCCAGGCAGCCTGGCCGTTGGAATAGGTTGATACAGTGTAATTCTCCTTAGCCAAGGCATAACTCAAATTTTCACGAAGAGTTGCCTCATCGTCTACAATCGCAATGTGCTTCATGTTTTTATACTAGCATACTTCATGGGGCCTCCTGTGCCCTAATGAGGTTCTCCAGTTGTTTCAGCGGTGCCGATAGTTTTTGGAGAGCAATTTCTGCCAAGGCGCGAAGCCGTTTTCCAGTCTTGATACAGGCACTTCCCGAATTTACAATACAGTATGGGTGCTTCACGATCGGAAACCTGCAATCAGAGAATCCGTTTGGCGGGGCGGGATATTTTTGGAGGATGAGGGTTGATTGAGAAGGGTGTGAAAAAGAGGCTTGGACCGTTTGTAAAGGTTTTGATGGTTGCCGCGATAATACTTCTGCTACTGATCCCACTGTTCATGATAAGGGGTTTGCTTTCGGAAAGGCAGGCTTTGAAAATCAAAGCTGCCGAGCAAATTGTTGAGGAGGTAGGAGATGAACTCATGATGGCGGGGCCATTGCTGGTGCTGCCCTACGAATATGGGGAAATCTCTCGGCGTCGGGCTGAGATTCATGTAATTCCTGATAACCTCACTCTAAGGGGAAGACTGGAAGTTGAGTACCGGAGCCTGGGGATTTACAGAGCTCCTGTCTTCAGGGCCTTTATCAAGGGAGATGGGGAGTTTCGCGCGCGGGTGAGCGATTTATATCCCTCTGGTGCGGTTCCCCTTCCCGAGAAAAACCATTTCATTGTCGGCATCAAGCATATGAAGGGAATTCGTGAGATTTCGGATTTGCGGTGGGGAACTCGGCCGATAGAATTTCTGCCGGAGGCGGAGAATGCAGCGGTTGGAAACGGTGTTAACGCAGTGGTGGGAGAAATATCAGCGAGTGATGGTATTGATGCAGTCTATTTCTCCTTTGACATGGAGATTAGCGGGGGCAGCAGGGCAGATTTTGTGCCGCTTGGACGTGATACGGTGCTTGAGCTTTCGGGTGACTGGCCATCACCATCGTTTTTGGAAAACCTGCTTCCCTCCGAGTTGGATTACAGCGACAAGGGATTCAATGCGAATTGGAGAATCCCGGAGGTCAGCAGGCCTATTCAAGCATATTGGCAATCGTCGGAGGCAAAGAACATAGTCGATAGATTAGATAGCTTAGGGGTGAAACTGCTGGAGCCCGTGGATAATTACAAAAAGGTTGAGAGATCGAACAAGTATGGACTGCTTTTTCTGATGATTCCATTTGCGGTGTTCTTCCTGCTCGAAAGCCTTGCTCGGCTCAGGGTTCATCCGATGCAGTACATGATGACGGGGGCCGCGAATGTGGTTTTTTACCTGCTGCTTCTGGCTATATCGGAGCACCTGGGATTCGATATGGCATATTTGATTGCATCAGTTGCAGCCGTCTTACTGATTTCCATCTATACCTATAGCATCGTGCGCGGGGGGGACTATGCTGAGTTCAAAGAAAACAGGCCGCTGCTCTCGGTGCGTATGGCGCATTTGGCCATGCCCATTATCCTTAGTATAGCGTATTTTTGGCTCTGGTTGACGCTGAGTGCCGAGGATTATGCGCTGCTGATCGGTTCCTCAGGTGTGTTTGCAATCCTCAGCCTTATAATGCTGGCCACCCGCAAAGTCAAATGGTATCGCAGCTCTAGCTCTCTCGCTGAGCCGAATAGCAGGGAGTAGCTGCGAGACCTGAATTTTGCAGGTTGGATTTCAATACGCGGGCCTTGCCTGAATCGAAGCATACCGCTATTCTGTGAGTGCCTATTTCAGAGAGGAGGTTTTCATTCATGCCGAACAATGAGGAGCTGTCTACAGAGGTTAAGGATTCCCCGGTTCATGTAAAAGGAGATTTGAGAAGTCCGCCAAGCCGGGCACTTTGGCTGTTGAAATGATTTCTTGCCATTCCGCATATTGCGATACTGGCATTCCTGTTAATTGCTGTGATGTTTGTAACAGTTTTCGCTTTTTTTGCGATTGTTTTCACGGGCAGGTATCCCAGAAGAATCTTTGATTTCGTTGTTGGAGTATTCCGTTGGAGCTGGCGTGTTCGTTTCTATACCTTGACTGTATTTGGCACCGATAGGTACCCTCCATTTTCCCTTAAACCCAGAGATGACTACCCGGCCGATCTTCACATTGATTATCCTCAACGGCTCAGCCAATGGATGCCGCTGGTTAAGTGGTTTCTGGCCATTCCACATTTCCTTGTATTGGGCGCGCTTATGGGCTTCAGTGTTAGTTCCGATGGCAAAGTGGGACAGAGTATTTTTCGGGATCAGTTTTCGATCGTTGAGCTTCGAGCCGATGTCATGGAGAGTGAGTCAGTGTATTCTCTCCAGACCCTGCTTCCTACTGAATTTCGAGATTATCCCTACGTGAATGAGATAGAAGAAGGAAGCCATTCTTTCCCGGGGCTTCTACAGGTATTAATACTTATCGCATTAATCGCACTGTTGTTTACGGGGAAGTATCATAAGGATATATTTCGCCTGGTTATGGGGATTAATCGGTGGAATTACAGAGTAAGCGCCTATGTTACTCTGCTGACGGATAGGTACCCCCATTTCAGGCTTATGGACTAGGTGGGATTTCCCAGTTTCCCTTGAGTCAGTTCTAGCGGCAAGCGACTTGGCAGCCTGTGTTGTCAATGATTATTATCTCGCCAGGCGATCCTAGGGTTCCACTTTGAAGGAATGCAAGGGGGCGAACTCTCGGGCGGTTTTGCGGTGCCGTCTAGCCCTAAGTGAGCCTGCCTCTGATACTGTTCCGGAATTGGGATGTAAACAAGGCTCATCCTATGCGGTGCGGATGACAAGGCATCGGCGGAGGCCGATTGAATAGACTCCCTTAAAATAGAGAGGGAAGGCTCACAAGTGTATCCTAGGGCACCCTATACTCTATCTTTCGAATGCGATGGTTGTCTCTATCTGCCACATAGACATTGCCCGATGAGTCTACGGCCACGCCGAAGGGCCCGTTAAACTGCGCCGCTGTGCCAACGCCATCCTTATAACCCTCCGCGCCGCTGCCCGCAATGGTGCTTACTTCGACTGTGTCTTCCTCTTGCCCTTCCCCTGGAGTGATTTCAATCTTCCGAACGCGATCGTTGGCAGTATCTGCCACATAGACATTGCCCGATGAGTCCACGGCCACGCCGAAGGGCTCGCTAAACCGCGCCGTATCTGCGGCACCATCCTGATAACCACCCCGGGTGAGGCCCGTGGGGCCGCTGCCTGCAATAGTGCTTACTTCGACTGTATCTTCCTCTTGCCCCTCCCCTGGAGTGATCTTAATCTTCCGAACGCGATGGTTGTTTCTATCTGCCACATAGACATTGCCCGATGATGAGTCCACGGCCACGCCGGAGGGCCTGTCAAACTCCGCCGCTGTGCCAACGCCATCCTTATAACCCTCCGCGCCGCTGCCCGCAAGGGTGCTTACTGCGACTGTATCTTCCTCTTGCCCCTCCCCTGGAGTGATCTTAATCTTCCGAACGCGATGGCTGAGAGCATCTGCCACATAGACATTGCCCGATGAGTCTACGGCCACGCCGAAGGGCCAGTAAAACTGCACCGTTCCTACGCCGCCGCCCGCAATGGTTTTTACCTTCCAGACTTTATCACCATCATCATTTTCTTCTTCGGTGATCTTCCGAACGCGATTGCTTTTAGCATCTACCACATAGACATTGCCCGATGAGTCTACGGCCACGTCGAAGGGCCCGTTAAACCGCGCCGTTGTTGCGGCGATGTTATCCTCATCATCCTGATGAGCAGCCGTGCCGTCGCCCGCAAGGGTGCTTACCTCCCCCCCCGGAGTGATCTTCCGAATGCGATGGTTGTCATAATCTGCCACATAGACATTGCCCGATGAGTCTACGGCCACGCCGGTGGGGTCGTCAAACTGCGCATCTGCCGCGGCGCCATCCAGATGTTCCTCCGTGCCGCTGCCCGCAAGGGTGCTTACCACCCAGGCTGGGGATGGGGATGTGGAACCCTTGCAGGATGCCAAAAGGATGATCAGTGCCAAAATGAAACTATATGAAGTTTTCATATATCTGCTCTCCTTCAAGATTGAGTTTTCTTGTAGACTTAGCAAGTCTACTTTTGCTTATACTATACACCCTCCAGTGAGGGATAACAACTTTTTATTCAATTTTTTTGCCTTTGCGGCCACTTTTTCCGGCCCCGCGGCCAAAACATCGAGCCTCCTTCATAACTTGCAAGTGTTTCATCCCGTGTTTCAATCGGCGCATTGTTTTCCGCTGCGGGGAAGGAGGCACTGGATGTATGCCCGCTTCATCCGGAGCCCCCCCTTAAAATGGAGAGGGAAGGCTCACAAGTGTATCCTAGGGCACCCTATACTCTATCTTCCGAATGCGATGGTTTTTAGCATCTGCCACATAGACATTGCCCGATGAGTCTACGGCCACGCCGTGGGGCTCATTAAACTGCACCGTTGTTGCAATGGTGCTTACCGTCCAGGTTTCATCACCAGCATCATCTACTTCTTTGGTGATCTTCCGAATGCGATGGTTGTTTTTATCTGCCACATAGACATTGCCCGATGAGTCCACGGCCACGCCGGAGGGCCAGCTAAACTGCGCCGTTGCCGCGGCGCCATCCAGATGACCCTGGTCGTCGCTGCCCGCAAGGGTGCTTACCGTCCAGGTTCCACCTTTTTCGGTGATCTTCCGAACGCGATTGTTGAGAGCATCTGCCACATAGACATCGCCCGATGATGAGTCCACGGCCACGTCGGAGGGCCTGTCAAACTGCGCCGCTGTGCCATCCTTATAACCGAACGTGCCGCCTGCAATGGTGCTTACCTTCCAGACTTTATCACCATCACCATTTTCTTCTTCGGTGATCTTCCGAATGCGATGGTTTTCTTGATCTGCCACATAGACATTGCCCGATGAGTCCAGGGCCACGCCGTAGGGCTCGTTAAACCGCGCCGTTGTTGTGACTTCGTCATCATCATCATCCTGATGAGCAGCCGTGCCGTCGCCCGCAAGGGTGCTTACCTCCCCCCCCGGAGTGATCTTCCGAATGCGATGGTTGTTAGAATCTGCCACATAGACATTGCCCGATGAGTCCAGGGCCACGCCGTGGGGCTCATTAAACTGCACCGTTGTTGCAATGGTGCTTACCGTCCAGGTTTCATCACCAGCATCATCTACTTCTTTGGTGATCTTCCGAATGCGATGGTTGTTTTTATCTGCCACATAGACATTGCCCGATGAGTCCACGGCCACGCCGGAGGGCTCGTTAAACCGCGCATCTGTGCCAACACCATCCTCATAACCACTCGTGCCGCCGCCCGCAAGGGTGCTTACCACCCAGGTTGGGGATGGGGCTAGGGATGTGGAACCCTTGCAGGATGCCAAAAGGATGATCAGTGCCAAAATGAAACTATATGAAGTTTTCATATATCTGCTCTCCTTCAAGATTGAGTTTTCTTGTAGACTTAGCAAGTCTACTTTTGC
>Ga0209364_1000268_pt1 | contig 12211 bp, 6 predicted proteins | sample WorMetHERISLAND2_3_FD_187387 | JGI IMG/M metagenome (GOLD analysis project Ga0209364, IMG submission 187387) | Marine gutless worms symbiont microbial communities from Max Planck institute for Marine Microbiology, Germany - Olavius albidus HERON... | ecosystem: Host-associated > Annelida >... | reverse complement strand
CTGATGAACTAAAACTTAAGCGTTCACCTTTCCCTATTATAATGTGCACCACACACAATATAAGGTTCAACTATTGCTGACAAACCGCGCGACACAAAACCTGCGGCCAACGGATAGGATTGTAGAACCAAAACCACACCATGCAAGAAAAAAGGCTAGTTACACACAAACCGTCATATAAACCATGGAAACTAAAGCAGACGTGATGTGTTAAGAAACAAGCGTATAACATATGAAATGAAGTTGTATTGCCAATCACACTAGGACATTTACAAACAGCAAAATACTTAAACTCATTCACTGCGAGGAAAAGGCGTAGCTTTAGCAATTGGAATATACTCCCAATCATGAGTCAACCTAGACCGCCCCCTCATGTCCTCCATGTCATCAAATAACTTATTTAACCATGTAGTTGGGAAATAGCCCAATATCAGCAATCTTTCATAAAACGCCTTCGCCGCTTGCTTTCCCTCATGTCTCCAACACTCCAAAAACTCAGTTGTCCAAGCATCTATACATTCCTCTATTGTAAAAGTTGGCTCATACGAATTATAGAATAGATTGCTCGTCACAATGGAAAAGCAATGGGTAAACGTAGGCTCACACCATGACTGTGGAAAGGTTATGGTCAAGCGACAAGTGGGAACACTGGGGGATCGATCCATGCTTGACAAATTAGGTAGGAAAACAGACAATAACTTACGCTTACGCGTGATACTTGGGACAACCAGCCACTTCAATTGCTGGCCCTCCTCGACAAGTATTTAAAACTATTACATCAACCAACGCTTCCTTGCAACTAACCTTTAACACCGTGTAATATTGACCAGACAGTATAAGTCTTGTTTTGCTCAATTCCCATGGCCTAACCGTTATTTTTGGCTCAAGCTGAATTCGCATGCTCAAACAAGTATTCGTTATAGTCACTCCATCCCCCCAAATTAATTGATGTTTAAAGTAACCTTCAATCAGTCGGACATTCAGTCTTGCCTGGTCTACCTCAATTTTATAAAAATTGGGATTGAAGTTCAGCTCCATAACCGACCAAGACACAGAATTGGTTTCAGTTCCTACCTCCAGCGACAACGAAGTATGACCTTGCGTTTGTTTTTTCCAGATTTTTGTCAGAAAGTAGGCAAATACTGCCAGGATAAACACAATCAGAAAAATCAGAATACTAATGTCAACAGGTAGGACGTTTTGAACAGCCTCATGGTACTTAATACCAGTACCCATGGGTTCAGTTGAAGCCAGATTGCCTTTGAAAAATATCTTAGTAGGTATATCCTCCGCATGGGCTCTGCCAGAAGCCGCTAACAGTACGTACAGAGTACGCACCTTAAAATGCAATCTCACTGCCAAGGCAAGTCCCAACAAGCCAAAGAGAATTGCGAAAACTATAGCCCAGTCAAACATATTGAACACATTAAAATCCCGATTTTCAGTTTGAGCTTTGAGCACCTCATTGTAAATAAAATTTGACAACGAATTGAAACTCTTTTCATCGTTCTTCGTCTGGTTAATGATCTCTTCCAAATGGAAGCGCGATTCCTCTTCTATGGCAAGCTTCGCGTCATACTCTTTGGAAGCAATGAGAAGCTGTGGAAAGGAAACAGGAATCGATTTATTTAAATAGTTAACTCTTTCCAAAACTTTCATCGTATCCGGGTCCGTAAACTCGGATATAAATGGCAAATTTAATAAGTACTGTGGTTTAAACGACACGGACAGATTATTCCTCGATTCCGGGCAATACAAAGTAGTAGGAACAATGAAAAAACCATCTGCCCAGATACTGCACCCGCAATGAATTTGAAGAACCACTTGTACTTGATCGGGAACAAAGGAGCGACTCATATTTGCCTCAGAACAATTCAGAACAACTGACGAAATATTGGATAAAAGGTAATTGTTTCCGTCTAGCTTAACTACCTCTTTTGGGATTCTGGCATTGACGATATGATACTGGCATTGTTCCTTTATGCCCTGCAACCGTCCTCTCAACAAGGCCAGAGCACAACTATTAACAGCTCTAGAACGCAACAGCAAGTGTGAAACAGTCAAATCCAATATCTCATCACGCGGCACATCATGGTCATCCGTAATTACCACATAAGACTCCACGTCCCTGTCATAAATTATAGCCAGTATATCGGTGCCTAATTCTGTGTAATGTTCGACCGAATTCGGGGCTAACAATGGCACTTTTCTCAGATGGTACAAATGCAGCGGTTTTACCAATTCAATTTTTGTCACTGGGGCTTCCAAAATGATGATTAAAAAACGCAAGTACCGAAAAGCTTTCAAAATAGGCCTCCTGTAATAAAACTGTATATCAGTCCTCACTACCTTTAAGTCAGGGTGATAGTACTGTATGAAACGTTCCAGACTGACAATTGATTGAGCCAACGTGGTATGATTGACCAGATGTTGAGAAAGTCTACCTGCTCGTAGCATTTCTATCGAACTTATCAGCTGATCAATTTCACTTAGTTGCATAGAGTACTTAAAAGCCATTTTTATCATATCATTCCAAAGTGCAATTCGATTTTGGGTTCTTGAAAACAGTGTGATAAGCTGATTCTGCAAACGGAGCGTAGAATCCCTCTGCATGTGAATCAGCTCTTTGATATTGTCCATCCTAGATTGTTGAACTTTGAAAGCTGCCAAAAAGTGTGAGGTTCCTGACTTCCAGATCTGACTAGATCGTTGTATACCCTGTTCAATTCTTACCAGCATTCGGCGCAAATGTTCCAAATCTGTTTCTTTTGCCAACCCGGTGAAACTAGACCAAAGTTCAGTCCACACGGTACCTCTACGCTGCACACGAGAACTCGCAGGAAGCTCTATAAGTATGTCATAAATACGATCCACTTGTTGTCTTAAGTATTTCGAAATTCTCATTCTGGTTTCTCTGTATGTATCAATGATAGAGTGAAGACTTATGCAAATAGACTGAGTCGAACCTCTAGTACAATTGATTGGCTCAAGATGTAATGCCGGAAGTCGTCTAGGTAATTCAAAATGATAAATGAGTCTGGCCTTTGCCGTAGCAACATGTAAAGCCTCTCCCTTGGTCAAAATGTACCCCATACTGCTCCTGTCTAATGTTCCAAACTGAAAGTAACCGACCGATACCGGAATCATGACCAGCGCGACGTATAGGAGCCATACCGTCCTGCTAGTGCCAGCCTGCGACATCTAAACACATAGACAGCGTGCTTTTGTGTGTCATTCTTGTATTTTCTGCGATCGCATAATTAATAGTACCGGTACAATTATTAGTATACAAACCATAGTTCGCCACTAATTATAATCCTATTAAGTCATAGGTATGGCGAATATGTAGACACACATTAAATATGCTGTTATTGTTTACTCCTGCTGGTCTTTTTATTTCTCCTTCTCTGCCTTCTTTTCTCCTGTAAAACTCGATAATGCTGCAGCAATGTGGGCGTCACTGCATCTGCCCAGGCTTTACTTCCATCCATAAACAACACTAGATACTCTTTTTGCTTGTTTCGTGTTCTCTCTTTTAATATACGTTTTGCTGGGCAATAGCCCGCTAACTCTTCATCCTGCTGCTCTCCCAGCGATGAATCCTGAGCCCCTTCATCAATGGACTCTTTTTTCGACATCTCTGGATCCATTATGTTGCTTGGAAGACGTGCTAGCAGGTCTGTACGATCTGTTGTATACTTCTTTAGTCTACTTGCAGGTACCAAAGTTTTATACGACTTTCCTGTTTGCGCATGTATTAGCCTATATACTTGACCTATTTCTGGACTGCCTTGAACAAGGTCAACTATGAAATATGGACCATTGTACTTTCTGTGTGTTAACACCGTATTTGAATGTGGTCTCACACGATCATCATACAGAAGTACCTCGTCACCGATTTTAAAATCTGGTATGGCAGTCGAGTGTCTACGATCGTACTGTCGTTTTTCCTCCTCTTTTGTCTCAATACGATTCTGCTTTATAGCTTTATGCAAAAACTGTAGGTGACCTTTTAGCCACTCATAATACTGTTTATAATCTCCTGAAAATGACGTCGTTTCCTCGACCATACTAGGATCTGCCACTGTCATCTCTCGACCAAAAACAATATGAAACGGCGACAGACCTAACCGCGCACTCGTTGAACTTCTCAGTGCCATTTCTATAACCGGAATCGCTTCCTCGATCTTGGTATCGTCCTTGGCGTATATTTTAACCATTTGCGATAAGCGCTGAACTAAAGCTTCCGCCTGGCCGTTTGCTCTTGCGGTAGTGGCACTACTCATCCTATGATTAACACCCAATAGCTTTGTGAGATAAGCGAAAAAACTACCACAGAAGGATTTTGATCTGTCTGACATTATCCTTTCAGGAACGCCATACACTGCCACAACATGCCTGAAAAAAGCCTTGGCTGTGGTTTCTGCAGACAGATCTTTGACTGGTATCAAAACTGGCCAGTTACTGAACATATCAACGCAACAAAGAATCGCTGTATTTCCCTCTACAGTCGTTCTACACAAAGGCTTGTGGTCCATCGCCCAAAACTGAAAGCACCTTGACGGTGTTTCTAACGGGTTGAGTGGTGGCAATTTTGCGTTAAAATTTCTCTTGGAGCGGAGACATATGTCACACGTCTTACAAAACTGGCAAACATCCGTAAACAGACTCCGCCAATAAACTCTCTGAGATAACGACAAAAACAGTCGTTGTACACCAAAATGTCCAAGATTACTATGAAAATAATTCATCAGATCAAATCTGTACTGTTTGGGAACACACAAACGCTCTTTTACGGGAGATACGCGAAATTCCTTCTTACCTCGTGGCGTTGTAAGACGAAAAAGCAGTCCACCTTCTAGAAAATATTGATCTGCTAATAAAAGCGTTACTTTGTCAACCTTATCATCTCCTTTCAACTGTCCAGAGGCTAGATACCGAAATATGTCTTGGAACTCTTCATCACCTTCATAATCTGCCTCTGTAATGGGACGTATTTGAGTCAACTGCTCTATATCTATTCCAGAATCCTCATCATCTCCGGACTTGTCCTCATCTACCTTGTCCGAAGTCCGCGTCGCTACAATGAACTCCTCTGAGCTCGGCGCTGGCAGGAATTCTTGTTTTTGTACATCCGTCATGTCCTCAAAAATTCTCGAGAGTGCATCAGCTGTGTAATTCTTACTCCCTCGCACATATCTGACGGTTAATCTGAACTGCATGAGGTATGTTAACAACCTTTTCTGGCGAGAATTGACTACGGGCCATTTGTCTAGATGTAATACCCTAGAATTATCGGTTACTACTGTTATGTGGCGGTGAATGACAAATGGCTCATATTCTTTGAGAGCTAACGCCACCGCTATTAACTCGAGCTCCGCAATCGTATAATTACTCTGTGCTCTGGTTACAGCCTGAGCTCCATATGCTACAACGTGAAGGTTTTGGTCGTCTCCATATTGCATTAATACATACGAATAGCCACCCGTGCAACTTGCATCCGTGTTTAACACAAAGTCCTTATTCGGATCAACTGCTTTCAAAATGGGGTCCTGAATAAGACTATTCTTCAAATAGTCCAATTCCTCTTGGCACGCTTCTGACCACTCAAATTTGGCATCCTTAATCAGTAATTTACGCATATTTGCCGTTTTTTGCGAGAAATTCCTGATATAACGCCTAAAGAACTGGAATAGGCCTAATAATCGCTGCAGACTCTTTTTAGTAGTCGGTGCTACTATCGATTTTACTGCTTTTATCTTCTTTTCACTAATTTTAACGCCGTTTTCAGTCAATTTAAAGCCCAGAAATTCAATTTCACTAAAAGCAAACTCACATTTTGACGGATTACAAGTTAGGTGATTGTCGGACAGTGTTTGGAGCATTTCCCGTACTGTTTCAAGGTGGTTTTCCCAGGAATTTCCCAGGCAAATGATGTCGTCCATATACAGCTGAATACTGCTCGTTTTTCCGGCGAATATGGTCATTAAAACAGTTAACATAGCTGCCGGACTATTGTTCAGGCCAAAAGGCGTGACTTTGTACATAAAACGTAGGCCATTTGGTGCAGTAAACGCCGTCAGGGGTCTTGAATTCGGAGCTATTTTTATCTGCCAAAATCCTGCTCTTAAATCAACTACCGAGTAAAATTTACTCTTTGTCATCATAATTGTGTCAATTAACTCATTAATTTTCGGGACGTTCACAGTACGGGGAATTATCTGAGAGTTTGGCCCCCGTAAATCACAAATTAGCCTCTTAGAGCCGTCTCGTTTCGCTACTAAGAAAATGGGGCTGTTAAAGTCCGCGTCTTGAGCGGGTTCAATGATATCCAAGTCTCTCATCTCATCTATCTGCTGTTGGGCTACTTTTGCATCGTCCGGATGCAAACGGAATTGTCTTGTGTATATTTTGCGATTTGACATTGTGTCTAGCTCCAATTCGTAATTTGGATATTGTCCAATTTCACTTAACGACCTAGCAAACGCATGCTTATACTGATATAATAACTGCAACAATTCATACTTTTGATCCTCAGTTATCTCAGGACTAATTTTGAACCCATATTGCTCATGAAACTCGTCTAACATTGATCGCGTCAGGTTTGAACACGTATCTGTCTGCGCCGGAGTTGCCTTAGCATCTACAAACGGAACGCAAGTGTCAATATCATCAGTGCTATTAATTGCCATTATTCTGGTTCTACGCCTCAAAACTAGCGCCGTCGGATTGTAGTTCAAAATCCTACCAACTGTTTTACCGTTTTTACAACTTGAAATTGAGCGTGCGGCCGCGAAATTGGAGAACTGAAAACATGAAAGTGGTTCTAACATAATAGTTTTATTGTTAAAACGAGCTGGCGTCTTTAAAGGAATTAACATTTCAGAATACGCCGGAATACATAATGTACGCATTGCTCTCGCACAGTTCGCATCATCCTGTCGTGATTGTAGAGGCATACGCACTAAATCGTCACCAATACTGATCAATTTTGTCTGATAATCAATGATTACTTTATTTTGAGACAAAAAATCCGCGCCAAGTATCAAATCGTACTCTACGTCCTTAACTATCTTTACCGTATGCGGTATCTGAAGTCCAGCAAAACTCAACACAATCTCCGCGGTAGCTAAAACCGGAATTGGTGTTCCATTAGCCGAGAACAAGGTTTTTGTATCATTTGCATCTTCAAAACTTAACTTTAACTTTTGCGCCACCCTGTGGTTAAGAATAGTGGCCATTGACCCGGTGTCAATAAGACCTTTGAACATTTTCCTACCGATCCTTACCATAACGTAGTTATTATTTAATATAGGCTGTTTTGTAATGGTTGGACACAATGCATCTTTCTTTCTGACCTCTTGCTGACCGGTCCGATTAAAATTTTGGCCTCCCCGGTCGGCACTAGGGGGCCGTGACCGTCAGTCATATCGGAGCGGACCGCGCGCCCTCATCGCTGCCCGGCAAACCTTGGAAAAATGCCCCCTTTTTCCACAGTAATTGCACATCTTGTTGATGGCTTTGCAGTAATTAGGATGAGTGTGGTTTTGTTGTCCACATTTTTGGCACAGTCCCCCCATCTGGGATGGAGGGTAATTTTGGTAATTCTGTGATGTGGGGTAGCTTGGATAATTTTGCCGTTGTGGTCTTGACATAAAGTTCCCTCTCTGACCGAAGCTTCCGCCACCACGATTGCCAAATGGTCGACCACCTCTCTGAGGAGCCCGTGCATCCTGATAGTATCCCTGATTCCTCGGAAATTCCTGCATTGATTGGGTTGCATCAAATGTAACCCTTTTTGCCGATGCCGCTGGCGACGGAGAACGTCGGTCCGCCACCGACGCCGTTGCTAGCTTATCCCATTTTTGTGACAAACGTTTGACTTCCGTTTGTACTTCGGTCAGTTGATCAGAAAGAACGGACTCAGTTGCTGTTTTTTGCGGACTTGTGAGTTCTGCAATACGAGCTGCTTGAAGTATTTCTTCCACATTTGCCGGTTTTTGTTGAGTCACATAGGCCGCTATGTCTGGTTTTAAGCCATTCAGTATGGCAAATCCCGTTATTTTATCATCAACAGAAATCGTGCGGGCCAATTTTCTCATATAGGAAATAAAATCCTCCACACTCTCATCTTGCCGCTGTCTTCTAGAAAAGATCTCTCGCGCACTTTTGTATTTCATTATTTCAGGGGTCTTATATCGCTCTGTGTATTTAGCTTTCAGTTGCGCCCAGGTGCCCGCCTCGGTTGCCGTTAGCGCGTCTAACCACACCGCCGCCGCGTCAGTTAATAACACCTTGAACAACGCAATCGTTTTTGCTTCCTCGTATCCTTTGTATGTACAGTAATTTTCGAAATGACGTAGCCATGCATCTCCATCTTCTCCGGCTGAACCAGAAAAGGGGGAGGGGGCAATTGTCCTCTCCTCAGACATTTCAGAATCGCTTTCCAACGCCTCACCCTCTATTTCTATTTCTCCCGGGTTAACTTGCACTCCGCCCTGTGGGTGGGCTACTGCACCTTGTGAGGCCTGATTTGTTTCTACCGGAGGTTGAGGTAGCTCAAATACCGCGTCCTCTAATTCGCCTTCTCCCTCTTCTTCTAAATGCTCCTCCGGTTCCCCCGGCGGTTGTACTTGTATGTACGATTGAGCCTGACTCACAGAAGGCGCAGGATACTGCAATTGTACCGAATCAAAATTTGGTTGTGGGGGTATTGCTGATAACTCACTTACCACGGGATTGACTAGTTCAAGTTTCGGAGCTGAAGGTTTTACTGCTAAGGGACTTTGTACTTGTTTTGTAATAACTCCTCCCTCTTTTTGACCAAAACTAAATAATACCTCAGGTTTACAGGATCTGGTTTCTCTTTGGGATTCTTTTAATTCTGCCGGGCTAACCGTCCAAGATATTTTTTGACCCGAATTGATATTTAGCGTAGCTATAGGGGCTTCATGGCTCATATTCTTTCATAGCTGCCTGCTAACCTTGCGGAATTTTCTGCGCGTTCGTAGTTGTTCGGTCTCGTTCAGCTGTAGCGTCTTCTGTAGCGTCTCCTGTCGATCTCCTTCTCCTTCTATGCGGGGTCGAAAGTTGGTCGAGCGTTTACGATAGAATGCTGCTTTTTCCGAAAAGTTCCCCAAAATTTGAATAAAATTTGCTTCTATAATTTAGGTTTTATTACTCCACCACGTGTCACAAATTAAGAGATGATAGAGCAGAGGTAAATCCAGTTTAATAATGTCAATCACAAGCAGCATTCTATGAGGACGTCTGTCTCGGCCTACGTTCCTCAGTCGACTCCCCGGCTCCCTGCAGCCGCAGCCTCCGCGTCCTTCTATCCTAGAGTCCACTCGCTAGGCTGCAACTACGGGAAGCCGAGACTGCCTACTCTATGACACGCTTCCCCCTTTTTTAATGAAGCGTCACGCTTCATAGAAATTTAATTAAAATTTTAATAAAATTTAAAATTTAAAAAACTTTAATAAAATTTCATTACAAAAATTAAACTCTCAATAATAATGGTAAAAATGAATGAATAAACTAGCATAACGTAAGTTTTTAATGTCTAAGTCCCCGAATAATAAAACTTCAAATAAAACTAAGTATATGAATTCAAACATTAAGTTTAACTACTGACATTAAAACTTCAGATGTATTCTATATAGTTTAACCTAAAAGGAACTTTAGAATAATCACCGTTCACAAACAAACAACTGCACATTCATAATTTAACAGCACTTAAAAATGAATGCTAGAACGTATAAATGTTACGCTTTATGCATTCCATATTTTAAATGAAGTTTATAAATAAATAAATAAATTTAGACCGCTCTCGTTTAACCCTGTCTGCGTTCGTGACCACCAAGAAACTTGTGACAGTGTTAGTCAGCAAATCAGGACGTGTCAGTCGTTTGGAACAGAGACATCGTGTCACTTATTACAGGACTATGTTATGGTCCATATAGACACATAACGGAAAAGGCGTGACCGGGTTCTAACGTGATCTCCATTTACCACGTTAGCCAAATTAATTTTTTATTAAACAAAATGACAGGCTATTTTTATAGCGCACGTAATATATAACATGCCTGATGTGCGCTTTGCTGTCACTCTTGGTCGTTGATTGGAATCTCAGAACAGCACCCACAGTTGTCATCACATACTGAGGGATGCTGAACAGCCCTTCAAGACCAAGGACCGAGTGACCAGTGACACGGCAGAACACCTATTATGTAATGACTGACACCCACACCCTAAATTGAAACAGGTCGTGATCTCAACTATTGTGATATCACCACACTGTTTGGTGATTAAAGATAAATGTATATATTTTCTCATCTGATAAACGGGAACCCATATAGCATAGCTATATCTTTTGCTGGCGATTGTCACATATGATGCGTCGATCCTACCTTTCATATTTCATGACCATCACAAAATAAATTTTAAAACACAAAATAAAAATTTTTATGGAAGATTGTCTATACTAAAACTTCAATTTTGTGAACGGCGATAACACGAAACCAAATCATTTCCCCCAATAATACTTCTACAAATATTTAATTAACATTATCATAGTTTACTAGAACAAACCCCTTTTGAAATGTGAAATATGTCACAAAATGACACGTGTCAGAGAGTAGATTATTTAGATCTAGAGGTAACAAGCATGCAACGGCAACGCGAAGTCTAACAGCCGTTCATTGTACCATGGCATAATGTCCCATGCATGTCACCTACCAACGTAAGTTCTAAGTAATAATCAACGACGATCACGATCAATGGACTTACTTTTACAGCTTAGTTTTATATCACAATCAAAAGTCCAAAAATATGTAAAGATAATTGTAAATTAATTTTATTAATGCAAAAAGTAATAACCCTGTTTTGTCAAAGTAGAAGAAATATTTTCATTTAAATTCGCCAGAGCGGCGCCACTGTCGGGAATCGGTACCGCACGGAATGAAGCCCAGACCAACTATTAATTTTCCTCGTCAGTCGTCAAGCCGACAAGCGACCACGAAGCAGATGTTTACCTCGTAAATCCTGCCGCGAGACCAGCCCCAACAGACCAGCCGCGCCGCAAGACGACGAAGTAAACAACTGCAGCAATGCACTGCATGTGAAACGGCTTTAGGCGCATAGGAGAAAACTTGCAGGCAACAACTTCCGGACTACAGTGACCTTTCGTCCTTGGTACTTATCAGTGATGCGTTGCATTAAACATTTTCGGTTTGGTTCGGTTAATAATAATAAACAGTTACACGCAACAGCACCCCTCCGTCTCCTTAAAAAAAACGTCCATGTCCATCTGTTTCACCTTTAGACCGAATTTGTCAGAATCAAAAAATCGAATAGTAGCGTTCAAAATGGCAGTTAACCATCTTGAATGTATAAAAATTACTACGACCCCAGCCGGTCTGTTTTTCCACAGAATACATTGGATGTTTATGGCTCGGATTGTTGTCACGTGTAACCTTAAACTAACAGGCAGTGTCACTTCAGCAGTGTTTAAAATCATTTCAGTATTAATACAATTTTAGTATTTAAAATCTTTCAATTTTTTTTTAATCTAAAAGGAGACCGACCGAAAATATATTTCTGTCGAAAATAACACCGAAATCCAGTTATGACCGTAACGAAAAACACAATCGAAAAGATGACTCATTTTTAGCCATAACCGTAGACGAAACCGAAACCGAATTTCGATCGGAATCCAAGTTACTATCTAAAGAATTTGTTACACAAATATTCGTTTTTGGTACTATAACGAATATTCGAATATTTCGAGTATCCGACCCAGCCCTTTGACTACACTATCACCCGCTACAGATAAGATGGAAGGCTGAGTTTCAGCATGCAGATCTATGCAACAACCAGGCCTGCCGAAGTCCAAGTATTATAAACAGAAGATCTACAGGTGCATGCCTACAAGCCACTCCCGCTCCTTAGCCTACAGCTACCATAACTCCCTGATACTGCTGCTGCCGCCGCTGCTGCTGCTGCTGAGGCAAACACTATAACCAGAACAACTACCCGTGCCTGCAGCCGCCAGGCCATTGCTATTATCTGACACTATTGCTGGTGCTGCGCTAACACAGGCCGTGCCTAGCGTCCGAATACAACTGCTGCTGCTGCTCCTGCCGCCCCGTCGGCTGAGGCTGCCGGCTATCATTTACTCACAGGTGTCGTCGTGCCTTTGACGGCACGT
>Ga0209364_1000267_pt1 | contig 12221 bp, 8 predicted proteins | sample WorMetHERISLAND2_3_FD_187387 | JGI IMG/M metagenome (GOLD analysis project Ga0209364, IMG submission 187387) | Marine gutless worms symbiont microbial communities from Max Planck institute for Marine Microbiology, Germany - Olavius albidus HERON... | ecosystem: Host-associated > Annelida >... | reverse complement strand
TCAACAAAATCAAACACTTCCGACGTATTGCGCCGCGCTACGAAAAGACCGCCACAGCCTACTTGGCCATGCTACACCTCGTTGGCACCATGATATGGTTGCGTTAACTGTCAACAGGACCTAGCGAATTCCAAAAAAAAACCTTAAAACAATCTCCTTGCGGAGGAGGACCCATCCGTCCCTTAAAAGGCCACAATCCCATTTGTGTGAGACGATCATGAACCAACAAACCGAAACGAAAATCCGCGAACGCGCGTACGCTCTCTGGGAGCAGTCTGGCAAGACGACCGGCAAAGCCATGGACTTCTGGCTGCAAGCCGAGAAGGAAATCAATGAAGCCTCGAAGGCCTCTCCGGCGCCGGCAGCCAACGCAAAAAGCCCGGGCAGAAAGGCCAAGGGAACGACCGCCAAGTCCGTGACGGCCAAGGCGGCGGGCAAGACCAAGGCGACGGCCAAGGCGGCAAAACCCAAGACGGCTGCGGCAACCAAGCCGAAGACGACCCGTAAGAAGAAGTCCGACACCACCTGATCGGCAATTCGGCGGCCCGTGACGGCGGCGCCGGCCGAGTGTTTAATTCGTTCGAAACCGCGTGATATAATCTCGATCGGGCCTACGATCGTGTGCCCAACCATCGTTTAACCGTGGGGAGACCGGCCTTGGACGCAGCGAGTTCCGCCGTCGGCGAAATGCCGCCGGATATGAAGGGTTTCGACGCAATCCTCGCGGGCGACCATGGCGACCCATTCTCTTTTCTCGGCGTACACACGGACGACGGCGACGTCGTCGTCCGGGCCTTCCATCCGGAAGCCCAGCGCATCGACGTCATCGACGCCGCGACGGGTAAACAGGCGGCACGCATGCGCCGCGTGAAAAGCCCGGGCTGCTTCGCGGCCACCATCAAGGACCGGGACGCCGCCTTCCCCTATCGCCTGAAAATGACCTTCGTCGATGCCGCCCTGGAAACCGAAGACCCCTACCGCTTTCCGCCGGTGCTGGGCGAAATCGACCTGCACCTGTTCGGGGAAGGCAGCCACTTCCGTACCTATGACAAACTGGGTGCCCATGTGACCCGCCTCGACGGCGTCGACGGTGTCAATTTCGCCGTCTGGGCGCCCAATGCGCGCCGCGTCAGCGTGGTCGGCGACTTCAACGCCTGGGACGGACGCCGCCATCCGATGCGCAATCACCCCGGCTGCGGCGTTTGGGAGATCTTCGTGCCCGGCCTCAGCACCGGCGCCGTCTACAAGTTCGAGATCAAGGCGGGTGACGGCACGCTGCTGCCCTTGAAAGCCGACCCTTACGCCTTCGCCTGTGAGCAACCGCCCCGCTCGGCCAACATCGTCACCGGTACGGAACCGTACCCGTGGCGCGATGAGGCCTGGTTGGCGGCACGGGCCGCACAATCCGGCAATGACCGTCCGATGTCCATCTACGAGGTCCATCTCGGTTCCTGGCGCCGCTGCCCGGAGGAAGATAACCGCTACCTCAACTATCGGGAATTGGCCGAACAGCTGATCCCTTACGTGGCCGATCTCGGCTTCACCCACATCGAGCTTCTGCCCGTCAACGAGTATCCCTTCGACGGTTCCTGGGGTTATCAGCCAATCGGCCTGTTCGCGCCGACCAGCCGGTTCGGCACGCCCGACGATTTCCGCGCTTTCGTCGATGCCTGCCACCACAACGGGATCGGCGTCATCATCGATTGGGTGCCGGGTCATTTCCCGGAGGATGCCCACGGTCTCGGCGTTTTCGACGGCACCCACCTCTACGAGCATGCCGACCCGCGCAAGGGTCGGCACATGGACTGGGGCACCTTGATCTACAACTTCGACCGCTCGGAAGTCGCCAATTTTCTAATCGCCAACGCGCTCTTCTGGCTCGAGTCCTTTCATATCGACGGGTTCCGCGTCGACGCCGTCGCCTCCATGCTCTATCTCGACTACAGCCGCGAGGACGACGAATGGATCCCCAACGAATACGGCGGCAACGAGAACCTGGGCGCCATTGCCTTCCTCAAGCGGCTCAACGAGGCTGTCTACGGCACCCATCCCGGCGCCTTCACCATCGCCGAGGAATCGACGGCCTGGCCGCTGGTTTCCCGGCCCACCTACCTCGGCGGTCTCGGTTTCGGCTACAAGTGGAACATGGGCTGGATGCACGACACGCTCCGCTACATGTCGAAAGAGCCCGTACACCGCAAATTCCATCATGACGACCTGACCTTCGGCATGCTCTATGCGTTCCAGGAGAACTTCGTGCTGCCGCTGAGCCACGACGAGGTCGTCCACGGAAAGCGTTCGATACTCGGGCGCATGCCCGGTGACCGCTGGCAGCGGTTCGCCAACCTGCGAGCCTATTACGCCTTTATGTACGCCCATCCGGGTAAGAAGCTGTTGTTCATGGGCGGTGAGTTCGGCCAGGAACGGGAATGGAACCACGACGCCAGCCTTGACTGGCACCTGTTGTCGGATCCGTTGCACGGCGGGGTGCAGAACCTTCTGCGCGATCTCAATTGGCTCTATCGCGATACGCCGGCACTGCATGAAAGGGACTGTGATCCGGCCGGGTTCTCATGGATCGATTGCAACGACAACGAACAAAGCGTGTTTTCGTTCATGCGTTTCGGTGCGGATGGTCACGGCCTTGTCGTCATCGTCTGCAATTTCACGCCGGTGGTCCGTCAGGATTACCAGCTTGGTGTGCCGCGCGCCGGTCATTTTCGGGAAGCCTTGAATACGGATTCGAACTTTTACGGCGGCGGCGACGTCGGCAATGGCGGCGGTGTCGAGACCGCGGACAACGCCATGCATGGCCACCCCCACTCCCTGACGCTAACCTTGCCGCCACTGGCGACGCTGGTACTTGCCCTTGATGCCTAGACGGAAAGCCGACGGCGGATATTCGGTGTGGCCCGGCGCGCCCTATCCTTTGGGCGCAAATCCCGACAGCAACGGCACGAATTTCGCACTGTTCTCCGCCAATGCCGAACGGGTCGACCTGTGCCTGTTCGACGGCGACGGCAGCCGCGAGACACAGAGGATCACGCTCCCCGAATACACGGACCAGGTCTGGCACGGCTACCTGCCCGGGATCGGGCCGGGTCAGCTATACGGATACAGGGTCTACGGCCCCTACGCGCCCGAGCGCGGCCACCGCTTCAATCCCAATAAACTCCTTATCGACCCGTACGCCCGTCAGTTGACCGGGCGGCTGGTGTGGAACGACGCCAATCTCGGCTACGACCCGAAAAGTACCAAGAAGGACCGCTCCTTCAGTCGCGTCGACAACGCTCCTTTCGTGCCGAAGGCCGTCGTCACCAGTGCCGGGACCGGCAACGGGAACAATTCACCTCCGGACATTCCCTGGCAGGAAACGGTGATCTATGAACTCCACACCCGCGGTATGACCATGCGTCATCCGGGTGTTTCCCAGGAACACCGCGGCACCTTCGCCGGGCTCGCCGGCGAGGCGGTGATCGAACATTTGGTCTCTCTCGGCGTCAATACGGTGGAACTGCTGCCGATCCATCCTTTCGCCGATGAACGCCATCTGGCCGAACGCGGCATGACCAATTACTGGGGGTACAGCCCCTTCAACTACTTCGCCCCCGACCCGCGCTACCTGGCGACAGGCGAGATCGACGAGTTTCGCAGGATGACGGCCAGTCTCCATGAGGCCGGCCTGCAGGTCGTCCTCGACGTCGTCTTCAACCACACCGGCGAAGGCGACGTCTTCGGGCCGACGCTCAGCTTCCGCGGCATCGACAACGCGTCCTATTACCACCACGAGACCGATGGCCCGGGCCGCTACGTGGACCATACCGGTTGCGGCAACAGCCTCGACCTGTCCCATCCACGTGTCCTGCAGATGGTTCTCGATTCGCTCCGCTACTGGGTCGAGGAGATGCACGTTGACGGCTTCCGCTTCGACCTGGCGACGACCCTCGCCCGCGGACCCGACGGCTTCGAGCCGGACGGCCCGTTTCTCGCCGCCGTACGCCAGGACCCGGTTCTGTCGCGGGTCAAGTTGATTGCCGAACCCTGGGACCTGGGCCCGGGCGGTTACCGGGTCGGCGGCTTTCCGCCCGGTTGGTCGGAGTGGAACGACAAATACCGCGATACGGTCCGTGCCTTCTGGAAGGGCGACGAAGGCGTCCTCGGCGACATGGCGTCCAGCCTCACCGGCAGCAGTCATCTGTTCGCCAAACAAGGGCGCCGGCCGCGCGCCAGCGTCAACTTCGTAACCGCCCATGACGGCTTCACCCTGACCGACCTGGTCACCTATGAGAGCAAGCGCAACCAAGCCAACGGCGAGAACAACCGCGACGGCACCGGCGACAACCGGTCCTGGAACTGCGGGACCGAAGGGCCGACCGAGGATCCGGATATCGGCGCCCTCCGCCAGCGCCAGAAACGCAATTTCATGGCCACCCTGATGCTGTCGCAGGGCGTGCCGATGGTGACCGCCGGCGATGAGTTGGGGCGGACCCAGGGCGGGAACAACAACGCCTACTGCCAGGACAACGAGACCAGCTGGATCGATTGGAAGAGCCTCGATGCCGACGACCGCGGCTTCCTCGATTTCGTGCGCCGCGTGATTGCCCTCCGCCGCGAGCATCCCGTGTTCCGCCGGCCGCGGTTCTTTCGGGGCCAGCCGGTCAACGGCTCTCGGCTCAATGATATCACCTGGCTGTCGCCCGAGGGTCGCGAACTCAAGCGCCACGAATGGAGCTTGCCCTACGCGCGTTGTTTCGGGTTCCACCTGGGCGGTGATACCGGCACCTACCTGGGCCGCGACGGCCGCGACCTCGCCGACGACCGGTTCATCGTGTTGATGAACGCCCATAACGAGGCGGTGCCTTTCATTCTCCCCGAACCGTCATTTGGGGAAACGTGGCGGCAGGTATTCGACACTGCGCGACCGGAGATACCCGACGAAACGCCTGTCTATCGCGCCCGTCAAACCTACCGCCTCGCCGGTCATTCGATGGCCCTGCTCATCCGCGCTCACGGAGGCGAGGCGTGAGCGGCGAAACGGCGGACCTGGAGCGGCTTGCCGAACGGGCCGGAATCCACCTCCACTATTGGGACATCTTCGGCCAGGGCCACCGGACATCGCCCGATACCCAGCGGGCCCTGTTGTCGGCCATGGGTTTCGAGGTGGATACGTCGAGTGAAGTGCGCGACAGCCTACAGGCCTTCGAGGAAACCGAACGCCAACGCGTTCTGACCCCGGTAACGGTCCTTCGCCGCGACCGTCAAGCCGCTTCCATCATCGTCAATGCTCCGGCCGCCGGCACCTTCGGATGGGAACTCATCCTCGAGACCGGCGACACGATGAGCGGCGACAGCCGACACGACGACCTTCCCGCGGCTTCCGACGACGGACCGGGGCGCCTCTTGTCCCTGCCCCCCGATATGCCCGACGGATACCACCGGCTGCACGTCAACGCCGGTGGTGAACGCGCCGAGGCGGCGGTGATCGTAGCGCCGCCGGTCGCCTATCTGCCTGATTGGTTGGGCGCCGGGCAGCGGCGATGGGGCCTGGCCTGCCATCTCTATTCCCTGCGCTCGTCGGGCGACTGGGGGATCGGTGACATCTCAGGGCTCGCCCGTCTGATGGATACCGCCGATACGCTCGGCGCCGCTGTCGTCGGCATCAACCCTTTGCACGCCCCTTTCGGCCGCCACCCGGAGAGCGCCAGCCCCTACTCCCCGTCGAGTCGCAATTTCCTCAATCCGCTTTACATCGACGTCGCCGGCATCCCGTTCCTCGATGCTTGCCCGAACGCGCAATCAATCCTCGGCGAAAACGCATTTGCTGCTCAATTGGCCGCGGCGCGGTCGGACCGTCATGTTGACTACGCCGGCGTTTCGGCCCTCAAGCACAGCGTTTTGCGCGCCGCCTACGAGGATTTTTGCCGATCGCCTGGTGACCACCGTCGGGCGTTCGAGGATTTTCGATCGGCGGGCGGCGAAGGGCTCACCCGCTTCTGTCTGTTCGAGACCCTGCACGATCATTTCGACGGGGCTCCCTGGTCCGAGTGGCCGGCGGCTTATCGGTCTCCGTCCGGTCCCGCCGTCGATGCCTTCGCGGTCGAACAGGCCGAACGGGTCGGCTACCACGCCTTCCTCCAGTGGCTCGCCGATACGCAACTGACTTCTGCAACCGATGGCCGCGAGGCCTGCCTCTATCGAGACCTCGCCACCGGAGTCGATCCCAATGGCGCCGATGCTTGGGCTGATCCCGAGGCCACGGCACGCGGAGTTACCTTCGGCGCACCGCCCGACGCCTTCAACGACCACGGCCAGGATTGGGGCATGCCGCCGCCCAACCCTCACGTCATGAAAGAGAGAGCCTTTGCGCCGTTCGCGCGCTTGCTTCGGGCCAACATGCGCCACGCTGGTGCGCTGAGGATCGATCACGCCCTCGGTCTGATGAGGCTGTTCTGGGTTCCCGACGGCGCCAGACCGACGGAGGGCGCCTACGTCTCCTACCCCGACGCCGATCTCGCTGGTGTGCTGGCGCTGGAGAGCCACCGCAACCGCTGCCTGATCGTCGGCGAGGACCTGGGCACCGTTCCCGATGAATTCCGCGCCTATATGGACCGGGAGAAGTTCCTGTCCTACCGGGTCTTCTATTTCGAACGGTGGCCGGAGGGTCTGTTCAAGCGACCCGACGCCTATCCCGAACTGTCATTGGCGACCGCGACGACCCATGACCTGCCGACCCTGGCCGGCTACTGGAGCGGCGACGACCTGATCTTACGGGACCGCCTCGGGCTCAACGGCGGGGAAGACCTCGTCACCGCCGAGACCGCCCGGGCGGCCGATCGCAAGGTCTTGATCGCGGCGCTCCGCGACCAGGAACTCCCGGTCGCCGCTTTGCGGCCCGATGGCTCCGTCGACGACGGTGCGTTGAAATCGTTCATCACCACCGTCGAGCGCTATCTGGCCCGCTCCCGGGCCGGATTGATGATGGTCAACCTGGACGATCTCCTGATGGAACTTGAGCAACTCAACCTGCCGGGAACGGTGGAAGAGTATCCCAATTGGCGCCGCCGGCTTGCCGCCGCTGTCGAGGACATGACCGCCGATCCGGACATCGCCGATATCCTGAGGGCCGTCGCGGAAGAACGTCCGCTCTAGGTCCCGTTCGGTTTGATTTCCCAGATCTTCGCCGCATAGCGGTGGATCGTCTCGTCGCTCGAGAAACGCCCCATGTTGGCAACATTGAGGATGGCACGGCGCGTCCACTCCTCGGGATCGCGGTAGGCCTCATCGACGCGCTCCTGACACTCCAGGTAGGACGCGAAATCGGCGAGCAGCAGGTAGTGGTCGCCGCCGCGTAGCAGGGAATCGACGACGGCGCGGTAGCGGTAAGTATCGTCGGCCGAGAAGTAACCCTCGCGGATCATGTCCAGGACTTGGCGCAGTTCCGCGTTGTCGTGGTAGTACTGGGTCGGGTCGTAACCCCGTGACCTGAGGCTGTGCGCGCCCTCGGCGTCGAGGCCGAAGATGAAGATGTTCTCCGCTCCGACCTCGTCGTGGATCTCGATATTGGCGCCGTCCATGGTGCCGATGGTCAACGCCCCGTTGAGGGCGAATTTCATGTTGCCGGTCCCGGACGCCTCGGTGCCGGCCGTCGAGATTTGTTCGGAAAGCTCGCTGCCCGGGATGATGACCTCGGCCAGCGACACGTTGTAGTTGGGGCAGAACACCACCTTGAGGCGCCCTTCGACGGCCGGATCGCGGTTGATGGTCTCGGCGACGTCGTTGATCAGGCGGATGATCAGCTTGGCCATGTCGTAACCGGAGGCCGCCTTGCCGGCGAAGACGACGGTTCGCGGCACGACGTCTGCCGAAGGGTCTTCACGCAATCGGTTATAGCGGGCGATGACCTGCAGAAGGTTCAAGAGCTGGCGCTTGTATTCGTGGATTCGCTTGGCCTGGGTATCGAAGAGCATATCGGTCGACAGTTCGATGCCCTGGCGTCTTTCAATCATCGCCGCCAGACGCTCCTTGTTGCTTTGTTTGACGGTGCGGAACGACTGACGGAAGCCGGAGTCGTCGGCAAACGGAACCAGGGCCTTCAATTGCGGCAAGTCGCGAATCCAATCGGAACCGATGGCCTCACTGATCAGGTCCGACAAACCGCGATTGGCCTGATGCAACCACAAGCGCGGTGTAATCCCGTTGGTCATATTGAGGAACTTGCCCGGATAGATGGCGTCGAACTCGGGAAACGTGGATTCGCGCAAGAGCATGGTGTGCAGTTCAGCGACGCCATTGACCTTGGTACCGCCGATAATGGCCAAATGCGCCATGCGGATCGTGCGGTTGAAGTCGTCGACCAGGGACAGACGGCCGAGCATGGCCGAATCGCCGGGATAAAGCCGGCGCACGTTCCTAAGGAAAACATCATTGATCTCGAAAATGATCTCGAGATGCCTGGGCAGGATCCTCTCGAGCATGTCGATGGGCCAAGTCTCCATCGCTTCCGGAAGCAGCGTGTGGTTGGTGTAGGCGAAGGTCTTGGTCGCAATGTCCCAGGCCTCATCGAATGCCATCTTGTGTTCGTCGACGAAGATGCGCATCAGCTCGGGGATGGCCAACGCCGGATGGGTGTCGTTGAGCTGGATGACAGCCTTGTCGGGCAGGCCCGTGAGATCGTCCTCGGTTCGCAGATAACGCGCGACGATGTCCTGGATCGAGGCGCTGACGAAGAAGTACTCCTGCTTCAGGCGCAGTTCCTGCCCGCGAGTATTCTTGTCGTTGGGATAGAGCACCTTCGTCAGGTTTTCGGAATCCGTTTTCTCGCGAACAGCTTCGGCATAGTGGCCCTGGTTGAAATGCTTGAGGTCGAATTCCTTGGGTGACCGCGCCGACCATAGGCGCAGGTTGCCGACCGTCTCGGTGCCGAACCCTGAGACCGGCACGTCGTAGGCCATGGCGTAAACGTCTTCGGTTTCCACCCATTGGCATTCCTCTTCACCGGTCGGGTTGCGGAAACACAGGATGTGCCCGCCGAACCGGACGGGATAGAGGACACTCGCCCGCTCGACCTCCCACGGGTTGCCATAGCGCAGCCAGTTTTCCGGCTTCTCGACCTGCCGGCCCTCCTCTATGGATTGGGTGAACATGCCGTATTCAAAGCGAAGCCCGTAGCCGATCGCCGGGTAATCGTGGGTCGCCATCGAGTCCATAAAGCATGCGGCGAGGCGCCCGAGGCCGCCGTTGCCGATGGCCGCGTCGTATTCGCACTCGACCAGATCGGCGAGCGGTCGGCCAAGTTCGGCGAGGGCCTGTTCAGTGACCTCATAGACGCCGAGATCGTGCAGCGATTTCTTCAGGTTGCGGCCGATCAAATATTCCATGGACAGGTAATAAATGCGCTTGACGTTCTTGTCGTAGCTGGCCCTGGCGGTGCGGATGTTGCGCTCTGAGAGCACGCAGCGGACCAGATGGGCAAGCGCGAAGAACCAATCTCGCGTTGAGGCGCGATTGGGGTTCATGCCGATGTCGTGAATGAGCGCGTTGACCAGCGCCGCCTTCAGAGCCTCGGCGCTGTCGAAGGAGTCACGGAGCCTGTCCTGCAGGCAGAGTTCCGTCAGGTCTTGTCTTACCCGCTCGTCCATCAGTGACTCATGGCGAGGGTTCTGTAGAGGTCATGATAGGATCGCGCGCCCACCTGCCAACTGTAGTCTTTTTGCATGGCGTTTTGTTGAAGGCCGCGCCACCAATCCGGATTTCCATACCATTGCCTGACCCGGCCAAGGGTCTCGAGAAAGTCGCCGGTTTCGGCCTTTTCGAAAACGAAACCGCATCCGTATTCGCGGTCGGAAGTATCGATCACCGTGTCGGCCAAACCACCGGTCCGCCGGACCACGGGCAAGGATCCGTAACGCATGGCGTAAAGTTGGGTCAAGCCGCAGGGTTCGAAGCGCGACGGCACCAGGATGGCGTCACTGCCGGCTTGAATCAGATGGGCGAACGCCTCGTTGTAGTCGATCTTCACGGCGACCTTGTCGGGCGCCGTTTCGGCGGCTTGACGGCACCGGTCTTCGAGGACCGGATCCCCCGTTCCCTGAATGACCAGTTGGAACCCCATGTCGAGGATATCCGGCAGCGCGTCGAGGATCAGGTCGACGCCTTTTTGTTCGACCAGCCGACCGACCAGCCCGAGCACCGGAGCATTGCCGTCCGTCGGCAACCCTAGGCATTCGAGAAGGACCTCCTTGCTTTTCTCCTTGCCGTTGAGATCTTCCATTGTATAGGGGGCGGGAATCATCGGATCGGTCTCGGGATCCCACACTTCATAGTCGACGCCGTTGAGAATGCCGACAAGGTCACCGTTCCGGTATTCGAGAACGCCTTCCATACCGCCGCCGAATTCCGGCGTCAGGATCTCCTCGGCGTAGGTGGGGCTGACCGTGGTGATCGTGTCCGAATAGGTGATGCCAGCCTTGAGGTAGGAAAGCGCACCATAATATTCAGCGCCCTCGATGCTGAAAACCCCGCTCTGCAGCCCGATCGGAGCCAGCACATCGGGTCCGAACAAACCCTGATAGTGGAGGTTGTGGATGGTGAACAAGGTCGGCGGCGTCTTGCCGCCCCATTGCGCCAGATAGACCGGGATCAGTCCCGTCTGCCAGTCGTTGGCATGGATCACGTCCGGCGGCCAACCGACCATGGACCCGGCGAAGCCGATCATCGCCGCGGCGCGGGCCAACAAGGCGAAACGCAGATGGTTATCCGGCCAATCGAAGCCGTCGGGCCCGGTGTAGGGTTCACCCACGCGGTCGAACAGAACGGGATTGTCGAGCAACCAGACGCGTAAATCGCTGTCGGGCATACGCCCCGGGATCAGATAGGTCTGGCCGGTCCCAAGGGGATCGCCGAGCCGCACCCGCCGGCCGCGGCCCTCCATGCGGTCGAGGGCCTCCGGGTAGGCTGGAAGCAGGATCCTGACGTCTTCGCCGAGTTCGGCCAAAGCCTTCGGGAGTGCGAAAGCGACATCGGCCAAACCTCCCGTTTTGACCAGCGGATAAGCCTCCGATGAGACGAACAAGATCTTCATGGTTCGCGTCCTATAGCTGACCGGTGACGCGGCCCGGCGCCCAGCCGTTGCCTCAGCCGTCTAAGAATACCGGAACGTGGATCAAAACGGCCCGTTCATCAACACCATTTTCGTTACGGTTTGTCGACAACGGCCACGGGTCTCTCTCGGCCGGCAACGGCCGTGGGTTCATGGCGGCAGGCGACGGCCGCCGGAACATCATGCTATATTCGGGCCCTGTTAAACCGCTCCGGCCGGAGAATACGAGATGAACGATGCGGGCGCCCGGGCTTGGCCGACAACCGCCGACGGCACCACCGATTGGGAACGCGTTTTCGAAGACCCGAGCGACGGCCTGATCGTTCTCGCTTGCCGGTCTGAAACGCCCGATCAATTGAAGACCATGACCCTGATCATCCTACGCCAGTTGTTCAACCGGAAAGGCGACGATCAGGGCGACGACAAGATGGCCGCCTACCTGGACAAGACCATTCGCGACGCAGCGCCGACCGATGCCATGGACGGCCTGCGCGCCGATGTCACCCGGCTGTTCAGGCGGATCAAGGATGATCGCATCAAGCAGGCCGCCGCTTATGTCGACAAGAAAAAGGCTGTCGAAACGCGGGAGTCGGCCGAACCGGGGCGGGAACGAAGGGCAACTCCGAACAGCCAAAGCCTGCCTTTAAGTTCCTGAACGACGGCTAGCAAATACCGCCCTGTTCACGAATTATAACAGGACGGGACTAGGCATCGGGTAAATTCCCGGTAGAATGGGCCCCCAGGTGCTAACCAGATAATCGAGAGGAACCGGGGGGATGCGTTGGGTGTTTTTGGCGATCGGCATGGCCGTCGCCGCGAGCGGTTACGATGCAGCCGCGGCCGGAAAGAAAGGCGACGGCGCGGGCAACATAAAAGACCCGACACATATCCAAATGGTCCCCATGATGCTGCCGGTCGGCAACACGTCGGCGCCGATGACGCTGTTCTGTCAACGGCAACTTAAATTTCCCCATAATCGGCAACTTAAAATTCCCTGGTTTTAGTGTTTCGGTGATCAGCCGGTTGATGGATCAGGTTTGGTCCTTTCTGGGTCTCCCCCGTCGTCGACTGGGTTTGTCGGGGTTGGGGTTTTGAGGTGCCGCCAGGTTTTCCGGCATGAGGT